>ERZ772928.365-NODE-365-length-20760-cov-5.221782_pt1 | contig 20760 bp, 12 predicted proteins | sample MGYA00511686_ERZ772928 | MGnify/ENA primary metagenome ERZ772928 (study PRJEB29015, sample SAMEA2738063) | human oral metagenome | biome: human oral; feature: human-associated habitat; material: saliva | place: China | collected 2219 ... | reverse complement strand
CGGTGGCATACCAAGGTATGCCTCGCGACCGAATGCTATCTCAATACCGTACTTGTGAGACCTTTTGATCTCCTCGGCGAGGGTTGATTCTCGGCTATGGTTCAGGAGAGTGCCTGTACGTCCTGGGAACGATGGAAAGATGGTGCCGGTGGATGAACCGATCCTTGAAAAGTAGTCCCCGGATCGATGTCGGACTCCGATGGATAGATTGTTGCATGACGCGATGATCTTCGCCGTTTGGTCCTCACGATCAAGGGTCAGCAGTTTGTCCCCAATGGTAATTTGTACTTCATTTTCGGCGTTCAAAGTGATGGTCGCCCCTGTTGTTGCCTCCAGTGGCATGGGTATGCGACGGCTTTCGTAGGGCACGAAACCCAACTCACGAAGATCGTTAACCGCAGAGAAACAGGCACAATTATTTGGTTCGACTATGACAACGGGGATGAAGTACACGAAGTCAGTTCGTTTACCTTGCCGCAATTCTCCCACGTTAAACGGTGTTAGTGCGATCTCCTTGACTAATACATAAGAAGAATATTTATAGCCGTCCCTAGAGCTGTATGTACGCTGTTTGACGAGTCGCTCCCAGCTGCTCGTTTGAAGGCTCTGCTCGAGTGACGCGCCCACTATGCTCCTTCCGGAATCTCCAGCTTCGGCAGCGTCGCCAGGAGCTCCTGGGTGCGCATCGAGACGGTGACCAGGCGCTTGATCAGGTCCGCGACCGCGTCGGGGCGGCACCGCGCGGCGGCGTTGGGCGGGTGTGTCTTGGTGGAAGACATCGCGCACGCGCTGGGCACAGTGGTAGGCGACTTCCACACTGACATGCGCCTCATCTGACATGAAGGCTGTGCGGAATCATTCTTATTCGCTCTGCGTTTCAGTGGCCTTGTTTTTCTTCCCAGGTGTCGGTGTTTGAGACGATGAGGTGGGAGAGTCGGAATGGGCCTGTTGTTTCTTTGGTGGTGACGAGGCCGTTGATGGTTTGTGTTTCTCCGGTGAAGGGGTTGGTGGCCGTACCGCTCCACGTTGTGGTCAGGGTGATGGTGCGTGTGGCGTTGGGGTAGGGGCCGTCGAAGCGTGAGCGCCAGCCGTTGGGTGGGGTGTAGTAGTGGCGGATGAGCCTGGGGTCGTTGTTGGGGTCCATGCCCTTTTCGAAGGCCATTCCTTGGTAGGCGGTGATGGTGTTCGGGGTGCCGTCGCCCCAGTCCCATTCGTAGTTGGTGGCTTTTAGGGTGATGGTGATGTCGTGTCCGAGCAGGTTGATGACGTGAGTCTGGGTCGGGTTTGTGACTGAGACGAGTGTGGGGACGTACTTGTTCGTGTACGACGTCCTCGTGGGGCGCTTGCGCAAGCCAGCACCGTCTGGGTGGATGGTGGCGGCGGCCAGGTAGAGGATGTCGCGTGTGGTGGGGATGCGGCCGGGGTCCTGATCGGAGTCTCCCTCGGGGTCTGCCGGAAGTGGGCACTTATCGACGGTATCGTCGTTGGAGACCGTGGGGCTGTTAGGAGCCTTGTTCACATACACGTTCTTACAACGCGCAGCGCCCGCGTAAGAGGCGGCAGTCGGATCAACTACCCCTTCGGCAGTCTTGAGGTTCCGCTGATCCGCCACATTCGAGTTGTTGTTGCCTTGCTGAGAAGAATCCTGTTCGTGACCCCTGTGCCAATTTTCGACATCTATGCCGTTAGGCCCAGCGGTTGCACACTGTCCTTGATGTTCTCCGATAATATTTGCGCACCCACCTTCTGTGGGAACAATGTAGTTGACCGCATGTGCAACCGATGCTTGTGTGCAACAAATCGTTATGCTGATAGCAAGTGCTCGAAAAAAGTGGCCTCTATTGTTTGTTAACACGATCAACACTTCCCCCGGTTATGATCCAACGGTCGCCCTTCCATGTAACGAAGAGCGCAAGGCTTGAGTCATATTCAATTTCATTAGAGAGAATCTTCTGACCGATACACGTGACTCCATCGGTCGATCGAATGTGGAATAAGACGCCGATAGTGTCCTTCTGAGCCCCCCTTTGTTCGGCGGATACGGGTTCAACAGTGACAATCTCCGTAATTGTTGCGTTATTCCCATAGGCCCAGCCGTTTGAATACACCTGTTTAATAGCAGTTATGTATGAGCCGCTGAAGTTGTCTCCTGGCTCGGACATGTCAGCAAGTGGCTGTACGTCACCAGTGTTCCATGCATAGTTCTCGAGAGCTAGGAAATGCTCAGCTGCGAGTTCTGCTCCGCGTTCGGTGTTTTCCTTGGCTTCCTCAGGTAACTCAGGTTTGGTGTAGGTGTCTGCGGCGTATTGGGCGGGGCGCACCAGGACTCCGTCTGGGCCGATCTGGTAGCCACCCGACATCGCGGCCTCGCTCGACACTGTTGGTGCGGGCGTGGGCTGGGTGGCAGGGGTCGTGGCTGCGACGCTTGGCTTCTCGCCCCAGGCGTGCCACCAGCCTTCGGCGACCCCGTTGATGTAGACGGCGAAGACGGCCCCTGCGGCGAGGCACACGTAGACCACGCGCATCGTCCAATAGAAAGGCTCGACGTGCAGCCACGCCCACAGCCGGGGATGAGCCCCCGCGGGTCGGACGTCGTCACCAGCCCCCGGCCCGACACCTGCCTCAAAGCCCACGTCCCGCGACGCGGTGTCGCGCCGCAGCTGATCCTCATCCTCGCTATCGAGGTGATCGAACAATGGTGGAACCGTCATGGCGTTGTACTCCTCCACGGTGAGGTGCCCTGCAGCATGCCCCCACCCTTGGAGGCGCGCCCTACTGTTTCAGGGTACGCGCAGAACCAGCACGAAACACTAAGAATGCTGCGCAACCATCACGCACATTCGCCCGATTTATGATGATCGGCGGCACAGATGTGCATCCGTTGTGAGCTTCTCCTGTCTGAACTTGTCAAACGTCTTTCTGAGCTCTCTGTACACGCGTGACCTACAGATGAAACTGTGGACCATTATCAGGACACTGATGTCGATAAGGCGCACAATGGCGCGAATTCGCGCCGCGTCAGTCAAGCGTCTGAGTGGGATCAACGAGCGCGCGTTGAAGACTCCTGGGTCGGAGCGCCCGCTGACCGCCAGTTGTTTCACGTGAAACGCCCCAATGTGGGGTCCGCAGCCTGCGCCGAACAGGCACGACGATGAGGGCTGAGGGGGGTAGGTGCCTCGTCAATTGGGTTAAGTCGAAGAGGCGGTGGTGGGCTCTGCGAGGACAGGGACCACGCCCTCGTGTACACATACGACTATGACGAAGCGAGACGATAAGAGCTTGGCGGAACAGAATGCCGAAATCCGGCGGTGGGCGGAAGAAAACGGCTTCACGGTCGGGTCGAGGCTGGGTGAGAAACAGGATGCGGTGGAGCTTGTCGCTCCTCGAGTACCGGTCGTCGAGTTCACGGTGCACATCGACGAGGACGTGTACGAGGCGGCGATGCTGCGCGCAACCTACGACGGGTACGACAATGCCTCCGAGGTCGTCGAAGCGGCGCTCCGAGAGTGGGCGCGAGGGTACTAGGCTCGCCGAGATTCATCCGGCTCGTTGTGACGGCGCCTCAGGGGAATTCGCCCGTTATGAGGATGCGGTGCGACACGTCGCGGGTTTTCTCGGTGGGAGTATTAGCTGTGGCTATGATTCGAGGCCGAAGGGTGGTTCGGAGCTCATCGCTCGGGACCTGATTTCAATGTTGAAGGTCGCGTGAGCGAGGGAGCACATGGAAGCCGTCGATGAGTTGATTAGTGCTGCGCAGACTTTCTACGACGATGCGCGCAGGGATGAGAATGGGCGTTCGAGGTCGTGGGAGCATTGCTATCGCGTGTTTCGAGATGCGCGGATCGACCCTTCCCCGGACTATGACTATTTGAGCCTGCACCTCGCTTTCTACCTGGCGAGCTGGGGAATGTATCGGGGCTCGTGCTTCATACTTCAGAAGGACTACAAGGTGCACACGCCCATCGTCGAGGAGATCCTCAAGCCCGAATACGACTGCCTGTTTGGGCTCGCGTGCACGGATGTGCGAAACAGTGACGTTCCGGCGCAGGTCATGGACCTGTGCAACTACATCGACGAATATTTCGATCCGATCCGTGAACAGGTCGCAGGGCATAAGGTCGCGAGCCCGGTGTCACAGGTCCTCATCACGAAAATCCTCCTGGGAACGCTCGGCTGCGTGCCCGCGTACGACACATACTTCGGTATAGGAACGAAGTATTTGGGAATAAAAGAGCGCATTTGTAACGAGGATTCTCTCCTCGAACTCGCGGACTTCTACGAGGCCCACAACGACCGCCTCGAGGAAGCGCGGCACGGCTTTGAGGTTGACGGCCTGACCTATCCGCAGATGAAGCTGCTCGATATGGGGTTCTGGCAGGTCGGGTTCGAAAAAGAAGCGAAAGACGCCAAGTAACCCGTCACTGACCGTCTGTGGGGTTGGCGACGCCGAGTTTATCGGTCATCGCCGACCCCACCAAGAGTCGCTTACCCCCTCGATGCGCACGTGCCACCCGCCGTGAGGACAGTGGGTGGGCACCCAACGGAGGCCTCGACAATGCGGCCACAGATGGCTGCATACGAGGAGGAGCCACGATCACGGGCGCGCGGGCAACACCGCCTGCCCGATCCTGGTCTTGACGTCCTCGACCTGGCCGGAGAGAACGTCGATGACGGCATTCATGAGCGGTAGCTGATCGCGAAGCTCCGGGGCGTGCTGTTCGACGAACTTGAGCGCCAAACCGGCCGCAGGAACGCCTTCGACAGTCTGCTCCAGGCGAGCCATCTCCTCGAGCGCTTCCTTCGGCCCTTCGCCGCGCCCGATGCGCACGCCGTAGAACTTGTTGCGCCCGGACAGCCCCGTCACCTCGAGGTCGCCGACACCCGGGAGGCCGAATGCGGTCTTTTCGTTGGCACCCTGCGAGGTGCCGAGGATCGACATCTCCCTCACGGCCTCGTTAAATGTGGCCGCCTTGAGGTTGTGGTGCGGGACGCCGGTCTTCTCCTGGAGGCCGTCGGCGATGCCGAGGGCGATCGCGAAGACGTTCTTCATGGGAGCGCAGATTTCCACGCCGGTTTCGTCGTCGGTGGCCTCGATGGCGTAGTTGTCGGTGCGAATCGCGCGCGCGTACTTGATGGCAACGTCGAGGTCTTTGCACCCAAAGATGGTTGCGGTGGGTTCCCGTGCCGCGCATTCATTCGCCTTAACGGGACCCGCGACAGCGATGATCGGGGGCAGGTTGTCGTATCCCTCGTCTGCCGCGATGCGTCGGATCGAGTCGGGCAGCAAGAGCACGTCGCCGTTGTCGAACTCAAGGAATCCCTTGGAGGTCACCATGAGTGCATCGGCTTTGACGATGCCGGGCAGCGCCATTTTCACGACCTGCTCGACGCCGACGGAGGCCACGGAAACGATGACGGTGTCCGCGCCTTCCAGGGCCTCGTCGAGTTCGGAGGAGCGGTAGAGGGTGACGCCCTGCGCGAACGGCTGGTTGGTGCGCGGGTGGTTCTCGCCTCGCTCGATGGCGTCGAGGAGGTGATCGTCGAGCCACGTTCCCCACAGCCGCACGTCCCAGCCGGCGTCCGCGAGCGGCGTGCAAATGGCCGAGCCCATCGCTCCGGCGCCAAGGACGGTAATGGTAGACATTGTTTCTCCTTGCGATTCCTAGAGTTCTGCCTTCGGCGATTCAGGTTTCGTCGAGGGGGCCTTGCGGGAGAGCTCGTAGAGGTCCTCGAAGACGTCCTTCAGCTTCGGGTAGAGCTTGCGCTGGACTTTGGCGACGTCGCAGTACTGCTCGTGCTTCTCCATGTCGGGTTCGATTGTTTCGCCGTATTGCGCCATCTTCTTCGCGGTGGCGGCGACGTCATGCTCGCCGTAGATGCCCGTCGAGGCCATGGCGAGGACCGCCGCACCGAGCGCGGAGATCTCGTCCTGAGTACACACGGTGATGGGCAGGGCGGTCGTGTCCGCCATGATCTGGCGCCACAGGAGGGAGCGCGTGCCGCCACCCATCGCGCGCAGTCCGGTGAGCTTCACGCCGGTGCCCGCCTCGATCGAGTCGAGGTTGTAGCGCATTTCGAATCCGATGGATTCGAGGATGGAGCGGTACATGTGGGCGCGAGAGTGGGTGCCGCGCCAGCCGACGACGGCGCCTCGGGCGACGGAGTCCCAGTGGGGGGATTGGACGGCGTTCCAGTAGGGGAGTGTCACGAGGCCTTCGCAGCCCGGCGGGATGCGGCTCGCGGCCTCGTCGAGGGCGGGGTCGGGTGCGCCGAGGAGCTTCGGATCGCCGAGGGTTTCGCGGAACCAACCGGCCAGGTAGGAGCCGGAGGACTGGAGGACCTCGAACACGTAGTTGCCGGGGATGCCGGAGACGTGGGTGCGGAAGACCTTGTCGTACCTGTAGATCGGCGAGTCGACGCCCGCGTTGACGGCCGTGCCGAGGTTGAGGAATCCGATCTCGGGATCGACGGCGGCCGCTCCGATGCCGGCTGCCTGGCCGTCGCCGAGGCCGGCGATGACGGGCACTTCGGCGATGCCCCACTCCTCGGCGAGTTCTGTGCGTAGCGTGCCCATCTCGTAGGAGGGTTCGACGAGGTCTGCCATCTGTTCGCGGGAAACGCCCGCAATGTCGAGGAGTTCGTCGGACCAGTCGCGCTTCTGGATGTCGAAGAGGCCGAGGGAGTCCGCGGCGGCCTGCGAGCTCACGGGGCGTCCGGTGAGCATCCAGGCGACGTAGCCGTGAACATCCATCACCTTGTAGGCGTCAGCGAAGATCTCGGGTTCGTGTTCCTTGACCCAGGCCATCTTGTAGATGGCGGGGGTGACGCCGGCTGGCTTTCCGGAGAGCTCGTGGATGTGTTCGCTGCCGTAGCGGCGGATTTGCTCTGTGGCGCGGCCGTCGAGCCACAGGATGCCGTTTCGGAGCGGTCGGCCGTCCTTGTCGAAGGGGGCGAATGATTCGCGCTGGTGGGTGATGCCGATGGCTGCGATGCGGCTGCGGTCCGTCGGCGAGAGCTTGGAGAGCACCTCCCCGATGGTGGCGCGGCTGGTTTCCCACCAGCGGATCGGGTTGTGCTCGTACTGGTCCATCGCGGGGGTGTGCAGCTGAATGTTCTGCTTCGCCGTGTGCCAGATGTTTCCTTCTGCGTCGACGACGATCGCCTTCGTGGACGTCGTCGAGGAGTCGATTGCTACGACGAGAGGACCGTCTGCCAGATACTTGTTCTCGGTCATGATGCTTTTGCCTCACCTGTGAATGACAATTGCTGATCTCGCACACACGGAAAGGCCATTCTTTCTGCGCGGCGATGAATGCAGAGACTACTCCGGGTGAGGGTGAGGAACAATGAAGCTGTCACATGCGCACGAGGGGTCGCGAGGCCACGTTGTCGCTATGAGTGTGGCGCGTCGGCTTCATTGACCAAGCGCTGAAAATAGCGGTTTATCTGCATGTTTGTGGTGCGACGCGTCGGCTGCTGCCGCCTGCATGGGCGGCGCGGATGCACACCTTGTGTCAAAGCGAGGCGGATTCAAGATGCACATAGGTGCGATTGAGGCTCCACCCTCAAATTGTTGGAGATGGCGCTGTTGGGGCAAATGTGCTCACATGTAGATGGGATGTAGCGGAGTGCGCTTCCTTGGTTCCTCGGCGGTCTCTTTATCGGCCCGTATCCAGCTTGACGAGTAGCCCGTGAGGTGCGGTTGACTAGGTTGCCGAGATGCGGCTCAGTGCCCAGTTGGCCAAGCATGGTTGTGTGTCGCTCGGGGATGGGAACAATGCATCGTCAGCTGCTCTAGGTTTGAAAGAGTTCGACGGTCGATCTGTGTAATGAGGCTGCTTTATGAGGGGCGGCATCGATCCACTTCTCCCCCAGTGGTTGGCGCGTGGACTTTTGGGCAAGTACATGCTGTTTCAGCCTTTCGTTGTCTAGCAGTTGTCCTACTAGGAGAATCAAATCGATGAAACAAAACCGCCCAGCGCTTCCCGCGTAAGTATTTGACTGGCTTGCTATACAATGGTGCGTAACACACTTTGCGTAGTTTTTGGGGCATGAAGATTGCCAGACATGTTGGGGAACAAGGGAGCTGAGGCGCGTGAAGTCACTTACCAACGCTGGTACTGAGCGACTGGGTGATGCCCTCGGGGAGTCGATTGAGCAAGGGGCAAAGCTCTCAATCATTAGCGCATACTTCACCGTTTTTGCCTATGGAGACCTCAAGGAGGAGCTGTCAAAGGTTGATGAGGTGCGCTTCCTCTTCAGTGAACCGACCTTCGTCAAACACATGGAAGATGTGAAAGATCCCCGTGAGTTTGAGTTAGCGCGCCGGTCGCGCGAGGTTGGCGTAGGTGGGGCAGGCTTAGAGCTGACGCTGCGTAACAATCTCAATCAACGAGCGTTGGCGCGTGAGTGTGCACAGTGGATTCGCTCGAGGGGCACTTTCAAGTCTGCCCGAGTCTCTCGTTCTATCCAGGCGGGTGCTACATACCTCGTCGAAAACACATCGTGCGACGACCATGCGTTCATGGGTGCTGCAGCAGATTTCACGCAGGAAGGGTTGGGGTACGAGCGTCGCCCCCACAGCGTGACGTGCGTGAGCCACTTCGAAGGTGATAACGAAGCATCTGGCCTGAAGGCGATGTTTGAGTCTATCTGGGAGAATCCTGACCTGGTCGAAGAGGTAACTAACCAGGTAGCTGCCCAGATTGAGACGCTGTATCGAGAGAATTCGCCCGAATTCATCTACTTTCTAACCCTTTATCACTTGTTCCGTGACTTTATGGAGGATGACAAGGATAATGGAATCCGCCCGGGCCTCAAGTTTGAGGAATCGGTTGTGTGGAATAAGCTCTACGACTTTCAGAAAGATGCCGTCGTCGGGGCGATTCGTAAGCTCGAGAAGTACAAAGGCTGCATCATCGCTGACTCTGTGGGGCTGGGAAAGACCTACGAGGCGCTCGCGATCATGAAGTACTACCAGGAGCGAAATGACCGTATCCTGGTGCTGTGCCCTAAGCGCCTGCGCGGCAACTGGACGCTCTGGACTCAAGACAACGACGACCGAAACCCCTTGGCTGATGACCGTTTCTCCTACACTGTCCTCAACCACACTGACCTTTCTCGCTATCGTGGCATGAGTGGAGAAGTGGACCTTGAGCACCTACGTTGGGGACACTTTGATCTGCTCGTCATTGACGAGAGCCATAACTTCCGAAATAAGACTACCAATGCTGATAAGACCGACCGCTACACACGCCTGATCGAAAGTGTTATCAAGTCTGGTCAACGGACCAAGGTGCTAATGCTGTCGGCTACGCCCGTGAATAATCGGTTGCTCGACTTGCGTAATCAAATTGAGCTCATCACCGAGGAAGACGACGCATACCTGGCGGAGAGCGATGGTATTGCGTCGATTACGCGTGTGACGAACGAAGCCCAGAAACGCTATAACGAGTGGAGCAAGCTTGAGGAATCAGAGCGGACGACTGAGAGCTTCGTGAATGCAGTCAATGCTGATTATTTCAAACTGCTGGACGTTCTGACGATTGCGCGTAGTCGCAAACACATCATGAAGTACTACGGTGCTCAGACAGGAACGTTCCCCAAACGGCGAAAGCCCCTCTCGTTCCGAACTCCCATCGATCTGGAAGGCGAGCTGCCAAAGATCTCTGAGCTTAACGACATGATCGCTCAGCTCACCTTTGCGCAGTACCAGTTGCTCTCCTACGTTCGGCCGGACCTCCGAGGCAAGTACGAGAAGCTGTATGGGGACACCTGGGGCAAAGATTTTGATAGCCAGGTGAACCGCACGAATGCGGTTGCCAACCTTATGCGCATCAACATGCTCAAACGCATGGAGTCTTCCGTCAACAGCTTCCGCATCACCTTGAGGCGCATTCTTGAGGGATGTACCAACCTGCGCGCGCAGCTCGATGGCCAGATGTTTGAGGCGGCGTACAGTACCGACGGGTTTGACGATGGGCTCGACGATGATGACGCCGAGGAGTTTGAAGCCGGAGGCAAGATTCGGGTCGATCTACGAGATGTTGACCCACTGCGCCTTGGGCAGGCCCTTGACTTCGACATCGTGACTCTTGGCAAGCTTCTTAAGTACGCCGATGCTGTGACGCCTGAGCGTGATGCGAAGCTCCGTCAGTTGCGGGATTTCATCGCCGATAAGGTCCGGGATCCGTTTAACGAGGGAAATCGTAAAGTCCTGGTCTTCAGCGCGTTTGCCGACACGACCGCCTACCTATTCGACCAGCTGGCACGGTGGGCGAAGCAGGAGTTGGGTGTGGAGTGCGCGGAGGTTGCGGGAACCTCGAACCGGACGTATTCTCTGAATCTTCCACGTACCGCGTTCGAGAATATCCTGGCTAGGTTTTCACCTGTTTCTAAGGAGCTACCTAGCCGAGAGCGAGAGCTTGGCGAGATCGACATTGTATTTGCAACCGACTGCATATCTGAGGGCCAAAATTTGCAGGACTGCGATTGTCTGGTCAACTATGACATTCACTGGAACCCGGTGCGAATTATCCAACGTTTTGGCCGTATCGACCGTTTGGGATCCACGAACGAGCAGATTCAGCTGGTGAACTACTGGCCGGATGTTTCGCTTGACGATTACATTCAGCTGGAGGGACGCGTGAAAGGACGTATGGCTCTGCTTGACGCGTCCGCCACCGGCGAAGAAAACGTGCTCGAAGCGAAAGCAAGTGGGGAGATGAACGATCTCACGTACCGTCGTCAGCAGCTCAAGCAGCTGCAGAACGAGGTCCTCAACCTTGAGGATATCAAGGGGGGCATCTCCATTACGGATTTCGCTTTCGATGATTTTCGCGTCGAACTGCAACGCTACGCCGAAGAGCATCCTGGGTTGCTCGAAGGTTCTCCCTTCGGCCTTCATGCGGTGACGCCGATACCTGATGAACTGCGTGGCGAGCTCAAACCTGGTGTCGTGTTCTGTCTCAAACAGAACGACGAGTCCCGAGATCCGAAGGACACGAACCCAACGTTCCCTTACTACGTGGTGTACGTGTCGTCTGATGGCTCGGCGATGACTAAACATACCCAGCCCAAGCCGGCACTCGACGTCATGCGGGCTGTGTGCTCTGGTCATGTGGAACCGATCCTTGACCTGTGTCAAGAATTCAACGCGGAGACGAAGGATGGCACGAGAATGGATGAGTACACAGGACTGCTTAATCAGGTGGTCACGACCATCACCGGTATCCAGCAGGATAAGGGTATCGAGAGTCTGTTTACTCCGGGCGAAGTCGGCAGCGGGATTAGTATGGGATTCAACGACTACGCCCTCGTGAGTTTCGCGGTGATCCGATGAGCGGCGTCGACTGGAACGGTATCCTGCAGCTTCCACAGGCTGCGTTGGCCGGAAACGCTCGAATTCCCAAGGCAACAGTGATCAGACAAGCGCAACTCAACAAGAACGACTCCGGGGTTCTCAACAAGGTGCGTCGCCTGGAACACTTCGCTACGGTCCAAAAGTCGACGACGAGAATTCCTCCGTTGGTTGATAGGGAACATGATATTCAGAGCGTGATCTTTCTGCGCTGCGAAATGGCTGGATCTGAGGCATACGCCGAAGTTGCTGGCGTTCTGCACAAGTGTTTTCCCAATCCGACCGTGATTCTGTTCGACGGAAGCGACGAGGCATTTGTCTCTGTTGCGACAACGCGCCGGAGCAGGGCTGAACATGGGGCCGTCGTGATCGATACTATGCGGTCCACAGGACGCATACATGTCGGGGATCAAAAGCTTGCCCATTATCTTGGTACGCTAGCGTTTGGTATCTTGCCCCAAGAGGATCTGGGGGCATTCCTTGAGGGAATCGTCTGGAATATCCAGCTTGTACGCGTCACACCCTCGCTTGGCTTCTTTCCAGAATCCTCCTCTCAAACGCATGCACGTTTGAAGCCATTGATCGACCGGTACGATGAGTTGACTAGTAAGATTGAGTTGCTAGCAAGGAAACGACGTGTAAACAGAGAACTCCCTTTGAGGGAAACAGCGCGCATGCGGGTGGAAGAGGCCGAACTTAAGGAAGTTCTCGGTGGCGTCACCGAGGGGATAAAGGAGATTTGTAATGTCTGATTTCGAAAAGCTGGAGTTGGAGTCGGTGGACCTTGTGGCGGAGCGTGTTGCGACGTTGAAATATCTATTCCCCGAGGTGGTGGCAGATAATGCCGTCGATTTCGATAAGCTGCGCCTCATTTTGGGAGACGAGGTCGATGATGGCGATGAACGTTATGCCTTTACTTGGCCGGGAAAGGCTGCATCCATCCGGCAATCGCAAATGACTACGAATGCAACTCTTCGGCCATGCGTAAATAAGAGCCGCGGACGAGATGGTGTAGAAGGAAAGTTCGACTCAGACAACCTCTATATTGAAGGCGATAATTTAGAGGTACTTAAAATTTTGCGGCGCTCTTACGGTGGTGAAGTTGATATGATTTACATTGATCCTCCCTATAACACCGGAAGCGATTTTGTTTATAAAGACAGTTTTGCTAACTCAGTCGCAAACTATAAAAAACAGGCACAACTGGTGAACCAGTCGAATCCAAATACGAGTGGACGTTTTCATTCCGACTGGTGTTCGATGATGTATCCGCGTCTTCGACTAGCGCATGATTTGCTAAGTAATAGCGGGATCTTATTTGTTAGTATAAATGAGGTGGAACAGGCGAATCTGGAAAAGATTCTAAATGAGATATTTGGTGAGGATAATCATATCGCCACTCTGATTTGGCAAAATAAGAAGGGTGGCGGAAATGATTCAAATTACATTGCTGTCGAACATGAATATGTTGCGGTATATGCGCGTGATAAATCGCTACTTAAAGAATTCTATGAAGCGTATTCCGATAGGTATGTGACACGGTATAAAGAAGCAGATGATCGCGGAAAGTATTACTGGGATACATTTAGGCGGAAGTCTGGAAAACAGTACTATCCGATCACATGTCCGGATGGGTCCGTCCTTGAATATGACACAGAGGGAAATAAAATTAGCTGGCTTCGCTCGGAAGAGCGATTTAAATCCGACCTCGAAAATGGGGAGATTAGATTCATAGAAACAAAAGATGGGTGGTCAGTACAATTTAAGCAGCGGTTACCCAAAGGAAAGAAGCCGCGGAGTATATTTACCACCGAAACCGTCGTTGATTCCAAAGGGACAACGAGTGACGGCTCAAAAGACGTTTATACACTTTTCCAGAAGGATGTGTTTTCAAACCCGAAACCGGTAGAGCTTCTTGAATGGTTAATTGGATTCGGCGCATCGGACGGTGCACTGGTTCTAGATTTCTTTAGTGGATCAGGGACGCTTGCAGAAGCGGTCTACAGATCGAATGCTCGCGGTGCGAAACGGAAATTCATTTTAGTGCAGATTCCGGAACGTATCGAGCTGCTAGAGAAGGGGCAATCGGCCGAGGTAGAAAGACTTTCGCGTAATGTTATGTCCGTGCTCGGTGAAGCGGAAGAAGGGTACTTCATTACAGATCTTGCGGAAGAACGTATTCGGCGATCCGGAGATAAGCTAAAATCCGAGCTCGGAAACGATGTTGCATCACAAGATCTTGGCTTTCGTGTGTTTACGTTAGATGAAAGCTCGGTTATCGTGCCGAAAGATGGGGAGCTTTTCAGTCAAGTGGTTAAGCCTGGCCGCTCCGAATTAGACATCGTTTTTGAGATGATGCTCAAGTGGGGCCTAGAGCTAACGCTTCCCGTTGATCGAGTCGATGCCGCGGGATATGGCGCTTGGTCGGTCGCGAGTAGTGAGTTGGTGTGTTGCCTGGCGGAGGGGTTGACATATGATGCACTAGAGGCGGTAGCGTCGATGCAGCCGCGCCGTGTGCTGATTTTGGACTCTGTCCTCACAGATAGTCTGAAACTTAATGCGATCCAGATCTTTAAGCGTGCTAGTGAGCGAACTGGTCGCGGGATCGAGTTGAGGACGATTTAGTATGACTTCACTCAATTTTCAGTTCTCCGCCGACGAAGTTCACCAGCAGGAGGCTATTGAAGCCACCTGTTCCCTCTTTCGGGGCCAACAGTTTGCGTGCTCAACGTTTGTCGCGGAAGGGTCTATCGATGGGCAGGCCACGTTAGAGAACCTTGTGATGGGCCATGGTAACGAGGTTCGCGTTGCGCCTGGTCAGCTTCTCGAGAATCTCCATGCTGTGCAGGAGGATGCATGCCTTCCTCCTACGAATGTGCTTACCGATGGGCGTTTGCGTGACTTCACAGTCGAAATGGAGACTGGTACCGGCAAGACGTACGTCTATATCCGCTCCATTTATGAGCTTAACGCGCGATACGGTCTCACGAAGTTCGTGATCGTTGTCCCGAGTGTGGCTATCCGAGAGGGAGTGCTCAAAAGTTTCGAAATAATGCGTTCGCACTTTGAGGTACTTTACGACCGTACACCTTTGGAGTACTTCGTATACGACTCGAAAAATGTCGAACGCGTCGGTAACTTCGCTTTTTCCAACTCTATTCAAGTCATGATAATTAATATCGATGCCTTTAATAAAGGCATCGATAAGACAGGTTTAGCTGTCGAAGGGAACGTTTTTCATCGGCGTAATGAAAAGCTGGTAGATGGATTGAGTCCGCGTGAACTCGTCGATGCGTGTAACCCTATCGTCATAATTGATGAGCCTCAGAGTGTTGACAATACAAAACAGGCGAAGAGTGCCATCAAGAGCTTGAATCCGCTATTTGTGTTACGTTATTCAGCAACGCACAAGCAGCCATACAATATGATCTACCGGCTCACACCCGTTGACGCGTTCCAACAACACCTAGTCAAAAGTATCTGCGTTGACTCGGTCAAGGCTCAGGCAAATCTCAACGGTGCGTATGTCAGACTAGATTCCGTTAAATCCTCTCCCTTCCGTGCTCGGTTGACTATTGATGAGCGTCAACAGAACGGAGCTCAAAAGCGTAAAGCTGTTACCGTCAAAGTTGGCACCGACTTGTTCGTTAAGAGTGGTGAAAACACCGACTACGAAGATGGGTGGATCGTTTCCAACATTGGCACTACGCTGGGCGATGAGTTCATCGAGTTCCAGAACGGCGAGCAGCTGGAACTTGGAGCGACTCTCGGTGATGTTAATGAGGAGCTCATCAAGCGTGCTCAGATTCGGCGCACTATCGAAAACCATTTCGCGCGGCAGCTTGATTTGTGGAAGCATGGTGTCAAGGTATTGAGTTTATTTTTCATCGACAAAGTCGAGCGCTATCGTGTCTACGAGCCGGAAGTGCACGGCGGTGTCTATGCTCAGGTGTTTGAAGAAGAATATGCCGCGCTACTGCACTCAAGGGCGCCCAGATCGATCGCTAAGGCAGCTGGCCTGGACAGAGGAACGTGGCGCGAATGCTACGAGCGTGTTGGAGCGCCGCTGGTCATGGACCCTCACGCGGTCCATCAAGGTTATTTTGCCCAAGACAAGGCTGGGCGATTTAAAGATTCGAAGGGGGTAGCAGGGACCGCTGCTGACGCCGGTGCTTTCGAGCTGATCATGAAGAAAAAGGAGACTCTTATTTCCTTTCCGAATGAATCGGATCAGGATACGAAGGTCTCGTTCATTTTCAGCCACTCGGCCCTCAAAGAGGGCTGGGATAATCCGAACGTTTTCCAAATCTGCACGTTAGTGGATACAAAGGATACTCTTACAAAGCGACAGAAAATTGGACGTGGCTTACGGCTTTGTGTTAACCAAAAGGGGGTGCGCCTAAGGGATCCCGAGTGTAATATCCTTACCGTAGTAGCTAACGAGAGCTACGAAGAATTTGCTAACGGGCTCCAAAAAGAGTTCGAGGCTGATAACTTCGTTTTCGGCGTCATTTCACAGGAAACTTTCAGCAATGTTCTTCTTGCGGGGGATGATGGTGTTCAGATACGTCTTGGGTACGACGGATCGAAAAAGCTTTATGAGTACTTCCGTACCAATAAGCTGATCGATTCTAGTGGTGCGATCGAACCGGAGCTGAAGATCGCAGCGGAGCATGGTTCCATTACTCTGCCCGATGAATTTAAATCAGCGTGTGACCAGATTGCGGAAATCATTCTCCGCAAGGCTCAGAAGCTCCGGGTTCGCGACAAGGCCAAAGAGGTAGTTATCGAGCTCGAGGAAGAGGTTGTAAACAATGACGCGTTTCAGGCGTTGTGGAGCCGCATTCGCCAGCGTACGCAGTATCGCGTGGATTTAGACTCGAATAAGCTCATCACGAGAGCGGTCGAGGAAATCAAACAAATGCCGGAGATTAAGTCACCACAGGTAACGAGTGAGCGTGCGAATATGATGATCAACGACGCCGGTGTGACTTCGGAGGCTACCGAGACCTCGATGGTCCTTGTCGGAGGTGATGTTACATACGCTTTGCCGGACCCAATTGGCGAGCTGCAGGATGCAGTGAACCTCACAAGGGGTACAATCAAAGTGATTCTCGAGCAGTGCACGCGATTCGCGGAATTTAAGGTGGACCCTGCGACGTTCTTGGCCCAGGTCGGTGCGGCAATCAATCGTGCGAAGAACGAGGTTATGGTCGAGGGAATTAGGTATGTCCCTCTTCCTGAGGAGGAGTGGCATCCGTCATCGGTTCTTGAGATAGATGGCTCACCCGCTTACCTTGATCAGAACGCGTGGAAGCCTAAGAGTGTGGGCAAGAGCCTTTATAGCTACGTCGTCTATGATTCTGCGGGTGTCGAACAACAATTCGCTAAGAGGTTGGATTTGCAAGAGGAAGTTGTCGTCTATGCGAAGCTCCCTCCCGCTTTCACAATTGATACTCCTCTCGGTAGCTATAATCCTGACTGGGCTTATGTTGAGGAAAGTGATGGTGTGGAACGTCTGTACTTTGTTATTGAGACGAAGGGTGGTACCAATGCAAATCCTGTCATGCGTCCGACAGAAGAACTTAAGACAGATTGTGCGCGCAAGCATTTCGAGGCTCTCGATCTGGGTAGTGACTTCCACTATGGGATTCGCGCAACATACGAGGTTGGCCGCGGCGCTTCGCGCGATTGACTAGATCTTAGAAGTCTTGGGGCTGTGACACTTGCAGGTGTTGCAGCCCCATGACTACCTTTATCTCGCGGACGCATATGAGCATGCCCCTCCTTAATGTTCCGCTTGTCGACCATGGCGGTCGACAGTGTGACCCAGAGGAGGGGACAGGATGTCTCAGAAAATCGCCAACAAGGGAGATGGCAACCAGATTGCGCAGTTCGGTGGGGACCTGAACGGAACGCTCAATCAGATCAACGGAACACAGACGTTGGCGTCCCTGACGCTGCCTGAGCTCGGCGAGGAGCATCTGTTGGCCGATTCGATTGTGTCGAGAGAATGGAAGTCGAGGCTCAAGGCATCAGCAATCGCGGCGTTGGTGTGCCTCCTGTGTTGTGGCATCACTGTCGTCATGTACAGCCTTCTGGGGAGCCCGTCGCTGAGCGAAATCATATTTGGTCTGAACAACGGATCGAAACTCGAGCTAAGTATGAACGTCACGCTGGCGGTTCTCCCGATCGGCGCTGCCATCTCAGGGGTGAGTGCATACTCCAGCATGGCGAACCCGAGTGAGCTCGAGGTAGATCGGAAAGAGCATCGAACGGCGGCCTTCATGGTGGCACGCCGGAGGGGCCTTACCAAGCGAGAGTGGCACGAGGTCGTTGAAGCCGCCAAGCAGAGCTAGATGTCGGTAGGTGCGGGAGGGTGTGCACACTCGTGTCTGTACATCCTCCCGCGCCCTCGCACACAATCAGACAAATGTGCAGTTATGATGCGCATCAACGCACGAGTGTGCATCGCTCCAGCAAGCAATGAGGCGGTTCGCACCAATCTGTATCGTACTGTATTTATCTAGGCTAACGCCCCCGCCCATACGTCTGACAAATCAGCCCACAACCAGCCCGCACGCACCCCACAACCCCGCCCCGGCCTCGTCCGAAGCAGACCTAAAAAGTGAACGCCACCACGAAAAATGGCTTAGGATGGTGGGCGCGCCGACGAACCCCAATGACGGGAACGACCGGCACACCACAGTACCCAACGCAGCAGCAACACACCAACCAGCAGACCGCAAGGCCAGCACAGCGCGGACGCACCGTCGCAACCGTGCGCAGCCGGAGCACAGCGGGGGAGCGGCACCGCACCGCGGCCAGCCGCGACAGCCCGTCGTGACCCAGCTCGTCGCGACCCAGCTCGTCGCGACCCGGCACGCAGCAGCGCCGCGATGCAGCAGCACCGCGATGCCGCGGCACCGCGCCGCACCACCGCGACGGCTACCCGCAGCGCGCACAACCACAACCTCAACACCGACGTTGACCACACCCAGAGGAGTCACGATGAAGTCCAGGCTCGCAGCAACAGCACTCGTCACCATATCGGCAAGCGCCCTCGCACTCGGCGCCTGCACGACGGACGGGGGCACCACGACCCCGGGCGGCAAGGCCGCCGGAGACGGCAACTACACGATCGCCGTCGTCCCCAAGGACGCCACCAACCCCTGGTTCGTCCGCATGGAAACCGGCGTCAACAAGTACGCCGCCGACACCGGCATGAACGTCTTCCAGAAGGGCCCTGCCGAAACCGACGCCACCATGCAGGCCCAAGTCATCCAAGACCTCATCGCCCAGGGCGTCGACGCGATCTGCGTGGTCCCCGTCGACCCCGGTGCCATTGAACCCGTCCTCAAGCAGGCCATGGACGCAGGCATCGTCGTCGTCACCCACGAGGGTGCCTCCCAGGAAAACACGATGTACGACATCGAAGCCTTCAACAACACGGAATACGGCGCGTTCATCATGGACAACCTCGCCGAGGCCATGGGTGAGGAAGGCGTCTACACGACGATGGTCGGTCACGTCACGAACGCGTCCCACAACGAGTGGGCGGACGGTGCCGTGGCCCACCAGAAGGAAAAGTACCCGAAGATGACGCTGCTCGAGGCCGAGCCCCGCGTCGAATCCCAGGACAACGGCGAGACCGCCTACCAGACCGCCAAGGAAGTCCTCAAGAAGTACCCCGAAGTCAAGGGCATCCTCGGCACCTCCTCCTTCGACGCGCCCGGCACCGCCCGCGCCATCGATGAGCTGGGCCTGAAGGGCAAGGTCTTCACCGCCGGCACCGGCATGCCCGCCGCGAACGCCCAGATCCTCAAGGACGGCTCCGTCTCCACCCTGACCCTGTGGGACCCCGCGAACGCCGGCTACGCCATGGCCTCCCTGGCCACGAAGATCCTCAACGGTGAGACCATCGAAGACGGCGTGAACCTGGGCGTCGAAGGCTACGAGAACATGCACTTCTCGGAAGGCTCCACCAAGGTCCTCGAGGGCACCGGCTGGCTCAAGATCACGAAGGACAACGTCGACTCCCTCGGCTTCTGATCCGCAAACAGGCGACGACCACCGAGGCTCCACGGCCTCGTCCCTCGCTCCATTGACGAGGCCGTGGCTGGGCCACTCCCGCGCGTGCACGGACGCTCGCGCATCCTTGTTCCTCCTGCGCGCGACGCCCGCGCGCGTGGGGGTGGCCTTTGGGCGGTGGCATGCGTCGGAAAGGACACCACATGGACACCCCAGTGCTGGCGGTACGACACGTCAGCAAATCCTTCGCGGGCGTGCGAGCCCTGGTCGACATTGACCTGGAGATCGCGCCCGGAGAAATCCACTGCCTGGCCGGGGAAAACGGGTCGGGCAAGTCCACGCTCATCAAGGTCATTTCGGGCGTGCACACCCCCGAACAAGGGACGGTCTCGATTGACGGCCGCGACTTCACGCGCCTGACGCCGGCGGCCGCCATCGACGCGGGTGTGCGTGTCATCTACCAGGATTTCTCGATTTTCCCGAACCTCTCCGTCATGGAGAACATTGCGCTCGGCAGCGAAGTGGCCGCCGGGCGTCGCCTGGTGAACCGTTCCCGCATGCGTGAGGTAGCGCGCGAGGCCGTGGCGAAGATCGGCTTCGACGTGGACCTCGACGAGCTGGTCGGCAACCTGTCCGTGGCCGACAAGCAGCTCGTCGCCATCAGCCGCGCCCTCATGGGCGACGCGAAGCTCATCATCATGGACGAGCCGACGACCGCCCTCACGAAGAAGGAAGTTGCCGCTCTCTTCGACATCGTCCGTGACCTGCAATCGCGCGGCATCGCGATCCTCTTTGTGTCCCACAAGCTCGAAGAAGTCTTCGAGATCGCGCAGCGCTTCACCATCCTGCGCAGCGGCCACAAGGTCATCACCTGCCCGAAGGAGGAACTCGACCGCGCGAGTTTCGCCCGCTACATGACGGGGCGCGACTTCGCGGAGGAACGCTACCAGCCGGGCACTATTGACGAGGCCCCGGTCCTCCAGGTGGAGGGGGCGACGGTGAGCGGTGCCTTCGCCGACGCGTCCCTGAGCGTGAGGCCCGGCGAAATCCTGGGCATCACGGGACTGCTGGGATCGGGCCGCACCGAGCTGGCCCTCTCCCTCTTTGGGATGCTGCCTCTCGACTCGGGTCGCATCCGTGTCAAAGGACAGGACGTCACACTGCGCGGCGTGCGCGACGCAATCGAGGCCGGCATCGCTTACGTGCCCGAAGACCGCCTCACCGAAGGCCTGTTCCTGTCCCGCTCAATCGGCGAAAACATCACGGTCTCCGAGATGGAGACCTTCACCAAGGCCCTCGGCTTCATCGACAAGAAAGCCATTCGTGCCGAAGAACAGAAATGGGTGACGCGCCTCGAAGTCGTCACCCCC
>ERZ772928.363-NODE-363-length-20812-cov-4.569013_pt1 | contig 20812 bp, 10 predicted proteins | sample MGYA00511686_ERZ772928 | MGnify/ENA primary metagenome ERZ772928 (study PRJEB29015, sample SAMEA2738063) | human oral metagenome | biome: human oral; feature: human-associated habitat; material: saliva | place: China | collected 2219 ... | reverse complement strand
TTAATGCAAGCTATGGAACTTGCATACAAAAATTATAAAAATACAGATTATTTTGAAGCTGATAAAGAAGGTACAATAGAAGATTATACCAACTTTATGAGTTATATAGGTCTTGAGAATATTAAGATAGAAGATAATTTTCAGTATTTTAAAGAAATATCTGAGCAAGAAGAAACTGGTGTAGCTGAACAAACTTCTAAAACAGCTAGATCTAATATTAAAAAAAACACTATTAATAACGGTATTACTATTATAGAAACATCTGAAGGTAATACTGAGTTTGGTATGTCTATAGATACTTCTCTTATGACAGAATTACAAGATTTAAATCTTACTGGACAAGAAATAGCTGAATTATCTGCATTAGGTTTTTTACCCTTAATAGATACATTAGATGATACACTGGGTACTAGACATGAATTTACTAGAGAACAAGCTAAACAATTTAATAGTATTACATCTAATGCTATTACAGGATTTACTATACAACAGCAAGAAGCTCTTATAGAATCTGTACAACATGTCATAACTCAAAGAATGGCTAAATCTGAGAATTTAGATAACTTTGATATAGCTAAAGAGTTAGAAAGTGCTTATAAAGAAGTACTAGATAACTTACAGAAAAAATCTAGGGATAGAAGTGCTAAACTTGCTAAATCTTCTAATGAAAGGATAAAAGACATATTAAAAAGAGAAGCTGCCTTTAGACAGCAAATAGGTATAGCTAGGAAACAAGCTGATAAAATAATAGGTAATACAGAAGATAAAAAGGGAGATTTAGTAATATATATGGAGGCTTTATTTAATAAGAGTATAGATACAATTGAAGAAGCTGAAAATGTAGAGTTATTAGATGAAACAGATAATACAGATAAACAAAGACTAGATGATGTAGTTATATTTAACCAATCTGCTGATCAAAGAGATGCTAAAAGAGAAATTAAGACAGAGCTTAAAGCTATCTTTATGAACTTTACTAAAAGTAAGTTTGATAAGGATGGTAATATAATACCTGTACTTAATGCTTTAGGATTACCTCAACTGGAAGACCCTAATTTTGTACTTAATAAAGTGCAACAACTCTTAATGAACAAGACAAATAACTGGGCAGATATTATAGCTAGTATAGATGCAAAAGCTAAACAGCTTAATAACCCTCTGTTTAAAGCTATAAAAGAAACTTTAGAAAATCTTCCAGAACAACTTAAAAATCAATTACTTTATAAATTAGTACAGCAAGAAGTTAATCATACGGGTATTTATATAAAGACAGAGAGAACAAAAGATATTAATAAACCTAGTACTACCAGTGTTACAACTCTTAAAGAGAACTCTAGAAAGAGTTTAGCTAATAAATACAAACAAATATCTCTAGATATATTTAATAATGCTAATGGTAAGAGTAATATAGTATTACCTGCTATAGAGAAAGATGCAGAAGGTAATGAGATATCTGTAAAAAGATATAATCTTGAAAGAATTAATAATCTCATAAGTAGAATTAATAGATTAAGTGAAGATTTTTATAAACTAAAAATTATCAATAAAACAGCTGTAATAGGTGTTCTTAGAGATTTAGGTATAAATAATATATCTGACGAAGTTCTTACAGAGTATATAAATCAAGAGAACCTATTTCCTAAGAAATCTGGTTTATTAGGACTAGTAAATGAAACTCTTAAAGATCTAGCTTATGACCTTGAAGAAAAAGGTATGTCTGGTGTTCCTGTAAATGAAAATAATATTAGAGTATTTAATAGAGCTAGTTCAGCTTTAAATAAGTTACTAGTACTATCTGATGAAATAGAAGGTACAGATATAATATCTAGTTTTAAAATAGCTGGTAAAACTTATGGTAGTGTAGCTAATAGTATTGAAGTTCAAGACAAAGTAGATAGTCTTAAAAAAGATACTACCCAATATGAACAATTAGATGAAAGAAAAGCTTATTCTGAACAAGTAGATACAGAATTAGCTAAACTTCTAGATACTCAAATTGGTAAAAACAATACTCTAGTACAATTACTAAGAGATAATCCTGATGCAAGAAAACTTTTAGAATTAAGCTGGATTTCTCCTGACTTTATTAAAATGGATGAAAATGCAGATGATAATATAGAAGTACATAGATTAGATCCTATTGCATTTTATACTGGATTATTCAATGTATTCAGTGATTATAAAGGACAATCTGAAGTAGATTATAGAGAATTTGATGGTTTAAAGTTTAGGACAGCTCTACTACCTTCTCTTGTATTCTCAGATAAGAATAGAATGCAAGTAATTAAAACTATTAACTTTGAAGTTAATACTGATGAAGGTTTTGAGTACAAACAACAAGGAGATAAAATTTTACTTGAAAATATACCTGAAGGAGTAGTAGATTATTTATATCAAAATTTATTTGTAGGGGAATTTGAAAGAATTAAAGAAAATTACAAACAAGGTGATTTCAATATTGTAAATTATAATGAGACAGGTAAATTATTTAATGCTTTTCCTGCTTTCAATAAGATTAAAGTTACTAAGATAAATGAGCAAGGAGAAGCAATTGATTATTATCTGCATGATTTCTTAAAGGGTAATCTACAAGCTGAAGATATTAATGCTGCTATGTTTGAAGCAGAAGCTAAGAGGATGCTTAAAGAGTTTGCTATTCAAACTACTAATCAAAGATTAACAGATTTAACTAATACTGGACTATTCTTTAGAGCTTTTTCAGGTTATAATGATTTAAATTTCTCTGGGCTAAACTCAGAATTTATTAATTCTAGAGAGGGTGAAACCCCTAAACATAAATTCCTTACAGCTCTATTAGAGTATGAGATGAATTTTGTAGTTAATCAGAATAATCAGTATGTAATGTTTTTAGGAGATCAAGCTTTTTATGGAAAAGATAAATTAGCTAAAAAAACATTAGATACTTTCTTAGCAGACCCAGAAAATAATAAAGGTATATTTAATGAATATGCTAAAGCTACTGCTTTTAATATAGATAAGAGATCTGCTAAACTTATTGCTCCAGGTTCTAAACTAGCTAATTCAGAAAAATCTGATATAGGTATAGATGGAAATGAAGCAAAAGATTTTATACAAATAAATGTAAATGACTCTATTATAGTATCAGAGTACATAGTAGATATGATTAGAAATAATACTTCTAATCTTTCTAAGGAGACAGAAGAATTACTAAATCTTTATGAGTATAAAAGTAGAGAGATAGCTAAGTTACAAGATGAAAGAATTAGAGCTATAGAAAATGAAGAGCTTACAGAAGAAGAGAGAGAAGCTGCTTTATATCAAATAGATAATGAATTATCTCTACATCAAACTGGATTAGATTTAAATGGTAATCAAGTAGTAGATGACAGTGGTAAGCCTCTATATGGATCTAATCACTCTATGGACACTCTTACAAAAGCTATTCAAGAGATTGAACCTAAATTAAAAGATTATTTTGAAATAACTGCTACAGATGCTCAAGAGTATGCAACATGGCAAACTCACTTAGATATGTTATATAGAAAAGGAGAATTATCTCCAGAGCAAAAAGAAATAGTTAAGAGTTATTTTGAACAGTTTTCTTCTGGTAACTTCAATATTAAAGAGGAGCACTATAATTTAGTTATGCAACCCATAAAAGGTGTATATACCTATTCTATTAGACATGCTGAGAATGGAGCTATATTAGATAGACCTATATATATTAAATCTTCTATTATACCTCTATTACCTCATATAACTAAGAATACTAAATTAGATGCAGTTAGACAGCATATGGAAGATATGCAAAATACTACAGGTAAGAATATTAAGATGTCTTATCAGACAGCTAATAAAATAGGTGCAGCTAATACTTCTCTTACTATGGAACAGATGTATAATTCTAAGTTTGAAGATTTATATGCAAGTCAAGAAGAATTAGAATCAGGAGAAAATACTTCTAAAATACTAAATGACAGTTCTATAGTATTACCTTATAAAGGTTTTAGAATACAGCAAGAAACACCAGCTAAACAAGAGAAATATTTTAAAAAAGGACAAGATCCACATATATCTATGGGTTCTCAATTCTTTAAAATAATATTAGATGGTGGTTTAGGGACTAATGAGTATAGTTTTTCTACAAGTGCTTTTGATTCTAATCTCTTAAATAGGTTTGGTATTCAAGATAGTGTAAAGGAAATAGATGGAGAAAGATTACAAAAACTTTATAATGATATTTATAAAGAATATTCTGATACTTTAAAAGAACAGCTTTTACACGAGCTAGGTATAGATAATACTTTCTTTACTTCTCTTCAAACAATAGAAAGACAGAAAGAATTTTATACTAAGCTGGTAGATCTTATTAAAGAAGAGATAAATAATTCTAGTAGCCCTCAGTATTTAAAAGATTCTTTAGGTATAGTAGAAGAAGTTATAGAAGGAGGAGCTACTCATATAAGTACTAAGATACCTTTATCTCTAGATAACAATACCTTTAAGTTTGAGCAAATACTTCAAGCTATAGTATCTAACAGGCTTATCTCTCATGAACTTCCAGGTAATGGGCATATAGCTGCTTCAGCTGAAGGGTTTAAAAGAAAAATAACTCTAGATGAACTCTCCCCTGATCAAAAAGAAGGTATAGTATGGTTAGGAGATATGAATAGGGATTTAAACCCTACTTATATTACTACAGAAAATGGAGAGAAAAAACTAGTAAAAGCTAGGATACTTATAGAATCTCATTTCTCTTATAATAAAGTAAATGAAGATGGTACAAGAACTTGGACTAAAGTAGATTTATCTAGTGACCAATATTCTGAACCTATTGTAGAGAATGATAAAGTTGTGGGAAGAAGGTTAAAAATGGAAATGTTTGATGAGCAACTCTTATCTATGTTTTCATACAGGATACCTACATCTTCTCACCAATCTGGAGCTATTGTAGAAGTAGCTGGTTTTTTACCTAGTAAGTTTGGAAATGGAGATACTGTTGTAGTACCAGCAGAACATACTACCCAATTTGGGGAAGACTTTGATATAGATAAGAGATATATTTATAAACATAATTACTATGTAGATAAAGAAGGGAAAGTTAAAAAGACAGAGTATTATACTTCAGATAAGAAAGTAAAAAGAAAAGATGCATATAAGAAGAAAATAAAAGGATTAGAGAATGCTCTTATAGATATATACCATACAGTATATAATTCTACTAATGAAAGAGTACAAGCTAAAATAGCTAAGCCTCTTGTTACAGCTGTAGCAGATGAAACAGCTAATTTAATACAGAGTGTATTAGATAAAGGAATAGAAGGAAGTTATTTTACTAACCTTTCTCATAATTTCCAACAATATCTATTAAAACTAGGAGCAGATGGTAAAGATGCTATTGGTATTCACTCTAATGCAGTAGTAATACAAGCTCAGTTAAACAAGGTTCCAGCAGGACATAAAATAAGATTAGGAGGACATACTTATACTTTTGGATTAGTCTCTTCTAGGGGAGTACTAGGTAATTCTTTTAGAGATATAACAGATAGACATGATATTGGAGATCAACATGGTGAGAACCAGAATGTTGGTACAGATAATATCAATAAACAAATTATGATTAAAAGGAATGAAAATTCCTATACTATGCCTGTTTTTGCTATGATGGCTTTTCATGGTATTTATACTAATGGAGTTTATACTTATGAGAATGGTAAGAAAGTTCTATCTAATGGTATTGTAGTAGGAGAAAAAGAAGATGGTTCTCCTGATATAAGATATGATCTGTCTATACCTTCTTTATTTATGTCTCAACCTATTCTTAGGAGATATGTAGAGCTAATGGTAGAAGGAGAAAATATGTTTAAAACGGGTAATAAATTCTCTAATACTAAAGTTCAAGCTATTAAAAAATTATTTGCAGAGTTTGGAATAAAAGTTACTAGCGGTGATAAAGAGGTAAAAGGAAAGGACCTTAATAAAGATATAATTAGAAGATTTTTAGAAGATAAGAAGTGGAATAATGGAGTACAGGATTTATTTGATAATTTAGATAAAGGAGTAAAAGCTTCAGGTCAATTAGAAATACTAGCAGATTTCTTAAGATTAGAAAGTGAAGCTAAGATTATGGTTAATAATTTTAAACTTATAAACCTAAGTTCTTCTAAATTGGGTGTTTCTACTTTTAGTAATGCAGCTAAAATAGATAGACTTAATAAGATAGCAGAATCTGTACTAAATAAAGCTAAAAAGGATGATCCTATCTTATATTCTGAAGCAAGTGATGCTTTCTTCAATACACCTATTATAAACTTTGACCAAACAATAGGTACTCCTATTATGCCATCTACTTATCATAATCTTAGTGTAGAAGAAAAAACCCAATATACTAAGATAGGTGATTACTTTTGGAAACCTACTACTACAGAAGGTACTATGCTTATAAACTCTTTAAGTGTAGCTAATGGTATAAATCAAAGCTTATTTAATTATTCTGATACTGCTTTATATAGAGAAAGTATAGCTCCTATTATCAAAGCTTTAGGAGAACAGCCTAATAAAGATACTCAAAGAATAAATAAAACGAAATACTCTATAATGGATGATTTTAGAGACTTTATATTTACTCACAATATGTCTAAAATATTTAATAATGTAGAAGAAGAAAGAGATAGGCTATTATTTGATGAATTAGGTGTAAATAGATCTTTAGCAGGTATATTACAAGATTTAAATATCTCTCAACCAAATTTTATGAGAAATAATATAATGCTAAAGAACTTTACTTTTAAAGTTAAAAATGATGGTACCCCTTCTATTATAGAAAATATTGATTTTGAGAAAAATATATTTAATCAGAATGCTAAAATTGTAGCTTTTAAAAAGCTTTTACAGGATAACAAGACAAATTTAGGCATATTTAATGGTGAGATATTAACTCCTAGAAAACTAGCTTTAGACTTATTCTCTTATGCTTATTTAATGACTAGTAGTAATACAGTATCTAATATTAGAAAATTAATACCTATTGAATTATTAGATACATTAGGAATAGATGTAAGTCTAAGAGAATTAGATAGAGAGTTTATGCACAATACTAGTAGTAATGTTAATACTGAAATATATCAAAACTTTGTAAATCAATATTTACAAACTCACTGGGAAGATATACCAAGAGATAATAGATCTAAAATTAATCTTTTTGGAAATATACCTGAAACAGCAGAGTTTAACAGAGCTTTTGTAAGAACTCAAGAAGATCCTAATACAGGAGAAGTACTAAGTAGGAAGATATATAAAGAGTATGTATATTATGATAATGGAGGAAACATTCATACTGTACATGAAGAGTTAAGTCCTATAGAAAATATAAAAGGTTTTCATCAATATGATGCTAGTAAAAGTACTATTACTAATAAAGTAGTATCTAAAGCTAATAGAGGTACAGAAATATCTAGACAAAAGAAAGGTGGTAAGGACTTGAATGCTAATTCTTTCTTATCTTCTCCTAGATTTAAAGGATTACACACAGTACAAGGTATTATAGATTCATTAACTACAGAGGGTGTAAAACAAAATGACCCACATTTATATGAGATATTTAGTAATATTAATGGAGCTGGATTAAAAACTAAAATAGAAATAAAACCTATTGAAGGTAAAGCTAGATTAGCTGAGTATAATTTCAAGACAGATACTATTACTATTGTACCTCATATATGGGAAGCTCTTCAAAGAATTAAAGAAGTTAAAGAAGGAAAAATTACTCCAGAACTAGCTTTAAAAGAGATAGTTGCAGAAGAAGTACTACATGCTGCTACTGTAAATAATATAAGACAATATATTACTACAAGTAGAAATGGGGATGTTACAGTAAGTGAAGATGCTCCAGATCATGTAAAAACTATTGTAGCTCTATATGAACAAGCTAGAGAAGAGGTGCCTTATGATAAGAAAGATGGAAGTACTTATGGATCTTCTAATATATATGAGTTTATAGCTAATATCTTTACTAATGAAAGCTATAGAGATAAGTTTAAAGGAAAAAAAGTGAATGTAGTTACTAAGTTCTTTAAAGCTATAAAAGAGTTTTTATTAGGTTTAGGACAAAATAATGAGTTCCTAAAAGTAGCAGATAAAGTAATAAATAATCTTGTTACTTACTCTAATGAGACTCAAGCTGAAGCTTCTAGAGAATTTAATTCAGAATTAGAAATAGAGAAAACTCTGAAAGGATTAGATGTAAATAAGAGAATAGAAGTATCTTCATATAAAGTACAAGGGTTAAGTGAGATATCTGTACTACAATATATGGATATGATAAAAGAGATTGAAGACTATTACAATACTTCTCCAGAGGATGTACTTGATAGTTTATTAAAAAAAGGTTTAATAGAAAAGAATTGTTACTAATATATTTAGAGGTTCTCTAAATATTTTATAATCATTATATTTGTAAAAAATAAATATGAGTTGTTTTATTAGAATAGGTAAAGATTTAATACCAGAACACGAGTTTAAGGTATTTATACAACAACATCAATTAAGGACAGAAAGTTTTGCTTTGCAAAAACAAGCTGCTAGAAAGAATGTATTTTATAATATAAAAGGATATTCAGGAGGAGCTATAGGTGCAGATACACATTGGCATATACAAATGGAAAGCTTCTTACCTTCTAATACTATGCAAAGTAAATTTACTCACTTTGCTCCAGCTAATGAAGAAGGAGAAGCTAAAATAGCTTCTTATGATTTAAAAATGTATGGAGTAAAGGGAGAATTATCTCCTAAATCTAGTGGTACTATTGTAAAATCTGGTAACCCTCATAAAGTAGCTAATAGAGCACAGTACTATATGACTAATGTATCTAGAAAATTAGGTAGGATAGCAGATACACATGTTACAAGAGATTCTAATGTTATTAGAAACTTTAATCAGATAGAAAATGTTAAGCAAGTATTTGCAGTAGGAGCTTTAATACCTGCTGGTGTAGAAGTAAAACAAGAGAATGGACTTGTTTTTACTCCTAAAGTAGATCAAGTAAGAGGTGGGACAGGCACAGCAGTACAACTAGCTATAGATACTAATAGAGAGGTATTTGTATATAATCAAGAAAACTCTGAAGCTTTTAGAAAAGGTTGGTATAAATATAACCATACAACTAATAAATTTGAACAAACCACTATACCTGTAATTACAGGAGATTTCGCAGGTATAGGTACTAGAAATATTACTAGAGAAGGTGTCCAAGCTATTAAAGATGTATATTTAAATACAGCTAAACAAAGATTAAATAGTGGTGTTTTTGATACTAAGGATAGTTCTAACACTGCTACAAATAAGATTGAAGTATCTAATAGAGAGTATTCAAAAGAATCTCAAGAAGTGTATAAAGCTTTAGGAGATAAAACTCAAACAGACAATATAGAAATACATTCTGTATATGGTATGGCTGGAGTAAATAAAGCTAAAGCAGAAGGAAAAGTATTTACTCTTAGAGTACCTAATTCTAATAGACATTTAGGTAATCCATTTAGTTCTGAAGATAGATTAGTAAGTAAGGATAATCTAGTTAAAGTAGGTACTACAAAAGATGCAGTATTAAGTTATATAGATTGGTTATTATCTGATACTACTGATGTAGAACCAGAGAGACATACTTTTATAAGAGGTCTTTTAGATTCTGGAGCTTTAGAAGGTAAAAAACTTATCTACTATAAAGAGTTAGGAGAACCTTCTCATGCTACTGCATTAGATTACCTAATAAATAATTGGAAGAATTTAAAGAATACTGGTAGTTCTAATGATACAAGTAATTCAAACAAGAAAGAGCTTACAGAAAGAGAAAAATTAGTTAAGAGATTATTTAATTCTTCTAATAAAGAATTACAAGCTGGTTCAGTAGTAGAGTATAAAGGGGATAAGTATATAGCTTGGAGAGTAAAAGAAGATGGTAAAGCTCAGTTAATAAAAACAGATGGAACTAAATTTTCAGGTACTCCTAATAGAGATAAGTTAAATATAATAGGTAGTTATACTCAAGTAGAATTTAATAATACAAACTATATAGTTACTAATAATGAAAATATATATTCTTTAGCTACAGGTAAAGAAGTATATACAAGAGAAGATAACTCTAGTAAAGTAACAAGACAAAGAATAATAAATCAAGCTCTATCTAAAGTAGCTATGACTAATAATAACCCTAATGATGTATCTGATATAGATAATGCTTTTAAATGTTAAAATATGAATTGTCCAGTAAGAAGCACTTCTTTAAAATATCTAAGAGATAAAGGTATTTTAGAGAAAGAAAATATTGTAAAAAAAGAAATAAGTAATGATACCTTGCACTATATGGTACAAGCTTTAAATGATCAAGCTGCTATTAAGTACCATATAGAACCTAAATTATTTGAAATAGAGCAAGATAAAGGTATTAGAAAAGTAGATTTAAATAGAGAGTTAGAATTTGCAGTAGATAATTTTCAAGAAGACAGTACTCTAGGTACTAGCTATGAAGATTTATTTGAAGAAGATACTAATGATTTTAATAATGATATATTTAATGAGAATAATCTTCAGAATAAAGAAAGGGATATACCTGATAGTATTAAGAAAAAATATGACCACTATGTTAAATTTATAGGTATATTTAGGGAAATGTCTAGTACTGAAATGGCAAGAACTTTCCCTAACCCTGTTGCTAAACATAAAATTAATATTAGTTCAGAAGATTTATTAGCTAGTCCTCATATAGATAATCTTGTAGCTGAACTAGCTGCTACTATGGATTATTTAAGAGATATAGATAATGGAAATGTAGAAGATAATAGAACTACAATTGTAAGAAAAATAAAAGATTTAAGAACAGAGTTAGCTAGTACTCCTATTATAAAAGGTAAAACAAAAGAAAAAACTGATACTTCTGAAGGTCTTGAAGAACTTATGGGAAATAGTATATGGGATATTGTTGAAAAGTACAGTCAAGAGAGAGAAGTAAATGAAGATATAAAAGATAGGTATAATTCCTATATAGAGAACTTAAATAATTTTTTAGAAGATTTTAAAGAAAGTGGTACAGATGATTTATTTCCTTCTGATGGAATAGGGTTACCTTTTAAGTATTGGGAAATAGGTATGAACCCTTACTTGGTTAATATTACAGCTGAATTATTAGCTAGTATAGACCTGTTGAATGAATATATTTCAGAAGGTAACAAATTAAAATCTAAAGAATTAAGTTCCAGAGTAAAAGTCCTGAGAGAAGAGTTATCTAAAATACCTCTTTTAAATAATAATAAAAGAAAAGGTCCCACTCATGCTAGTGATAACCTAGCAAGCAGTGAAGGAGGTAGTACAGCAAATAAAGATTTAAAATTAGATCACATATCTAAACTAAAAGATTTAGCTGCACCTCTTTTAGAACAAAAATTAAATGAAAAAGCTGATTTAGAGAATGCTATAAAAGATAGGAGAGCTATTATTAATCTCTTAGGTAATCACAAAACTAAAGCTCTTGAAGAAGTAAAAGAGTTAAGAAAGAGACTAAATGAAGTAGAGAAACAAATTAGAGAGCTTGAAAAATATAGTAGTAGAGGCTTTTTAAATATTATACATGCTGATTTAGATAGTATAGCAAACACTTTTAATAATGAAAACTCTCAATTAGAGATACTTAAAGCTAAAAAAACCCTAGAGTTCTATGGATTATTAATTGAAGGTATAGATTTAAATAATGATGAAAAAGGATCTCTAAGAGAGGTATATAATAATAATCCAGAAGTATTTTCTGAGTTTGGAGATTTAATAACTAAGTATTCAGATTTACAGCATAAATATCCACAGTTAGTGATGGAAGCTGTTAAAAATATCTTAATAGATAATAAAGATGTTGTAGAAACTTTAGAAAATGCTGGATTTAGCTTAGAAGATAACTTAGAAAATGTAAATGATATTACTTGGTTTGATAAGTGGGTATTAGGGGTAAAATCTTCTAATGCTAATGAATCAGTTATACCTCAGTTTGTACAAAAGTCTTTTTCAGAAACTTCTCTAAAGTATCAATCCGTAGCTTCTGTTTTTATAGGTAATCTTGATGAGGTAGAAAAAAGAACTGGTATAAAAAACCCAGATTGGATTTATAATAAAGATAAATTTGGTTATAAAGATGGACATATTAGATCTGTATATAACCAAGATTACTTTGATTTTAGAAATGATATTTATAGGATATCTATGAATAAGTCTCAAAAACCTCATCAAAAGTCTGCTAGAATTAATACTCTAATGAAAAATAAAAAAGTTGGAATATTAGATTTTACAGTAGATCCAAGAGTAAGAGATTTATATAAAAATGATAGAGATTTTAAAGAGTTCTTTGAAGAAGATGAAAATGCTACACTTAAAGTAAAAGAGTATAAAGAAATACTTGGAGAGTTTGAGTATAATAAAATGATAGATCAAGTATTGGAAAACTTAGAAGCTCTTTTAGATAGAAGAAATAGGTTATTATTAGAACATAATCTTACAGAAGAAGATTATAAAAATAAAACAGATAAATATAAAGATTATAGAAAAGCTTTAGGATTCTCTAATATATTTTCTCTAGCACAATCTTCTAGAAGAGTAGATCCAAATAAAATACATTCTAATTATTTTGTACAGACAGAAGATGCTAGAAACTTTAGAGCTTTTGCAAATATACCTGTTATACCTCTAAAATCAGATAGTGAATTATTAGATAAAAACTTTAGAAACTTACTATTAGATTCTAATAAAAGAGAGTATTATGAAGCTGTATATGATCTTGCTGAGTTTATAAACACTTCATATAGAACTAAAACATTTGGGTATATGTCTTACCCTAAAATGAAGAAAACCTTTCTAGAACAAACTCATGAAAATATAGATAGTATAAAGAGTGGAGAAGCTGCTAAAGGTATGAAAGGTATATTAGCAGATGTATTTTCTTCCTGGAAAAGTATGTTCTATGAAGATGGTAAGAGAGAAAATGTTACTCAAAAAGGTATTAAATCTAATTTCTATGATGCTTATCATAAAGAAAAAGCAGAAAGAATAGCTGTATTAGAGTTAAGTCACAAAGCTACTGAAGAAGATGTAGAGAGAATTACAAGAGAATTGAATGAACAATATTCAGATGACTTAAGTACTAACTTAAAAGCTTTAGCTCAATTAGCAGCAGAACACAATGCTAGAATAGAAACAGCTGATTTAGCTGATTTAATGCTACAAGCACAAAAACAACTTAGAGAAAAAGATTCAAAAGGTGAAGATAAGAAAGAGCTTGTAAATAGTTTAGTTAGGTTTGAAAATTATATTAAGAGTATTATTTTAAACCATAATACTAAGATGGAACAAGCTCCTGATATAACCACTAAAAATATAGCTGATATATTTGCTGTGTATGGAGTAGATACAGCTGATAAAAAAACTTTAGCAGATAAATTATTTAAAAATATATCTAAAGGAGAAGAACAACTTATTGAGGATTTAAGAGATGTTTTATCTTTACTAGGTTCAGATAGAGAAGGTTTTATATCTCACTATAAAGATAAATTCTGTGAAGTTACTACTGGACCAGGAGGAGAACCTAAATTCTCCCCTACTAAAACTTATCAATATAAAGGAAAAACACTAGCTTCTTATGGTGGTGATGGTTATGGATATGGAGGTCAGGAAATATCTGAAAAAGAGTTTTTTGATTTATTAGAAGGACACTTGAAAGAAAGAATAAAAAATGTAGGTATTCCTTTAAATGGAGTAGGTATTATAGAAGGTTTTCTTAAAGTAGCATCTATAAAGAGCTTAGGTTTTAATCCTTCAGCTGGTATATTTAACAGGGTAGAAGGTATGAACTCAGCTTATGCTATGGATGCTACAGGAGAGTATTGGACACCTGGTAATCTTCTAGCAGCTAAATCTATGTTAGGTTGGATTAACTTTATGAAAATACTTCCAGAGAGACTTACTAAAGATATGAAAGGAAAAGTAAATCAAATTAGAATATTTGAACAATTTATTGATAGAACTCCTGGATTATTTCAAGATAGAAAAGATGTATTTACTAAGAATAATGCAGATGACAAATTATCTGTAGATATTTTTGCTTGGTCTGTAACTTGGACTGAATTTAAAAATCAAGGTTCTATTGTGCTTGCTATGATGATGGATTATCAAGTGGAAAATTCAAAAGGAGAGAAAGTACCTATGGTAGATCCTGTTACAGGAGAATTTAATGTGTTTGAATTAGATAGTAATGGAGTATTAAAAACTAAAGAGGGTTTTGAGAAATATAATGACTTTAGTTACTTCTCAGATATTGTAACTAAAGCTAATGTAGCTATTTCTAGATCTCAGGGAGATTATTCAGATAATGAAAAATTACTATATACAAATAATATATTTGGAAAAGTAATAGGATTTATGATGAGATGGTTACCTGAACACTTAAATCAAAGATGGGGTGTTAGAGGAGAATATCAAGTAGATTTATATACTAGAAAGAAAGCTCAAGATGGTAGATATATTACAGCTTTTAAAGGTAATAAAATTAATATGTTAGCTTCTTTAGCAGGGCTAACAGGTTTATCTTATGGAATATTAGGATTATTTGCTGGAGCTGGGGTAGGTTTATTAGGAGCTGCTATAGCTACTTATCAGCTTAGAAAAGCTGTTAATAAAGATACAGTAGCTAGAGAAACTAACTACTTACTAGAATTTGCTCAACATGCTGCTAATATAGCTTTGGAATTTATAAACTACCCTTCTTACTTATTATCTTCTATACCTGGTATGAAAAATTTAAGAATAGGAGAAAATTCTAAAATAATACAATGGACTACTAAAAATACTATGACTAAGGAAGAACAAGGATCTTTAAGATCTATGGCAAGAGAACTAGCTATGGGCTTACATTTCTTAGGTGCAAAAATGACCATTATGTTTATTTATGGAGCTATGGGAGGAGGAGATGATGATAAATTATCTAAAAGAAGATTAAGATATAATTATCTTCAAAATCAACTTACTAGAGCTATTACTTCTTTAAATGTATATGCAGATCCACCAGCATTCTTAAGTGAGAGATTAGGTACAGATGGATATGCAGGTTTTAGAATATTTAAAGATACAGCTACTCTTCTATATCATATAGCATCTTTTAATAGTGAAGAGGTTTATAATGATATATATAAAGTACTACCTGTACCTAATATAGCAGAGAGAACTACTAGAAGTATGTTTGAAGATGATGTGTTACCTTTCTATGAGAATAAGAGAGAATACCCAGAAGCACCTAGCTTTGATAAAATTCCTAACCCTCTTAAATGGACTACTGAGATGAAGAGAGAAGTGTTAGGGGGAGAAAGTTATTATAAATCAGAATATACTAAAATTAGAAAAGAACTTTCTTCTAGAATGATAAATCAGATTGCAGAAGAAAATCCAGATTTATCTGAAGAAGAAGTAGCTAAGAGGGCTAAAAAAGCTGTTAATAGTACTTATGGTACTAAGAGAAAATCTCAAACTTATCAAGAGGTTTTTGAAGCTCTAAAAGAGAGAATTGAAGAAGAATAGTAGCTAGCTTGATTACAAAAAAATAACCCTTAGACCAAATAGTCTAAGGGTTTTTTGTATTAATGGGTATCATTTTAGAACTCCTACCTTTAACAAGTTTATTATCAGAACACCTATGTGATGCATGTGGTTCTCTCATGGTTCCACAAATTTTACATACTTTCATAATCTATAATAAAGGTTTTGCTATTTTTATTAAATCTCTAAAATTTTCTAAAAATTTATCTCTAAGTTCTTCGGTTTTGAAAGCTAATACTTTATATCTACACTCATAGATTCTTTTAACTATATCGTCATAAAATATTTCTATAGTATATTTTAGTTCTCTATCATTCTTCCAATCAGGCTTCCACCCTTCATTATATCTATCTCTTAACTGACATAACTGAGCAAGTGCCAAACATGCTTCAGCTTCTTCTTTTGTAGGAAAAGTATTTCTATTTTCAACCGCTTTAGTAAATTCTGTACAACTATAGATTCTACTGTCCTTATCTACATAGAAACCTTCCACAACTTTTAAATCTTCCCAACTCTTAGGAAGCTCCTTTCCAATCTTCTTAAAAACTATCTTCTCAAAAGTTGAATTTTCTTTGTCAATTTCGTAGCCCTCAGGCACCTGAATTTTAAATTCTTTTGTTTTCATTTTCTTTATTTTAATATTAAAATTACTTTTTTACTTTGTTACTCATTTCTATAAATCTATTTTATTAAGATTTTAAGTTATAAAGTTCTCTTATTCTATCTCCAAAGATTTCTAAGGCTTCTTTTACTATATCCATTGAATGGAAAGGAATTTGATTTATGAACAAATTCCATTTAGCATAAGTTTCTATCTTTACCGTTCCATCACCCAATACAAGCCCATATTTAAGTTGGTCTATATATTTCCAATCAGGTTTCCAATCACCATTTCTAAGCTCTGCAAATCGCAACATTTCAAGGTGGAGCTTTAAAAGTTTTATAGTGTGTATAGCTTTATCCTTATCTTTAAAAAATTCTATTCCTTTATGAGCAGGAGTACAACTAACCAAAGGATTTTTGTTAAGTAAAGCATTTATTAAATACTCACCCTCTTGCAATTCATCTTTCCAGTCTTTTGGGGGGATTTTGTAATCCAGAATATCTTGGGCTGTGACTTCTTTGTAATTAGAATCATCAAAAAATCCCCCATAAGGTGTCCAGCTTAAATAGCCTCGTTTATCAATAAACATAAAAACGGCATTAGGATTGGGATTATCATCTAATTTTTTTGAATCCCCCAACCACGCATATTTTTTTGAATTTCCCAGCCACGAATATCCCATTTCAATCAGTTTTTCTTGTAGCTCTTTTGTTTTACCAGCTGTGTAAAATTTTGTTTCTCTTAAATCCATAATGTTTTAAACTTTATTAATTTTCTTACCTTTCTTTATTACCTTATCTATTATACTGATTTAATATTTTCTTTCAGGATATAATTCCTGTGTTAAATCACTCTGCCAATATTCCTTTGTTTCTACACACATAACTGTTAATCTACCTTTCCAACCAGCTCCTGTGTCTAAATTCCATATATTACACTTATTTACAGGATGAGTAGTATTGAGTATCTCTGTAGTAGTATGCCCTATAAATATCTCATCAAACTCTGTAAATTTAGTATTTTTTGGAGATTTACAAGCTAACTCCCATAAAGTTCTATCCCAAAGATAGTCCTGATCACTTTGATTTTTAATAGGATCTTCTATATTTTTAAAACCTCCATGTACATAGAACTTATCATCTTTGAAATAGAAGTTCAAGCATTTTTCTAAAAATTTTAGGTGCTTAAACTTAGTTTCAAAAGAAGTATGCTTATAGCTATCTATAGTGGTTTGTCCTCCATTTTTAATCCATATGAGCAACTCTACACCTACTTCTAAATATTTATATAACCATACATCATGATTACCTAATAAGAATACAGGTTTATGTGTAGCTTCTTCATTTAACTTTATTAGACAATCTATAACTTCACGAGTTTCAGAGCCACCATCACAATAATCCCCTAAGAAAATAAGCATATCTTCTTTTGGATTATAGTTACTTCTTTCTAAAACTTGTAGTAGAGCTTTATAATTACCATGTATATCCCCTACTACAAGTGTTCTTTTATTTCTTTGAGTCATACTCTTGATTCATTACTTTAGCAGAAATAGTGTTGTATTCATCTCTAATAACTATGCCCTCTATCATATTTTCTATAAAGTATCTATTACACTCTCCTATTACATCAGAGCTACTTTTAAATTCTTTACAGAATACTAATTTAACAGTATCTAATCCATAGGTACAACAGAAATTAAAGAAATTCTCTTGAGACTCTCTTACAGCTATCCCACCTACATATAAATCTAGTCCAAATAATTTAATATTTGTAGGCAATTTACTAGATGGATTGTATTTATTTCCAGAGCCCTTACAACTTCCACCATTTAATTCTCCTCTAAGTAAAAAGTTATTAATATTAGGATTAAATTCTTTAACTGCTCTAAGAATTTTCATACCTTCTTTTACAAATATATCATCATTTTCTACTGTCTCATAAACATCTAAATCATGTTTTTTCCAGAAGAAAAGCTTTTCTAGAAGAGTCTTAGATCTCTTTCCTACAAGCTTTTTAATATATATTTCTTTTTGAAGATTTCTAGAACATATAATCAACTCTCCATTTATAACTCCTAAAGTAATAGAACTACCATCTATTTTCTCTGTACCATATAGAGTACAAGGGAAAATTATTTCGTGAGAAATATTATTAAAATTATTTTCATCTGTTTTATATACTCCAGAAGGAAAAGGTCTGTTATAGTTATTTAGAGTAGTTTCTTCTGGTTCTACATATTTATAAACACCCAGTTGTTCTTTGAGGTATTCTAAGTCTTGTGCTTTATTTCCAAACCACTCTTTTACAACATTAAGAGGTAGTAAAATACCATTAGAATATACACTTTGACCATTTTTTACAACTGAGAAATTAAACTTCTTAGCTCTAATTCTTGAAGGAACTCCTGCTATCTTACCTAAATAAGATTTAGAAATTTCTCCACCAGGTCTAACAAACTCTTTAAAATACTCATTATCTGGAACACAATAATCTGGTTGTATATATAAAGCTTTATCTCCTATTTTATATAAACCTTTTTGTGCTACCACTTGAAATCCATTTTCATTAAAATGTATTACTTCTATTCTAAGAGCTTCTTCCTCTCCTTTATAGAGAGGTAACTTTTCTTTTATAGTTACAAAACTAATTCCTTCCATTTTTAATAGGTTTTAAAATATACTGATTCTCATTATTAGGTGATACTACCTTTTCATACTCAATACTATCTCCAATTTTAAGATAAAATACATCTTCGGAGTCTATGATAACATACTCATTTGTATCTGTAATAGTTAGAGCATAATAAGTACCTCCCCAATATCTTATATCCTCTATTACAGATTTATGTGTAGCTGATTCTTTAGCTATTACACTATTCTTTCTTCCACATGAAATTACCATAATTACTGTGAAAAATAACATTACTATCTTTCTCATATTTTAATATGTTCTATAATTATTATAAGAGTTATCTAATGCTTTATTAAACTCTGACACTTTTAACTGAGATAAATTATCATATATCTCACCATATTGAAGAGATACTTGATTTACTTTATCTCCAGTATAACTAATACTAAAAGGTTGATTCATATCAAGATTATTAGGAAGCTTATTACCTTTAAGTAGATAATGTTCTACTAACATTTGATCTACATACCAATTATTATGATTTCTAATACTTACAGAGCTTTTATCTATACTTTTTAGATATTTTAATACTGGATAATAAATACCACCTTTATTCCAATATATACTATTTAGAATATTACCTACACTTAGCTCACCTTGAACTATTTGTTTCTCTCCTTTTGAAAGTAACTCATAAAACATTCCTAAATTATTTCCAGATAGATAACAAGGTAGTATATCTATATAGTGTTCTTGATTTAAAAAAATGTTTTCTGAAGAGTCTCTTAGTAATTTTTTGTGATAAGGATCTAAGATACATACTTTTTTACTAAAGAGTGCTTTATCTTTTATAATAGCATGAAACACTTCTAGTCTGTTTTTAAGTGTTTCAGCAATTAAAAAAGCTTTATACAAATCTTTACTATATTGCACTATAGATACTTCTAATCTAGTATTATTTTTTTGTACTATTACCCTTTCTCCAAACATATTACCTAAATGATTAGAATAATATAGATCTTTATATAATTTTATTATAGTTGTACTATTATATATACTTCTTAACTCTCTATCTGTAAAATTTAAAATTTCCATAATTTTTCTTATTTACCAGTAGAACCAAATCCCCCAGACCCTCTAAGAGTATGTTCTACTTCATTTTGTTCTATAATTTGTACTGTAGGTTTAAGAATAGGCACTAACTGAGCTATTCTCTCTCCTCTTGTAAATTCTATGACTTCTTGAGTAGGGTTTAGTAAAATAACTCCTATTTTACCCCTATAGTCTGCATCTATAATACCAGGAGAATTAGGTATTATTACTCCTTTTTTAAGTCCTAAAGAACTTCTTAAAGTGAGTTGTAACATTAAGTCTGGGTCACAACTAGTAAGCTGTATTCCTGTATCTACTAGTACTCTTTCACCAGGCATAAGCATATAGAAACCTTGTTCTTTAAGTATCTTGTTTTTAGTCTCTATAAAACTAATAGAATAAGGGTTAATACCCCAAACTTGAGATACACTTTCAAAAGTTAAGTCCATCCCAGCTGAATTAGGAGTAGCATAACTTGGTAATGCTACTCCCTTATCTAATTTAAAACTAATTTTATTCATAAGCTACATTTCTTTTCGTTCTAAAATTATTTAGAGCTAAATCTAAAGCTTCTCTGGAAATCTCTAAGTTTAAAAAAGGTTTTTCTGTACTATAAGAGATATTTTCTATACCCTTAATTACTAGGTATCCCTTACAATCAAATATATCTCTTAATTCTTTATAACAATTTGTACCATTTGAAAGTACATAAAAATATCCTAAAGCTTTAAGTAAGTTTTTATCTCTCTCAATTTTACTTAAGTCTATAAAAACATGCTTCCCCTTAAATAAATTATAGAAATAGTTAGCAAGACTCTGAGGTCCATTTTGAAGATCTGATAAATCTTTAAGAAACTGATTTTCAGGTATCATAATATCTACAG
>ERZ772928.362-NODE-362-length-20829-cov-2.512804_pt1 | contig 20829 bp, 18 predicted proteins | sample MGYA00511686_ERZ772928 | MGnify/ENA primary metagenome ERZ772928 (study PRJEB29015, sample SAMEA2738063) | human oral metagenome | biome: human oral; feature: human-associated habitat; material: saliva | place: China | collected 2219 ... | reverse complement strand
GTACTGCTCCTTTTATTTAATTTATAGACGCTTGTGAAAGCGACCTTTCCATTATTTAAGGAAAACAATGAAACCTAGTCAAAAACAAACTCAAAGACAACCGCACTTTTCCAAAGATTCAGCAAAGAAAAGTGATTTTTCAGCTAAAAATGATAGACGTTCAGTGTCTCGTACTGCACGCGCAGAAACGGCAAATACGAAAAAAAGTGTGGTTAATTCTGACAACAAATTTTTATCTAAGCCAAAACCGAAACCTGTTGTAAAAGCCTCTAATCAACCTAAAGTAGAGGGTGAAAAATTACAGAAAGTTTTAGCGCGAGCTGGACAAGGCTCTCGTCGTGAAATTGAAGCGATGATTGCTGAAAATCGTGTGAGTGTCGATGGCAAAATGGCCACCCTTGGTGATCGTATCGATGTACATTCTGGTGTAAAAGTACGTATTGATGGTCGTATCATCAATCTTCAACAAGCACAAAAAGAAGTATGCCGTGTATTAATGTATTACAAACCAGAAGGCGAACTTTGTACTCGTAGTGATCCTGAAGGCCGTCCGACTGTATTTGATCGTTTACCACGCTTAAATGGCGCAAGATGGATTGCAGTCGGTCGTTTAGATATTAATACTTCAGGCTTATTACTTTTCACAACAGATGGTGAATTAGCGAACCGTTTAATGCACCCAAGCCGTGAAGTTGAACGTGAATATTCCGTGCGTGTATTTGGTCAAGTGGACGATGCCATGTTGGCGCGTTTACGTAAAGGTGTGCAGTTGGAAGATGGTCCAGCCAATTTCAAAGAAATCAAATTTGCGGGCGGTGTTGGGATTAACCAATGGTACGATGTGACTTTAATGGAGGGTCGTAACCGTGAAGTACGCCGTCTGTGGGAATCACAAGGCATTCAAGTGAGCCGCTTGATTCGTATTCGTTACGGCAACATTAAGCTGATGAAAGGCTTACCGCGAGGTGGCTGGGAAGAAATGGATTTGGAAAACGTCAACTATTTACGTGAATTAGTAGGCTTACCGCCTGAAACCGAAACCAAATTAGACGTAACCAAACCTCGTCGTCGACCAAAATCAGGTCAAATTCGTAAAGCAGTAAAACGTTATACTGAGTTAAGTAAACGCTATAAAAAATAGGTGGTATTCGCGATGAAAATGCAGCAACTCCGCTACATTGTTGAGATTGTAAACCAAAATTTAAACGTGACAGAGGCGGCCAACGCGCTTTATACCTCTCAACCAGGTATCAGTAAACAAGTTCGTTTGTTAGAAGATGAATTGGGTTTAGAGATTTTTGAACGTAATGGTAAACACATTAAATCTATTACACCTGCGGGTAAAAAGATTGTAGCTATTGCCCGTGAGCTTTTGGTGAAAGCGCAAAGCATTAAATCGGTTGCCAATGAATATACTTGTCCGAATCATGGCGTGTTACGCATTGCGACAACCAATACACAAGCGCGTTATATGCTGCCAGCTGTGGTGGAACGTTTCTCTAAACAATATCCGGATGTGAGTTTACATATTCATCAAGGTTCACCGACGCAAATTCATGATGCATTGATTTCGGGCGAAGTCGATTTAGCGATTACGACAGAAGCACCATATCTTTTTGATGATTTGATTCAATTGCCTTGCTATTTGTGGAATCGTTCGGTGATTGTTAAACCCGATCATCCTTTAGCAAAAGTGAAAGAACTTACCGTTGAAGAATTAGGTAAATATCCGTTAGTCACTTATACCTTCGGTTTTACCGGTGTGTCTGATTTGGATTATGCGTTTAACCGAGCCGGTATTTTGCCGAATATTGTGTTTACTGCAACGGATGCTGACGTGATAAAAACCTACGTGCGTTTAGGATTAGGCGTGGGCATTATGGCGTCTATGGCGCATACGCCAGCTGATACGGATTTAGTGGCGATTGATGCAGGGCATTTGTTCCGTGCGAGTATGACGCAAATTGCGTTTAAACACAGCACTTTCTTACGCAATTATATGTATGACTTTATCGAATTTTTCTCACCGCACTTAACGCGTCCAATGGTTGAAAAAGCCGAGAGATTGCGTGATAACAATGCCGTGAAGAAATTGTTTGATAATGTCGAATTAGATGTGAAGTAAAATAGCAAAAATAAAAGGGCGGTCAGAATTTAATGTGAATTCTGACCGTTTCTTTTTTACAATAAAAACAAATGTGGCACTAAGTTCATGACGATAACTGTTGCGATAGAAAGCAATAATCGTGATGAGCCAAAGATAAAGCCTCGATTGGTACCATTATCAAATTTTACTAATAAATTCGCCATTGCCGTTAAGGCATAGACTTCAATCACCGTGAAGATGACTAAGTAAATATAAGCGGAAACCACAGAAATATATTTCAACGTAATAAACCAAGGCAAGATAATACCAACAGCTAAGATTGGCGCCACCCATAGGGTTTGTTTAATCGTTAAATTAATTTTTCGAGAAAAATAACTTTGTAATGACACAGTCAACAAACCATTTACAAAAAGTGCAATGGGGGAGTGTTCCGGCATGCCTAATTTGTTATCAAAAAGAAACGGGAAGATCACAAAGAATGAGGTTGCAATGGAAAGAGGAATAAACAACATTAAATGCACAAATAAAAATTCTTTGGTGATGATTTCTTTTATTTGGGCAAAGCGAAATTTCACTAAGGTTTGCAAAGTTTGGATTTGATAAAACGGTTTTACCATTAAGGCAAAGAGAACCGCTTCCATCGCAAAGCAGACCCAAATCAGCGATTCAATATGATTGTATTTGATAAAGGGAATCACCAACAAAGGCGCAAACATAGACGACATGGAGGTGACTTTTAAATATTTTCCCTGTAATCGAGTTTTCTCTTTGTATTCTTCGCCTGCGAGCACCAATAGGCAGGCTTTCGCATTGGTACCAAACAAACAGCTGCCTAAGCCAAAACAGGTGGTGGCAATTAAAAGCAGAATGTAATTGTCTGCAGAGAGAAAGAAAATATAGGCGATCACATCTAAAAAGCATCCAAGTAACATCATTTTGGCCAGTCCAAAACGATCGCCCCAGATACCGGCTAAAATCGCTAATGCTTGGTTGCAGAAGAAAAGCAACGAGAGTGAAAAGGCTATTTCACTGTTACTTAAGCCTTTTCCTTGTAAATAGATGAAAAATACCGTTTGCATGGAAAAGAATGCAAGGGTAGAAAAGAAACGACGAGTCAGTAAAAGTTTTTGTAAATTCATTGTGTTATTAAAAAAAGAAAAGCACGCGTTAAGAACGCGCGCCAGTAATTTGTTAAGTGCGGTCAAAATTCACGACGATTTTTAACCGCACTTGAGATTAAAAAGAATCGTGATATTTCACTAAATCTTCGCGGCTAATGGCAAATACACCTAGACCGCCATTTTTTAGTTCAACCCATTCAAATGGCACATCTGGATATTGTTCAATGAGACTTACCATGCTGTTGCCCACTTCGCAAACGAGTATGCCATTTGATGTTAAATAATCCGACGCTTGTTTTAAAATTTGTTTTGTAATTTCTAAACCATCAACACCCGAACCTAAGGCTAATTCAGGCTCATAATGGAATTCTTCCGGCATATCTGCCAAATCTTCTTCATCCACATAAGGTGGGTTGGTGACGATTAAATCATATTGTTGACCGAATAGATTTTGGAATAAATCTGATTGAATCGGGAAAACACGGTGTTCTAATTGGTGGCGAGCAATATTGATTTCCGCCACATTTAATGCATCCACAGAAAGATCGACTGCATCCACTTCAGTCTCAGGAAAGGCTTCAGCAATAGCAATCGCGATACAACCACTGCCGGTACAAAGATCTAAAATACGTTTTGGTTCAGATTTTAAAAGCGGAGCAAATTTATCTTGGATTAATGCACTGATTGGTGAACGTGGAATAATCGTACGCTCATCCACATAGAATTCTAATCCACAGAACCACGCACTATTCGTTAAATAAGCGACAGGCACACGTTGTTCGATACGACTTAAAACTAATTGTACTAAAGTTTCTTTTTCTGAAGGAGTAAGTTTACTGTTAAATAAATCTTGCGGTAAATCGAGCGGTAATTGAAGTCCCGCAAGGACTAATTGAAGACTTTCATCCCACGCATTGTCATGGCCTTGCCCGTAGTAAATATCAGAACGATTGAATGTGCTGTATGTCCAGCGTAAAAAATCTTGAATGGTCATTAATTCACTTGCCACATTATCTTCTAAGATTGTCGCAACAAGTTCTTGATTGTGTAAGGTTTCCATTTTGTGCCTCAATAAAAATTTTGGCTAGTTATACCATAGAATAGATGTGCTATCATTAAGCAAAATAACAAATTGAGAAAAATAATGACAGAACCAGATGATTTCGATCTTTTTCGGGCGGAAACAAAAGGGATCAAACCCATCAAGCAAGATACCTTTGTGGCGACGCGTCAAAAGAGCGGTCAAAAAAAATCCCATTTACGTGATATTCGAGAAAAAGAAGATACGCTTTTCTATTTTTCCGATGAATATGAACCCTTGCTAAATGAACATGATGGTGTCATCAAATATTTACGCGAAGGGGAAGATAGCCATTTATTGAAACAACTTCGTCGTGGCGATTTTTCACCCGAATTATTTTTGGATTTACATGGTTTAACCCGTGAGCAAGCCAAAATGGAATTGGCAGCACTGTTGTTAGCTTGTGAAGATGAGCATGTTTATTGCGCGAGCATCATGACAGGCTACGGCACGTTTACCTTGAAAAAACAAATTCCACGTTGGTTAGTTCAGCACCCTAAAGTCCGAGCGTTACACCAAGCACCTAAAGAATGGGGCGGAGAAGCAGCGATACTCATTTTAGTGGATGTATAAAGAAAAAGTGCGGTCGAAATTGACCGCACTTTTTTTACATTTTTTCGATTGTCTTAATGCCTAATAACTCTAGACCTTGTTTTAAGGTTTTCTCTGTAAGAGAAGCAAGTTTTAAACGGCTTAATTTTACGTTTTCATCTTCTGCATTTAAGATTGGGCAGTGTTCATAGAATGAGGAGAACACACCTGCCAATTCATATAAATAAGCACAGAGGACATGCGGTGTACCTTCTTTGCCCACAGTTTGAACCGCTTCTTCAAATTGAAGCAATTTGATGGCTAATGCACGTTCTTTTTCATCAGAAAGCTGAATCTTAGCTTCTGCAAGAGCGGTTGGATTTACATCTGCTTTATTGAAGATAGAACGAATACGCGTGTAAGCATATTGCATATAAGGCGCAGTATTACCTTCAAAGCTGAGCATATTGTCCCAATCGAATACATAGTCAGTCGTGCGGTTTTTAGAAAGATCCGCATATTTCACCGAACCAATACCAACCGCTTCAATAACCGCTGTTTTTTCATCATCAGATAAATTGGTATTTTTCTCGTTGATTAATACAGTTGCACGCTCAATCGCTTCATCTAATAAATCTGCTAATTTTACGGTACCGCCAGTACGAGTTTTGAATGGTTTACCATCTTTCCCCAACATCATACCGAAGTTTTTATGTTCAAGTGAGAAGCTATCTGGTACATAACCTGCTTTACGCGTAATTAACCAAGCTTGTTGCATATGTTGGCTTTGACGAGTATCAGAGAACACTAATGCACGATCCGCTTTTAAGGTTTCATAACGATATTTAGCAGCAGCAATATCAGTAGTAGTATAAAGGAAACCACCATCTTTCTTCTGAACGATAACGCCCATCGGTTCGCCTTCTTTATTCTTGAATTCATCAAGATAAACCACTAACGCACCTTCATCTTCAACGGCTAAACCTTGTTTTTTCAGATCTTCAACGATAGCAGGCAACATAGGGTTATATAGGCTTTCACCCATTACATCTTTTTCGGTTAATGTTACATTTAAGCGATCATAGTTGCGTTGGTTTTGTTGCATGGTGATATCGACTAATTTTTTCCACATCGTGCGGCAATATTCATCTCCACCTTGCAATTTCACCACATAGTTACGCGCTTTTTCAGCGAACGCTTCATCTTCATCATAGTGTTTTTTCGCTTCGCGATAGAATGCTTCCAGATCTTGAAGTTCCATTTCGCTTGCATGTTCATTTTCCATTTTTTCAAGATAAGCAATGAGCATACCAAATTGCGTACCCCAGTCCCCTACGTGGTTAGCACGAATAACGTTGTGACCTAAAAATTCAAGGGTACGAACAACGGCATCACCGATAATGGTAGAACGTAAGTGACCTACGTGCATTTCTTTCGCAACGTTTGGTGAAGAATAATCAATCACGATAGTTTGTTTTTCATTTGCGCTTACACCAAGATTTTGATCTTTCAATGCAGCAGAAACATTATTCGCCAACCAAGTTGGATTTAAGAAAATATTGATAAAACCCGGGCCGGCAATTTCAGTTTTTTCAGCGACATCAGAAAGATCGGCATGATCTAAAACTTTTTGTGCAAATTCACGTGGATTTAATCCTAGTTTTTTAGCTGCAGCCATGATGCCGTTTGCTTGGTAGTCACCAAATTGGGGTTTACCTGATTGACGAATAAGCGCATCACATTGCTCATCTGCACCAGCAGCAATCATCGCTTGTTTAATTTTATCGGATAAAATAGATTGAATATTCACGGTTTTTCCTAATCTTGAAATTGAATAATGAAAATAATCGGCTATGATACCGTTGTTTATAGATTTCTCAAAGTAAGAGCAGGAGAAAATGTCAAATTTAATGGAAAAATCGACCGCACTTTATCAAGAATTGCCTTTATTTCAGGAAAAAATTCAGCAATTAGCCGCCGTTATGAAAGTGAATTTGAATGATTTCCAAATTGATCATTTAGCTTTAAGAGCAAATAGTGAAGAAAAAGCAAAAAATTGGCTGACAGAGTTATTAAAGTGCGGTAGAATTTTAAGCGATAATATCGTCAATGGGCGTCCTATCTATTTGATTGAATTAGATGAGCCAGTTGATTTCATTGGTCAGCCTGTCGATGTTATTGAATTACCGTTTCCTAAAAATAAACAATATCCCCAAGAAACTTGGGAACATATTGAAATTGTAATGCCGTTTTTATCTCATGAATCTGTTGAGGATTGGGTTAATCGGATTTGCAATACATTTTTATGGAAGGAACTAACTCAATTAACCATGAAGGTGAGCGAACCTAAGGTGGAAGGGGAGCAATTGCCCAATCCATCAATTGCAGTGAGTTTTGTTGATAAAACAGAAAATCATGTTTGCATAAAGGTTCATCCTTATACAATAAAGAAAATACTCGAGGTTTAGTGTAATGAAAAAAATTACCTTAGCATTAACTGTCTTATTAAGTTTAGGTTTATCAGCTTGTTCATCTCAATCACAAAAAGATGAAAGCGCTTATAAAGGTCAAGTTATTTTCACCGAATTACAAGGTGATGATGTAAAATTAACCGTTCGTAAAAACGACTGCTCATACAAACAAGAAGGTGAAACCGAAGTTATCGTTCACAAATACGATTCAACTTTAGTAACTGGTGCTTGTGTGAAAGTATCTGACAACGGTCAAGGCGTGAAAAACGTTTCTACTTGGTCTCCAAGAAACCCAATCTAATTTATTTTTAGAAGGTTAGCTTTATGAAAAAAGTAACAGTAGCATTAGCTCTTATGATGTCTATTGGTTTGACTGGCTGCGCAAATACTGATGTTTTTAGCGGAGATGTTTATTCAGCTGATCAAGCAAAAGAAGCGCGTTCAATTAGCTATGGTACAATCGTATCTGTTCGCCCTGTTAAAATCCAAGCTGATAACAATGGTGTAATTGGTTCTGTTGGTGGCGGTGCTTTAGGTGGTATTGCTGGTGGCACAATTGGCGGAGGTACAGGTCAAGCTATTGCAACCGTTGTTGGTGCAATTGGTGGTGCCATTGTAGGTAGCAAAATTGAAGAAAAAATGAGCCAGGTTAATGGTGCAGAGATTGTTATCAGAAAAGATAACAGAGAAGAGATCGTTGTGGTTCAAAAAGCAGATCCAAGCTTCCAAGCGGGTCGTCGCGTAAGAATTGTTGGCGGTTCATCATTAAATGTTTCTGTTATTAACTAACTAAACGAAAAATAGAAAAAGCGAGCCATTAGGTTCGCTTTTTTTATGCTTAAAATCAAAAGAAAGTGCGGTTGTTTTTTGCTTGAAAGTCAAAAATATGATAAAACTATCAACCGTTATTTCACATCAACAATAGGAAGCAAAATGTCAAATTTACAACAAATTATTGAAGCTGCATTTGAAAAACGTGCGGAAATTACCCCTAAAACAGTTGATGCACAAACTCGTGCAGCAATCGAAGAAGTGATCGAAGGATTAGATAGCGGTAAATACCGTGTTGCAGAAAAAATTGATGGTGAATGGGTTACTCACCAATGGTTGAAAAAAGCAGTATTATTATCTTTCCGTATCAATGATAACCAAATTATTGATGGAGCAGAAACCAAATACTATGACAAAGTGGCATTGAAGTTTGCTGACTATACAGAAGAGCGTTTTGCTCAAGAAGGTTTCCGTGTCGTACCTTCTGCAACAGTACGTAAAGGGGCATACATTTCTAAAAACTGTGTATTAATGCCATCTTATGTAAATATCGGTGCATATGTAGGTGAAGGTACCATGGTTGATACATGGGCAACCGTTGGTTCATGTGCGCAAATTGGTAAAAACGTTCACTTATCTGGTGGTGTAGGTATCGGTGGTGTATTAGAGCCATTACAAGCAAACCCAACCATTATCGGCGATAACTGTTTTATCGGTGCACGTTCTGAAGTGGTTGAAGGCGTGATTGTGGAAGATGGTTGTGTGATTTCTATGGGCGTATTCATTGGTCAATCAACAAAGATTTACGACCGTGAAACAGGTGAAGTATTCTATGGTCGCGTTCCTGCTGGTTCTGTGGTTGTTTCAGGTAGCCTTCCATCAAAATGTGGTAAATACAGCTTATACTGTGCAGTGATCGTGAAAAAAGTTGATGCAAAAACTTTAGGTAAAGTAGGTATCAACGAATTATTACGTTCTATTGAAGAGTAATTAAAATACCATAAAAAATGACCGCACTTTATATGACAAAGTGCGGTCATTTTCTTTTTTAAATTAGCGAATTATTTTTTTCTTGCTAGCATTGTCGCAAATTTTAATTTAATGCGATTGCCGTTTTCATCGGTTTTGTGTAATTCGCCCATATTTTCGTTATATTCTAAGAATTCCCAATCTTTGTAGTATTCTTTTAATTCACCTTCCGAGAACGTAAATGAGAAGGCTAGTGGGCAAGGCACCTCAGGCGTAGACATGGCTGCTACAATTAAGTTATAACCACCTGGGTTGGTGTGTTCTTGCATATTCTTAATAATGGCTGGAATACGCTCACGATTTAAGAACATAAATACCACAGTAGATAAAATGAAGTCGTAGTTTTCTTGAATATTGGCGGTGTTAATATCATAAACAGCGGTCTTAATATTCAAGTTTTCTTTATCTTTGGTTTCATTTAAGAAGGCAATGCTGTTTTCGTTGTGATCCCAAGAGGTTACATCATAGCCTTTTAAACTTAAATAAAGCGAATTACGACCTTGTCCGCAGCCTAAATCTAGCACTTTACAAGGTTTGATAATTTTAGCTGCATCAACCACATCACCATGCGTTGCGGTCATATTGTATTTTTTGCTGAAGTAGTCTTCTTTTTTGCAATAGAAACCAAGCGTACATTCTAAGTCATCAGAAAGGGCTTCAACTCGGTGCCAGGCTTGTGGCTCGACAAACGGAATGTTGCTTTCCGGCGTGAAAATATGCTCAGCAATAACATCACCATCTTCGGTTAGCTCATAAAACTTAAGCTTACCTTTCAATACTGTAAGTTTGCCCCAAGTGCCCACTTTAGTATTGTGTTTTTCTTGGAACATTTTAGGTAATTTATCTTTTGTCCAAACCGGCATTTGTTTATAGCAGATAAGTTCGTTTGTCATAATGAATTCCTTTTAATTTGTGTGATAAATAGCTGATTGATATGGTAGGGTATTTAATTCTATTTGGCAATAAAAAAGGCGACCGAAGTCGCCTAAACATTAAATTATTTTACTTGCATACCCGCAGTGACACCGCTATCAGCTGAAAGTAAGAATAAATCACTTCCGCCAGTACCAGCAGAAAGAATCATCCCTTCCGATACACCGAATTTCATTTTACGTGGTGCAAGGTTTGCAACCACAATAACAAAACGACCTTCTAATTCTTCAGGTTTGTTGTAAGCCGCTTTAATGCCAGAGAACACTTGGCGAGTATGGTCACCTAAATCTAATTCAAAACGTAAGAGTTTATTAGATTCTGGTACCTCTTCGCATTTCAGCACTTTTGCCACACGCATATCAATTTTAGCAAAATCGTCAATGGTAATGGTGTCAGCAATAGGTTCGACATTTGAAAGTGCGGTCGCTTTTGCCGCTGTTTTTTCTGTCGCTTTGTTTGCTTCAGCGAAAAGTGCTTTAGTTTCTTCTACAACAGCATCAATTTGTTTTTTCTCTAAACGAGAGAAAAGCGCTTTAAATGGAGTAAGTTGATGACCTAATAGTGGCTGTGCAATATTATCCCATGTTAGTTCTGTTTGTAAGAACGCTTCTGCACGTTCAGCCAGTTTTGGAAGAACCGGTTTTAAGTAAGACATTAATACACGGAAAAGCTCGATACCCATTGAGCAAACCGCTTGTAATTCGGCATCTCTACCTTCTTCTTTTGCAATTACCCAAGGCGCTTTTTCATCAATATATTTATTGGCTTTATCGGTTAATGCCATGATTTCACGAATGGCTTTGTTGTATTCACGGCTTTCATAGTAAGTAGCAATTTGTTCAGCTTGTGCAGTAAATTCAGCAAAAAGCGCTTCGTCTTCTAATTTATCTGCTAATTTGCCTTCAAAACGTTTTGTGATAAAGCCTGCATTACGAGAAGCTAAATTGACTAATTTATTAACGATATCCGTATTGACACGTTGAACGAAATCTTCCAAATTGAAATCAAGATCTTCGATACGATCGTTTAATTTTGCTGCGTAGTAATAACGTAAACATTCCGGATCAATGTGATTTAAATAGGTGCTGGCTTGGATAAATGTACCGCGTGATTTTGACATTTTGGCGCCATCTACGGTGACATAACCGTGAGCAAACACATTGGTTGGTTTGCGGTATTCGCTCCCTTCTAGCATTGCTGGCCAGAACAGACTGTGGAAATACACGATATCTTTACCGATAAAGTGATAAAGTTCTGCATCGCTGTTTTCTCCCCAGAATTCATTAAAATCAATGCCTTCACGATCGCAGAGATTTTTGAAAGAAGCCATGTAGCCAATTGGCGCATCCAACCAAACATAGAAGAATTTATCTTTTGCACCTGGAATTTCAAAACCAAAATAAGGTGCATCACGAGAGATATCCCATTGTTGTAAGCCGCTTTCAAACCATTCTTGCATTTTGTTTGCAATTTCAGGTTGAAGTGAGCCAGAGCGAGTCCATTCTTTTAACATGCCTTCAAAAGCGGGTAAGTCAAAGAAGAAATGTTCAGATTCCTTGACGATTGGTGTTGCTCCTAATACTGCAGAACGTGGATTAATTAAATCCATTGGGCTATAAGTGGAAGCACAAACTTCACAGTTATCACCGTATTGATCTTCAGCTTTACATTTTGGACAAGTCCCTTTGACGAAACGATCCGGTAAGAACATATTCTTTTCAGGATCGAATAATTGAGAAATGACTTTGGTTTTAATGAAGCCTTTCGCTTTTAACTTATTGTAAATCTCAGCGGTGATTTGTTTATTTTCTTCACTGTGAGTAGAGTGATAATTATCAAAACTGATATTAAAACCTGCAAAATCGCGTATGTGATCAGCTTTTGCTTTTGCGATTAATTCTTCTGGTGTAATGCCTAATTTATCGGCATTAAGCATAATTGGTGTGCCGTGCGCATCATCAGCACAGACAAAATGAATTTTATTGCCACGCATACGTTGGAAACGTACCCAAATATCCGCTTGAATATGTTCTAACATATGGCCTAAATGAATGGCACCATTTGCATAAGGCAATGCACAAGTGACTAAAATTTTACGAGGTTGAGTTGTCATTATTTTTCTCTTATTCTTTTTGCAAAAATTGCGAGTATGTTACCCGATTAGTGCGATTTTTTCTAGTTTAGTTATACTTTTAGCTTAACATTTGAGGTGTAAAAAGGGTAAAATATCCCTGACAAATTTACTCTACTACCTACTACTTATTAAAGGAATATTATGGCAACTGCTTTTTCTGAAAATTTAACGGCAGAACAACAATCTCAAGTTCTGCAAGTTTTCCAACAATTCCAACATCCAAGTTTGCAAAAAGACTTAATCGCATTAAATACTTTGAAGAAAGTAGAAAAAGGCGGTGACGTATTACGTATTGAATTACAATTGCCTTTTGCATGGAACACTGGCGTGGAGCAAGTGAAACAACAGCTTTCTGATGCGTTATTAAAAGCAACAGATAGCAAAGAAATCAAATGGGTGGTGAATTATCAGATCGCTACTTTAAAACGTGCGAATAATCAACCCGCTGTAAAAGGTGTGAAGAACATCATTGCAGTGACCTCGGGTAAAGGCGGGGTAGGGAAATCCTCTGTTTCGGTGAATCTTGCGCTTGCTTTACAAGCTCAAGGTGCTCGTGTGGGTATTTTAGATGCGGATATTTATGGTCCATCTGTTCCGCATATGTTAGGCGCCCCACATCAACGCCCAACTTCACCAGATAACCAACATATCACCCCAATTAAAGCATATGGTCTATCTGCAAACTCGATCGGTTTCTTAATGGATGAAGACAACGCAACAATTTGGCGTGGTCCAATGGCAAGTAGTGCATTAAGTCAGCTTTTAAATGAAACCTTATGGGATAGCTTAGATTACTTAGTGATCGATATGCCACCGGGTACGGGTGATATCCAATTAACGCTTTCACAACAAATCCCTGTAACGGGTGCGGTAGTGGTCACAACACCACAAGACATCGCGTTATTAGATGCGGTGAAAGGTGTATCGATGTTTGAACGCGTATCTGTGCCAGTGTTAGGTATTGTAGAAAATATGTCTATGCATATTTGTAGCAATTGTGGTCATCACGAAGCGATTTTCGGTACTGGTGGTGCAGAAAAAATGGCACAAAAATACAATGTGAAAGTATTAGGTCAATTACCGTTGAATATCCAAGTTCGTCAAGATTTAGATGCGGGTAAACCAACTGTAGTTGCTGCACCAGACAGTGAAATTGCGAAATCTTTCTTAGATTTAGCGGAGAAAGTATCAACTGAGCTTTACTGGCAAGGTTCTGTGATTCCAAGCGAGATTTTATTCCGCGAAGTGAAATAATCACAAAAACATCATAAAAATTAACCGCGCTTTAGGTCATCCAAAGTGCGGTTATTTTTTTAGCGAAATTTGTCTATTTTAAATGATCGGCATCATTTACTTTATCAACGCGAAAACCGTTCTCGTCGTCATAATGTACAACACTAATTGAGGTATTAATGAGCGATACCGATTTATCTTCATCACGGTGATTTTGCCACGTTGCGCCGTTTAACAAGGCAAGTAATAAACGCAAGGTATGGCCATGCGACACAATAAGAATATTACCTTGATCGTGGATCTTAATAATATCCTGCAATGCTTTCATTGCACGTTCACCTAATTGTTCAAACGTTTCGCCACCATTTACTTGAGCCTTGTAATTGGCTGGATCTTTAATGAGTTGTTTAAATTCAGGGTGTTCTCTTAGAGTATCGACAACTAGGCCTTCCCAAGAACCAAAATATTGTTCGTTTAAACCTTGGTGATGGAAAAGTGGAATATCACGATCACCAATAATATGAGAGGCGGTCGCGATAGTGCGGTTTAATACGCTGGAATAAGCAGCAATGAAAGGAATATGTTTAAGTGCCACACCTGTTTTTTTCGCACCATTAATGCCTTCTTCAGTTAAAGGAGAATCGCCATGACCTTGCATTAAACCTTCCGTATTCCAAACAGTTTTACCGTGGCGAATGAAATAAAAAGTCAGTTGTTTTTTCATTTTGCATACCCATAAAAAAATTAAGGAAGCCGAAACTTCCTTAATCATAATTTTAACGAGAGTAATAACCTGCCATTGAACTATATACGGCATTTTCTGCTTGAATAATGTTGTATTTTGCATTCAAGATAGAAAGTTGAGAGCTTTTCTCTGTGTTTGCCGCAGCGAGCCATTCACGTAATTCAGATACACCAGCATTGTAACGATCTCGATAGTATTTGGTGATACGTTGGTTATAGCTGTGTGTTTTTTGCAAGTTAGCAAAGGCACTTTGTGCTTGTGTATAGGCGAAGTAGTTGGTATCTACATCATTCAAGGCTTTAGTGATGCTTTGCTCATAGTTTAAACGTGCGGTTTCATAATCTGCTTCAGAGATTTTCACGTTCCATTTTACGGTATTCCAGTTGAGGAATGGTAGGCTAATGCCGATTAAACCTGTACCAACTGGATTGTGCAATGCATTACCGACTTTAGTACCACTTGATGTTAAGCTACCGCCTAAAGTGACTTCAGGGAACCAACCTTTTTCAGTTGCTTTTGCATTTTTGAATGCACTGCTTAAGCGATATTGATAGCCTTTCACATCAGGACGATTCGCAATCACAGAAACGGGCACATTTAAATTTACACCCACATTTTTTACATTAAGAATGTGTGGGAAGTTGATATTTAATGCTTCTTCTGGCTTTAAGTTCAGTAAGTTACGTAAAGTTTGTTCTGCTGTTTTACGTTGTGTTTGATAATTGATCAAGTTGTTACGTGCGTTCAATACCGCTTGTTGTGCTTGATCTACACTTGCACTGTCCGCAACACCTTGTGATAAACGGCGTTGCATAATGTTGCTAATATCGTTGTAGTATTTAATGCTTTCTTGCGTGGTGCTAATCGCATCATTCAAGTAGGCAATTTGATAATAGGTTGTTACAACAGCGTTGATGAGTGAAAGTTTCGTTGCTTCTAAATCTTCAGCCGTTGCTTTGTGTGACCATTCGGCGGCATCTGCGGTATCCGCTAAACGTTGCCATAGATCTAACGTATAACTCACATTTAATGTACCTTTATGACTGATGGTTGAGTTACCACCTGTTTTCACATTTTTACTTGCAGAAGATTGGGTTGAACCGCTAAATGCCGGAATTAAATTTGCGCCTGCAAGGTTTGCATTATATAAAGCACGGTTTACGGCGACAGACGCTTTGGCTAAATCTTTGTTATTAACTAATGCTTGTTCTACCACACGATTTAATTGTGAATCATTGTAAAGCGCCCACCAGTTTTCTTTTACATTAAATTGTTTGGTGATTTCCGCATAATTTTGGTAATCCTGCTGGCTCGCTTTATAAGAATCGCCGATGTTAGCACAACCTGCTAGAGCAGTTGCCATCGCGATTGCTAAGGTTAATTTTTTCATTTTTAACATGGATTTTTCCTTTCTTTTTCAATTAAAGTGCGGTCAAAAATTAGTGAGAATTTTAACCGCTCTTTTGTGTTTTACAAAATTTCTTTATTCTCTCGCAAGGGCGGTAATTGGATCTAATTGTGCTGCGCGTTTTGCCGGCATATAACCGAAGATCACACCAATCAGGGTAGAGAAGACCACTGCTGCAACAATTGAGCCAGTTGAGAATGCCATCGTAAAGTCAGTCATAAATACGTTAAATAGCAGACCGATTAAACCCGAAAGCAGAATACCCGTCACACCGCCAATTAAACAAATCAGCACGGCTTCAATTAAAAATTGTTGCAAAATATTGAATTGTCTCGCCCCAATAGCCATGCGCACACCAATCTCTTTAGTTCGCTCTGTCACGGAAACCAACATAATATTCATTACACCAATACCACCAACGATCAATGAAATAAAGGCGATAGAGGAAATGAGTAATTTCATCGTGCCTGTTGTACTTTCAATAGTTTGTTTAATGGTATCGCTATTCATGATAAAGAAATCTTTTTTACCATGACGCATGGTGAGCAATTCAGTAATTCCTTTTTCAGCAACAGTCGTATTCACGGAATCATCTACTTTTACTGTAATTGAGCTAATTTTTTTGCTGCCCGAAATACGATTCATCACGGTGGTATAAGGGGCATAGAGATTAAGTGAACTACTTGCCCCGCCCATTTGTTTATCAGATACCACGCCAATAATACGTAATGGACGTTTATTAAACATCACGATTTTACCAATAGGATTTTCATCTGGAAAAATGGATTTTTTCGCACTTTCATCGATTAAGGCTACTTGGTTGTTATCAGCAACATCTTGAGCAGAAAATAAATGACCAAATTTTAGTTTTAATCCATCTACATCAAAATATTGTTCGCCTACACCTTTTAAACTGGTCGAGGAGAAAGTTTGGTTACCATAAATTAATGTGCCACTTGATGAGCTATTTGGCGTGACGCTTTGTACATAGCTTTGTTGGTTTAAGGCAGTGGCATCATTAATCGTAAGATTTTGCATTTGTTCAGCACGACGATCACCAAAGCCTGTACCATTAAAAATCGTGATGGTGCTCGTCCCAATTCCTCGAATATTTTCCAAGATTTTTTGCTGTGAACCATTTCCCAATGCCACGACGGAAACCACAGAAGTAATCCCGATAATAATCCCGAGCATGGTTAAAAGAGAACGCATTTTGTGGGCAATAATCGCACTCACAGACATACGAAAGGCTTCAACAAATTGATCTTTGCTGAACCCAAAGTGCGGTTTAGATTTGGTTGGATTTTCGACCGCACTTTTTACTGCTTCTTTTTGCGTATCGCCAATGATTTCGCCGTCTTTAATTTCAATCACGCGATTCGCACTGGCAGCAATTTCTCGGTCGTGGGTTACCATAATAATAGTGTGGCCTTCTGCATGTAATTGACGCAGAATTTCCATCACATTTTGACCGCTTTGTGAATCCAATGCACCAGTGGGTTCATCGGCTAAAATAATTTCACCGCCATTCATCAACGCACGCGCAATACTCACACGTTGTTGTTGACCACCAGAAAGCTGGCTTGGTTTATTTTGCCATTTATCGCCTAAACCTAATTTTTCTAAAAGTTGTTTCGCACGAGAAAGACGTTTTTCTTGCGACATCCCCGCATAAATTGCAGGCAAGGCGACGTTTTCTGCTGCGGTCAAGCTCGACAATAAGTTATAGCGTTGGAAAATAAAGCCGAATTTTTGGCTACGTAAATCTGAAAGCTGATCTTTGCTTAATTCAATGGTTTCTTTGCCATTGATTTTGTAAGAACCACTGGTTGCCGTATCCAAGCATCCGATGATATTCATCAAGGTTGATTTACCGGAACCTGATTGCCCAATAATCGCGACGAAATCGCCTTTTTCTATATTTAAAGAGACATTCTTTAAAATATGAACACGATTTTCGCCTTCACCGAAGTAACGGTTGAGATCCTTAATTTCAATAATATTCATTAATTTTCTACCGCACTTTTAGAACATTCTTGGACCACGAGGCATAGAGCCAACTTGTTCACCATTCGCAACTTGCGACACGATGACTTTTTCACCTTCGTTTAAACCCGATTTGATTTCAGTTTTGAAATCATTTTGAACACCGGTTTCAACTTCACGCTGTTCAGGCTGATTTTTGTCATTCAATACATTTACAAAGCTTTTGCCATCACGTTTTTGAATAGCCATATTGGAAACAAATAAGACATCTTTCGCGTTGGCAATTTTGATGTTATTTTCAGTTGTCATCCCGATACGTAAAGTACGATCAGGGTTATCAATCAAAACATTGGCGTAATAGTAGATCGCACTGGTCGTTGAGCTGCTACTTGAACTTGTCGAAGATGATGTTGAAGAACTATTAGTTGTTGTGGTATTGGCTGGATCAACAGAATCAATGACAGAGTGATACAGGGTTTGGCTATCCGATAAAATAGTAAAACTCACTTCTTGACCTGCTTTAACTTTGGTAATGTCACCTTCTGAAATTTCAGGTTTAATTTTCATTTTGCTTAAATCGGCAATGGTCACAATTGTTGGCGTCGTTTGGTTGGCATTAACGGTTTGACCTTCTGAAACAGGCACAGAAATAACGGTACCGTCCATTGGGGCGGTGATTTTGGTGTAGCCCACATTGGTTTCTGCTGTATTCACTTCAATTTCAGCTTGTTTGATATTGGCTTCAATGGCTTCCATTTCAGCTTTTGCATTATCAAGGGTGCTTTTTGCGGTATTCACACTATCTAAAGACGTCGCTTTTTGCGTATAAAGTTTTGATAAGCGGTTATAGCTTGAAAGGGCAACATCATAAGCGGTTTTCTTCGCTTTTAATTGTGCTTGATAGCTAACCAATGCCGCCTTTTTGGTATTTAAGGTATTAATTTGGGTGGTGGAATCAATATCAGCGATCATTTCGCCTTTTTTGATTTCTTGCCCTAACTTGACATAGAGTTTGGTGATTTTACCCGAAGCTTGGGCACCGACATCAACTTCATTCACGCTTTCAACTGAACCAGAAGCGACAACTGTTTTTTCAACATTGCCACGGGTAACCGATTCAGTCAGATAAGTCGTTTCTTGTTTGCTATTGCTAGAGAAAAAATAATAAGCCGCACCAGCAGCGATGAGTAATCCGAGTAAAATAAAAAAGCGTTTTTTCATAAAGACTTTGTCATCCTAAATAAAAAAATGAACGTTTGTTCAGTAGAAGTGTATTCTAAAGGTAAACTTTTCAGTTTGCACGAAAAATCTTCAAATTAGACCTAAAAATCCTAAAAAATTCAGTATTAATTTAATGAAAGTGCGGTTAGTTTTGGGATCAAATTCACAACGCCTGACTTTTCGTATAGAATGGGGAAATTATTTTCAATTTATTGAGAAATTTATGAGCAATACAGAACACACCCTAGAAAATGCGGAAAATACCCGCACACACAATTTCATTACTCAAATTATTGATGAAGATTTAGCTTCGGGTAAACACAAAAGTGTTCATACTCGTTTCCCGCCTGAGCCAAATGGCTATTTGCATATTGGCCACGCTAAATCGATTTGCTTAAACTTCGGCTTAGCAAAAGAATATAACGGTTTATGTAACCTACGTTTTGACGATACCAATCCGGTGAAAGAAGATGTGGAATATGTGGATTCCATTAAAGCGGATGTGGAATGGTTAGGCTTTAAATGGGAAGGCGAACCGCGTTATGCGTCAGATTACTTCGATGCACTTTATGGCTATGCCATTGAGTTAATCGAAAAAGGTTTAGCGTATGTGGATGAACTTTCTCCAGACGAAATGCGCGAATATCGCGGTACCTTAACCGAGCCAGGTAAAACAGTCCCTATCGTGATCGTAGCGTAGAAGAAAATCTCGCGTTATTCGAAAGAATGAAAAACGGTGAGTTTGCCGAAGGTACATTAAGTCTTCGTGCAAAAATCGACATGGCATCGCCATTTATGGTCATGCGTGATCCTGTGCTTTATCGTATTAAATTTGCGAGCCATCACCAAACCGGTGACAAATGGTGCATTTACCCAATGTACGATTTTACTCACTGTATCTCTGATGCGATTGAGCGTATTACACACTCTTTATGTACATTAGAGTTCCAAGATAACCGTCGTTTATATGATTGGGTGTTGGAAAATATCAGCATTGAACGTCCACTGCCGCATCAATACGAGTTCTCCCGTTTAAATTTAGAAGGCACGTTAACCTCTAAACGTAAATTATTAAAACTGGTAAACGATGAAATTGTGGACGGTTGGAATGATCCGCGTATGCCGACGATTTCCGGCTTGCGTCGTCGCGGTTATACGCCGGCGTCATTGCGTGAATTCTGTCGTCGTATTGGCGTGACCAAACAAGACAACGTGGTGGAATACAGCGCATTAGAATCTTGCATTCGTGATGATTTAAACCAAAATGCGCCGCGAGCCATGGCAGTGATCGATCCTGTTCGTGTGGTGATTGAAAATTTTGAAGGCGAAGAAATGTTAACTGCGCCGAATCACCCGAATCGTCCGGAATTAGGCGAACGCCAATTGCCATTCACCAAAGAAATTTACATCGATCGTGCAGATTTCCGTGAAGAAGCCAACAAACAATATAAACGCTTAGTGTTAGGCAAAGAAGTGCGTTTGCGCAATGCTTATGTGATTAAAGCCGAGCGTGTGGAAAAAGATGCCAACGGTGAAATCACCACCATTTTCTGTACCTATGATCCGGAAACCTTAGGTAAAAACCCGGCAGATGGTCGCAAAGTGAAAGGCGTAATCCACTGGGTTTCCGCCACACACAACCACCCGGCGGAATTCCGTTTATACGAACGCCTTTTCACCGTGCCAAACCCGGGCGCGGAAGAAAACATCGAAAGCGTGCTAAATCCAACGTCCTTAGTGGTGAAACACGGTTTTGTCGAACAAAGCCTTGGCAATGCGGAAGCAGAAAAAGGCTACCAATTTGAACGTGAAGGCTATTTCTGTGCCGACAGCAAAGACAGCCACCCGGAACATTTGGTGTTTAACTTAACGGTGAGTTTGAAAGAAGGTTTCTAACGTCATCACCATTAAAAGTGCGGTGGATTTTTTAGGTGTTTTTCCCCATAGACTTTTGTGTGAATTAAATCTTGCTATTTGGTGAGTAAGTGGCTATAATGCGCCCTATATTTCGGACGCGGGGTGGAGCAGCTTGGTAGCTCGTCGGGCTCATAACCCGAA
>ERZ772928.353-NODE-353-length-21393-cov-4.502062_pt1 | contig 21393 bp, 26 predicted proteins | sample MGYA00511686_ERZ772928 | MGnify/ENA primary metagenome ERZ772928 (study PRJEB29015, sample SAMEA2738063) | human oral metagenome | biome: human oral; feature: human-associated habitat; material: saliva | place: China | collected 2219 ... | reverse complement strand
ATATATAAAGAAAATGGGTATTTGGGTATTTTGAAGCGAAATCGCGCGTCGTTACTGACTTTAGGGTGACCCAACTGTTATCCAATTCGGAGGTTTTCATATCCAAAGGGGTCTCGAAATACCCACTTTTTTTGTGATTTTTAGCTGAACTTGTTGAAGAATTTCCAAACTTGTTCGTTGTGGATGATACCTGTTACACTCAAAATGAGCCAAATTAGAATAATGGCGCTTAATAAAAGTAAAACAGAAGACCCTACAAAGAGGGCCGTCCGTTTACGTTTTAATTGAGTGCATGGTACAGCTTTGTAGTTTTCGTACGTAGTTAGTTTTTGTTTGTGCGTAATTACGTCTAAATTTTTATCTGTTGCCATGTCATTACCTCATGTTATTTTTTAGCGAGTTCTTTCTCAAGCTTCTTGAGACGAGTCATCGGTTTCTTGTCAAATTCACCAAGTTCTTCTTGGACGTTGTACCATGAGCTTTCGAATGTATCTTGAACGAGGTCGAGATATGCTTCGTGGTCGATAACGTGTTCAATAAAGTCAGCTCCGAATTCGTTGTATTGGTTCGGTTTACATTTATTGATTTGTGTTTCGTTGTCGATAAATACTGTCATGTTTGGATCCAAACCGTTAACTTTAACTGTTTTCGAATAGTGGTTTTCTTTGTGTGCGAAATAACCATTCAATTTATGAATTTTAACGGCGTCGAGGATTTCGGGAGCGTCCATGACTTTTGGTTTTGATTTGTCTTTTGCAGCGATGAGTGTTTCAAGTTTCTTGATTTGTGGTTGACCTTTGAGTTCACGGACTTTGTTCAAGAAGTCGAGTTTTACCAGGAATCCACGGTTGTAGTGTTGCATTGGAATCAAGACTGATTTTTCTGTTTCGTTTACAATTTGCGTTTCTTTTTGGTACAAGTAACGTTGAGTGCTTGGACTTGATGCTAAGATCCATTGATAGAAACGAGAAAGTTCGAAACGTTTTTCGTCTGATACGAGGTGATCGTTTACGAAATCAATATAGAGTTGACGTGCAAATTCACGGTCGAAGTGTTTATTTGCGGCGTTTTCTTTCTTCCACAAATATTCGGCGAGAATACGGTCAACGATTGCAGGGTGGGCGAGGTTGTTGACAGGTGCGGGTCCTTGCCAAGCTGTTAGTGAACCACCGTTAGCGGCCGCAATTTCTTCTTCGCCTGTTTTCTTGTTGATGTGAATTTCAAGACGGTTGTTGGAGTCTTTAGAAATAAAGTTTGTCAACACTTCAGGTTCAATATCAACGTACATATCTGCAACTGTGTCGAACAAGACTTTGTTGTTTTTCTCTGGCGAAATGTTCATTGTGTACAAACCATCAGTATTTGTGGATGGTACTTTTGCACCAGCGAGCGTTTCGGCTTGACCGATACGATAACTGAAAAGTTGTCCGATGATACGCATTGCGATAACTTTGTTATTAACACGAAGATTAGTATCGAAGTTTCCGTCACCAACACCAGACGCAGCATTTATAAGAAGTTTCATCAATAGCTGAGTTGTTTCTGCGAGATCGCGAACGTCTTCAGGTAATGACAAATCTTTAGCGCGGTTCTTCTCTGTTAGACGAGTTTGGAAAAGCTCGTAGTAGACGTCAATGTATTCACCGTTTTCGTCCAACCCACGCGCCACGTTCTCAAATGCTGAGAGCATTGAAAGAAGAAGTGGGTAGTATGATGCGAAGTCTTCGTGGTTAGCCATACCTGTTGATACGTATTTGTATTTTTCGGCAAGCTCCCACTTTTTAAGATCAGAATTTTGACGTTTCTTAAGAGAGAACAATTCAGGTTTTTCTTTAAGTTTCCACTCACCGTATGGTTCGTTTGGATTCTTTTCGTTACCTGTTGGTGTTTTCTTAGGATTTTTGATGAAATCGCGAACTTTTACTTCTTCGCCTGACTGTAATGTCACTTTAGCCGGTAAGTCGTTAAGAGCTTCTTTGACAGTTCCGTTTTCGGTCATGTCTTTGATTTGTTGGACTTTACGGTTGTGGATTTCAACAAGGTCGCAATCGTATTTATAACGACGTTGATGGATTTCAGCTCCGTGAATACCACCGATGGACATTGTTGCGTAACATGATGATTTTGTCAAATCACGGTTGTAATAGAAAATGTTTGTGTTGTATTTTTCCATTAATTCTGTGATATAGACTGACGATTTCGTACGTTCATCGAATTCCATGTGTGGGTAATCTTCACGGTATTGTTTACCAGAGTTGAAGTTTTTACCACGGATCGAATCGTAGAAATTGTACACGTTCATCCATGATTGATATGCTTCGGTTGTTGGATCGTCTGTTACGTTTTCGAGGAACCATTTATGTGTTTCTTCTAACACGTCGAACTGTTTAATTGTTTTACCTGTTAGACGTTTGATACGTTTGATTGCTGATTTAGACGGATACATGTAGCTTACAGTTTCGTTATCAGTCAATGGTTTATATGGTGATACGATAAACTCTACGAATTTCGCAGATGTTGAATCGTAGGTCAAACGATTTGTGCGAATCTTCAATGGATCGACATCTGGTGTGATTTCGTCTCCGTTGTGCATATAGATTGTTTGTGGATAACGTTCAAGCAGTTTTCCGTGCAAGTCGTAAGGTACGGCGTATGCTTTATGTTCGAATACATATCGTAAGTTGACTACGTCAGATGCGTTATAGATGATACGGTCAATAAGATCGTCTAAGTCTTTAACGCGTACGTTGTTTGATGTGTCAGCTTCTTTGATTGTTAGTCCGAGATAGGACATAACGCGCTTCAATGCAATCTTTGACATTTTCTCGTTTAATCGAGATACGTCAATAAAGCGGTTTGTTAGACGCCATGCTCTACGTGTTGAGTTTCGGTCTGAGTTGAAATTACGCCGTTTGTATATATTACCATACTGATTGATTTCATCTTCGTATTGTAAGAACTCAGGCATGTTGTTTTTGTAGTCATCGAACAAAGGGTTGTTGATTGTTTGACGAATACGTTTTGCGGTAATACCGAGCACTACGTCTGCGAATCCATTTTTAGCGTGCTCCTGAATCATTTGCTCGATAGATTTGTCGGCTTTGATTGAGAATACGGCGTTTAGTTCGGCTAGTAGTTCGTGGATGACGGCGGATGTTACGGTCTCATCATAGTTGGTTGAGTTGTATCCGAAGAAGCGACCGTGTACGTTTGGATTGTAATCGTGGTCGGTATCTTTTACAGGATAGTACCAGTATTCGTCCCAATTTGCGAATTCACCGAGCGGTTTTAAAATTCGATATTGGTGTTGACTTGCGATTAATGATTTTTGACTTGGGATTTTTGTGCGGTCGATCAATGTGTCGGATGTGGCAACACCGAAACGTTTGATATAGTTGACGGCACCGGCTACTGTTTTCAAGTTGATAAATCGAATGGCGTCGATGTCTAGTTCGTGGTTGATGTTGAAGAATTCCACAAGTTTTTTCGCTGTGGTGTATTGAACTTGCGGATTTGCTAGACCCAAGTTGTCATCATCAATAAATTCGACTTCGAGTGCTTTTCGAGATGGATAGTAGTAAGCAACCGTATATACATTTTCAAAGGATTCGATATCCCAAAAATTGTCAAATACTAAATATTCCATTGATTTCCTTTCTAGATAAAAAAAAGAGTGTTCTTTCTAGAACACTCTTAATTGTTTGTAAAATCGATTTTAACGTAACCTATCTTTAATAGGTTTCATACATGATTTCTTCACAATAGAAAATGAATAGAATGTAGATTCTATTCTATTGACGAGTGTTCTTAAGTCTATTTTACCAAAATTACTGTCGATTGTCGACGATTAAATAAGCGCGAAACGCGCTAAATTTTGGCATTTTTAAGTTGTTTATGATATAATTAGACTGTATTTTAGAACGAGCGTGACTATTTGTAAAATTAATTATTTTGTCACGCTAATGTCGTCTTGGACGGCATTTAGAAAGATGAATATGACGAATCGATTAATTGATGAATTTAACAGAATAACGGAGATGACCACTGAACGGTATCATGCGTTAACGAATTCTACTGTAGCTGATTGGCATGATGGGTCTTTATTGCATCGTGCGCAGGAATGGATTGATTGTTTGCACAAACAACGTGGTAAGAAGATTCTTATTATTCCAGATTATGACTCAGACGGTGTAATGTCTGGTTTGATTATTTACGCCGCTCTTTATGTGTTAGGTTGGACTGACGTGCATATATATTATCCCACAATGGCTACGGGTTATGGGCTTTCTGTAGAGAGTCTCAATGAAGCCTTGTCTGAGATGCCTGATGCTGATGTTATTATTACGACTGATAATGGTATCAAGGCGTATGAGGGTGTCGCTGAGGCTAAACGGAGAGGTTTAGTTGTGTTAGTTACAGACCACCACCCAGGTGTGGAAGAAGAACCTGAAGCTGATGTGATTGTGGATCCGAATTCGTTTTATGATAATACGTATCCGTTTAAGGCTATTTGTGGTGGTGAAGTTGCGTATAAATTAATGAGTTTGTACGCCAAACAACAGGGTTCTGATCAAGAGCGTGTATGGGTGAACGCTTTGTATCCGTTTGCCGGTATTTCTGCGGTTGCTGACATGATGGATATGGTTGATGAAAATCGTTTCTTGGTTAAAGAAACCGTGTCGTATCTGTCTAACTTTTATGTGGATAATTCTGCGCCGAAAGAATATCTTCGTTTGTTCAAGGGTCTTTGGGCGTTGTTGGAAGAACTAAAAGATAATGGTAAATTGAAGTATGGAATTGATGCTGATACGATTGGATTCTATATTAGTCCAATGCTCAATGCGTCTCGTCGTGTGATGTCTACGTCTAAGTATGCGTTTCAAGTGTTCATGGAAGATGATGTTACGATATCTAGAGCGCATGCGAGAGAATTGTGGGCTATTAATGAACATCGCAAAAATAGATCGAATGCGTTGAGTCAAGCAGCAATGGCTCAGTGGACAGGTTACGATTCTATGGTTACTGTGATTGATGCGGGTATTGGTTATCCTGGATTAGTTGCAGGTCAGTTGACCGGAGCGTTTGATATGCCAGCTGTTGTGTTTTCATATGAAGTTACGGGTGATGGTTTGCTTGTACCTGATGACTATGTACAGCCGGGCTATATGTTACATGGCTCTGGTCGTGCGCCAGAATGGTTCCATATGGGGAATGCAATGACGAGAATTCATCAACGAAATCCTGAATGGTTTGTTTCGTGGGGTGGTCACGCAGGAGCTCTAGGATGTGTTATTTATTCAGAATTTTTGCATGAATTTAAAATTGCACTGGCTCATGAAGTGGGTCTCGCTGAAGAATATGCTCGGATGAATTCGACACAAGGTTCGATTAATGTGATTGAAGTGCACGATTCTGATGCAGGTCTTGTGCAAGAGTATTGTGATTATATTGCGACACTTGAACCATTTGGGCAAGGGTTTGGTAGAATTCCAGTGAAATATAGTATCGAGTTGGGTACCTTGCAGGCTATTAAAACGATGGGTGCTGAACAGCAACATTTAAAATTAGCTACGGGTGTGTTTGATGTTTTGATTTGGAATTATCAGACCAAGGCGCATATTGAAAAAGTGATGAGTGGACCACGTGGATCCGTTGTTGAGTTTACGGGTACGCTCGGTGTTAATGAGTGGAATGGTCGAGTGACGCCTCAATTTGTTGTTGATACGATTCTCTAAATAGTTTATAATAGAGGTATCAATTTGAAAGGACGTGGTGATTTTGATGATTACTGTGGACTTAAAGGATATTCTCAAGTTGATATTTCGGATTGCTATTACTATTATCATGATAGGGCTTGTTATTTGGGGCGTCTATTGGTTTAATCACGGCGGTCAAGCGCAGATGACAACGTGGCTCAATGATGGTACGAAATGGGTTCTGAAGCAGATTGAGGATCATAAGGTGTTGTTGGGCTCTGTCCTCGGTACAGTCGGATTAGTGGTCATGGGTGTACTGATACTCCTCGATGATTAATTCTTTAAAGTGATGCGTTCGCGTGTCACTTTTTTTGTGCATTTTGGGCGAGTTTCTATACAGAAATATTGGACAGAAATTTTCGACGGTACACACATTGTCTTATGCTCTTCCGCCGCCCGCCTTCGCACGCGGAACTCTCAACCGCAACACGCAGACACAACGAGCCAGTTACACGAACACGAGACTTCGTGAGAGTGTCACTTGCGAGGTTTCACTGAGGAGCACAACTCGCGTTATCTTGGGCATTTAGCACGTTAGCGTTTCTTGAGCGAGACATCGCGAAAGACATGCGCGTGCGAGTTCCGTGAGCGTATCCCTGTGCGTGTTTTGCAAGTGTCCATTGTCGCGAGTCTCTGTCCCGAAATCCTGTATCGAAGGGCGCCCCCGTATCCTCTCGCCCGACCCACGTGTACACCACACGGTCACGAGACACATACGGGACAGACGGCGGGTAAGGGGGAACCGCGCGATCACTCGCAAGAGTGACTCATCACAGAAGCTCTCTCGGAGAGATAGCTGGCGTGATGTAGCGCGGGGGATATGTGCGCGAGGTATCTCGTAAGAGATACGTGACCGAAGTCTAGTACGCGAGTACTCGGCGGAGGTCACTACAGCGTTTCTTGACCGAAGCATCGTGCACGATGCGTGAGGGAGAGACACGATGACGCGCACGCAAGCGCACACGGAAACGAAGTTTCTTGCACGAGTCTATTGTAAGTGTCGCACGAGACTTACAATTAGCGAGTGCTATAGGTTCGTAGCGTAAGCGAAGAACCCGTGCGCTTTTTACACGATGTACGTGCAGGAAACCAACTATACAGCACCACTCTATTGTGCAACTTGTGAGAAACACTCAACGGATGTGCATGCACTAGTATGACCGATGCACCATACTTACACTAATTACGTGCAGGTATATCGTATAAGAAAAAAAAACCAGTATCTATAAAGATACTGATTATAGGGCACAAGGGCGGATATGGCTAGAGTGCACAAGGGCGGATATGGCTAGAGTGCACAAGGGCGGATGAAGTTTTGTTGGATTTGCTCTAGCACGTCGGGCGCGTATACGCGTAGACATGCAAGAGGTGATGTAACGAGAATCTCGTCAGTGACTTCTAGTGCGATGTTGGTGTCACTGTTGAGAAATTTCACACCGTTTTCGATAGAGATGACTGTATCGAGCTCGACAACGGCACCGCGCGCGTGTAGTGTAGGGGTTGTTCCGTCAAGAGGAATTTGGACAGTGATTTCGCGACCGCATTTAATATTTAGCATTTGCTTTCTCCTTTTTTTATGCAATTTTATTCACACTAGTGAATGGTCGGACGAAGGTCCGACGCAGTTGACAAAAATACCCTACAGCAATTCGCCGTAGGGTGATTCGATTAAGATGCCTACGAAGGGCACCATTGTGTACGTACACTATAAACGCAGCTAAACTGCTTTTCATAGTATCATGCTACAAAATGCTCGCGGGAAGCCGAGAGCCAATAGTGGATTTAGAAGAGGGACGTGGTTAATCCCACGTGATTTGTAGGTATGTGTTGATGTCGTCGGATTCGTTGATATACGCGTCGTAACCGTTATCGCTCAAGATGCTAATACATTTCTTAACGAGATGATTTCCGAGAGGCGTCGGTTTGTCGTACTTATGTGTTGGAATAGAGACGAGACCGCCCGTAAATGCTTGTTTAACGAGGCGGATGGACGTGCGATTTTTGTAGTCTTTGACAGCCTCGACGATTTTGGGTTCGATGAAGTTTTCGATTAAGTTGTTCGCTTGTTCGAGCACTTCCGCTTTAGATAGTTGGAATTCTTGTTTCAATTGTTCAGGTGTTTTCATTTTAGTTTTCCTTTAATCTTTTTTAGCGAAGACCGTGAATTCGTTACCGTCACGATCTCGGAATAGAAACTCGAGACAGATGCCTGGTAGAGTTTCGTTGAATTTGAGGTAGAATGTGCCGTCGCTGTTTTCTTTGTAGAGTAACGCATTGTTTTTATTTGTTAATTCGACGACGATTGCGTTTCTGAAGTCGTAGCTCTGTAGTTGTAGATTGAGCTGTCTTACGAATTCGTCAACAGCGTCTGGTACATATTTATTAAGGTACATAATTAATTTGTTGAATAGATCGTGCTTCGTGAGAGAAGCTTCGATTGCGATTGGTCCGCGTAATTGACTATAGACGGCCATTGTGTAAGTATCCATTTAGTGATTCCTTTCTGAGTAAAAGCTAACCTATAATATTATAGGTTAGTATACTGGATAGACGTCGATGAGAGTAGCATCGAAGAGGACTTGCAAGTTTTGCCCTCGACGGTCAGCGTCAGCGATGCATTCTGCGAAGAGTTCGTATTGGAACGTATCGCAGCGATTTCGCATAAAAGTCAATATAAATTTCATGATAGTATCTCCTATTAGTGTCTTGGTGTTGAGATCATACGGTTGTATGCTTCAATCTGCGCTTGTTGCTTTTCGGCTTCGAGCAACGCAAGACGTTCTTGTTCGCGAATCGCTTCAAGTTTAGCCTCTTCAGCGAGTCTTTGCGCGCGACGCATATCCCCGTAAGCTTGGAAGAGAGCTCCGATAAAGAAGATAGCTAAAAAGCAAAGTGGGATAATAAACGCGCCGATTTCTCCTGAGAGAAGAGCGAGGACGAGGAACGCGATAAATGCGTAAGTGATTTTTTTCATTGAATTTCTCCTTAGAATTTGTAATAGATTCACGCTAGAGAACGCATGTGCGTAGGCACATGTCGGGAGATTCCCGCGCAGCGGGCTTCGCCGGGCGAAACTCGTGCAAGAAAAAAAACTATATCCAATCTCGATAGAGATTAGATATAGTACAACGCTCAAGAGTTAAGCGCGCGATGTCACTCATCGCATGATTTTCCGGTACACTCGACGTACGTACCATGCAAGTGCAACCCCCGAGATAAGTGTGAGAGGTACACCCATGTTTCCGACTAGGATTAACGCAAGATAAGCGAGGATGAGACAATCCGCGAGGAGAGCTTCTGGGTAGCGTCCATATTGATGAGATACGTAGACGAGACGGTTAAGAATTTTTCGCATAGGTTGACCTGCTTTCTATTCGAATAAGAAGTTAGTTGGATATTCACTGTCGGCGACGGGTTGCGCGTGAAGTGCACGATTGATTGCTTCGTTGACAGTGTTCGCATTAAATTGTGGAAACGCATGATGTTTCTCATCAATTTTCTTGGTCATGTTGATGTCGCATTTCAACGGCACGATTTCTCCGCGGTAGAAACGCAAATTGACGTGGTAGCAACGATTGCTGTTACGTGGACCGACTGTGATAGACGCCTTACGGTAATACTTCAGGATCGTCTCAGGGTTGTAACTGATGCGTTTTCCCGCGCGAGTGCGGGTGAGAGTGATTGTGATATCGGTGGCTCTATCAAGAGGTACGACTAGTTTGATTCGGTTGTCGTGATACGGTAGCGGTTTCGCTACGTCGAAGCTTTGATTTGCGAACTTCGCAGACGTGATTCGGTCGAGAATCTCGGGCAAGTGATTCGCAATAGTTTGGAATTGGTTGATCATAATTTTGATGCTCCTATAATATTATACTATTGAAAACTTAGACCGTAGAGCACAGTTAGAGAGGTACGGTCTAATGTGGTCGAGTGCGTTGCTCTAGCCCAATGCGTGGATCTTGAGATAATGCGCTCCTAGAGTCGATGTATTAACCTAGTGCATGAATCTTGAGATAATGAGACATATCATCAGATTCGAGAACGGGTGCGACATCGATTTCGACGTCGTTCATCTTGTTGATGTCAATCATCTGTGATTTTCCGTGGGTGTCACGGAAGAAGATTTTGTCACCTCCACGCCGGAGTGAACCTTTTTGGATGACGAACACCCAATGATAGTCTGACTTAGGCGTGTTTTCGAAGACAGCGAAGTCGTAGATGTTGACGCGGAGAATTTCTAATTCATGTGCATCGGTCGTAGGATATTCGCCAACATTGAAAGTGTCACGAACTAACTGACCTAACCTTTTACCGGTCGTAGTAGCTTTTGCTTGAGAGGCACTGTTATCTGCTTCCACGTGCGAAGGCACGCACGCGAAGAACGTGAGCGCGAGAGCAACGAATGCGAGGATAGCAGCTGTAGTGATTTTTGATGTTTTGCCCATTATGGATCTCCTTTAATAGTATTTTTCACGCTAGAGAATGCGCGTGCGAAGGCGCGCCTTAAGCGAGCCAATGAGTTGCGTATTCGACATTTAGTCCGACGGTATTGCATCGATTAATTTCGAACTCGTCGTTGTAGAGATCTTCGCAAGCGATGTGTTTTTTAGATGCGTCGATGGAAACGCTGACGTTAAGCATAATGCGATTTCCTTTCTAGTGATTATTTATTGAGACTACATTCCAGTAAGGAAGTCAGAGAAGTAATTGTAACATTCGCGTTTAACGTCGTAGATAGTTTCTTCATGGTAGCCTAACAGGAAGAGCGTAGTAATGATGCCTTTGATGGCTGCGCGAACTGTATCTTCGTTATGTGTCATTTCTTCGCGGAGAACGTTACGTGCGAATTCGTGTGGATCGATAGATGGCATAGTTGTGGTTCCTTTCTGTACAAAAAAACCCTAAGCGAATTCGCTTAGGGTAATTAGGAGATTCAAATGAAAGAGGCTTTTATGATTAAGCTTGAGCTGCTTTAGCGCGTGCTTCAGTTTGCGCTTTAGACTCGAGCAAGTCAACGCGGTCTACGAGAACTTCAGTCACGTAGCGTTTCGCGCCATCTTTTTCGTAAGAGCGAGTACGTAACTCGCCTTCGATACCTACGAGGCTACCTTTAGCAGTCATTTCAGCAAGAACTTCAGCAGTTTTGCCCCACGCTACGATAGTCGGGAAATCAGTTTCCTTATTTCCATTTGCATCTTTGTAGTTGCGTCCAAGTGCGATTTGAGTTGTCACTGTAGATTTTTGATCGTTTCCGACTTTCTTCAATTCAACAGCTTCAGTCAAACGACCTACCAAGATAACTTTATTCATGATGTAATACCAATTTCGAGATGTTTATACCTCGAACCTTTCTTAAATTTTTAATTTTTTCAAATTTGAACCCGTTGATGCGAAGGCATCAAGGAGTCCGGCGTAAGCCGTTTCTTTGCTTACAAAGCAGAACATGAACGGGGCGCAGGCACCGTTTATTAAGCTATCTTTATGTTTGCACGGCATAGATTTTCAAAGTAGAAATTCGATGATGTGCCCACGTAAACGAAATCGATCACGTTAATCGTTATCGGATTCGTCGACGATGAGTCGATTGCGAGGATTCGCAAAAGAAAAACAGAGACGTCACGAAGACGACTCTGTAATTCCCAAAATCCCAGGAGAAAAAGGACTGTTGTTAAATAAAATGGTCAAAAAGGAGATCCCTCTTCATGTGGATTGGAGACATGAAAAGGGTAAAAATGAAAAAGGTTCGAGTGTGAGCGTTACGCTCGCGACACCCACCCAGAGCTGATGCAATTGGATGATGAACGTTTATTTTGTAGTGGGTGTCGCCAACGCAATGCGCTAGCTGCCAACTAGGTTGGCGGAGTAACAGAATGCCACTAAGTTAAGCGACAAAGTAGATCATGGCTCGACGTCGGTCGATGCCACCTTCTGCGAAATTAACCGCGCACGGTCGTGACCGTGGATTCGCAACAAGAAACCTCACGCAAGAACCATAGTGGCGACGCATCACGACGAACGTCTGATGCGAGTTCAGTACCCTTGGGCGTGAGCGTTCAGTTGCGAAATGTATGGTTGGGATGTTGGTGTCACGCGCCGGCGCGTGACCTTCGTGAGTCATACGGCAAATAAGACTCGTGCGATTAATCGGAAAAGAAAAACCCTCCTACGCGATTAGCGTAAGAGGTCTTTCTATAAGGAGGTGGTAGATGAGGAATTAGAATGGGAGGTCGTCCATAGAGATTTCAGCGTTGTCCACAACTGGTGTGTGTTCAACTTCGATTTCTTCATGAACTTCTTCTTCTTGAACATCGAGATGAGCGTAAGGGTTCACTTTGTTAAGCTTTTCAGACTTAACTACGAACATTTTGTAGACGAAGATGTCTGCTGGTTGTTCGTTACCCTTCTTGTCAGTTGGGATGCGGTCAGTACGTGTAGTCGCATTGAAGTACACGCCTGGCTTCAAGTTGGAGTAGAAGTTCAAAAGACCTTCATTTCCGGCAGGTACGAAGTGGTACGCATTGCCGAAGACTTTTTCTTCTCCTTCTTTAAGACCGTCACCGAATGGAACGATCGTTTTGACGCCGTCAACCATAGACCATTTGAAGTCAGCACGACGTACGCGGAATAGCACGTTGTGTCCGATCACTTGACCGTCTTTTTCTACGGCAGTAACCTTAGGTGGTAATTGTTGACCGTTGCGCTTGATTGATACGATTTGCACCAATTCTTGACGCAAATTCTTGCTTGCTAGTTCTTTTTGAATCGCAGTAATGCGTTTCTTTTGACCAGCGGGTGTAAGTTCACTAAATGCTTTTTTTGCCATGAGATTGTTCTCCTTTTTTTCTATGGGGTCTATTTAAGACCCAGTTTTATTTATTTCAAAATTGAACATGGTCTGCGTGAAGACGCAGACCCTAATGATTAACGCCCGTTTGACCTATAATATTATAGCACGGCTAACGCAGGCGAGACACTCACGAGAAGCATGATGAGAAGCGCCTCGCAAACGAGATTGGATGTGACGTTTCATTAAAGACGGACGGGTGCGTCCCAGTAAAGTCCCAGTAAACGAGAGTTCACCAGCGATGTATCCAGCGAAGATTGGATACAGTTTTGGATACGACGTCCCGCGGTCGAACCTCCTCTAGCGACGTCCCGCGGTCGAACCTCCTCTAGCGACGTCCTCGCGGGCGACACCCCGCAAACGAATCTCGCAATCGAATCATCTCCTGAGATGTCTCCTCAGTGCAATACTGTCACGAAACTCATGCACGAGATACTATCACGATGCACTGTCACGAAATATGCACAAAGAGTCATACAGCAAGATGATCGCAAAAGTAGACGCAACAGCAACAAATGCACGACAGACACATGCAACCCTCGCAACTGAATGTATGATTCGAAATGCAAATAAGCGAGTTTCTGTTGTAGCACTTGCACGATTTAGATGCAGGTTCTGCACGAAGTCATTGTTGAGTTTATTTTTGAGACGCACGTGCGAGAGATTTCGCGATAGATGTATCTCTACAGTTTGCTTATAAGAAATCGATACGGAAATCACGGGCGAGAATGTGCGCCGAGCCACGATCGCCAGCGCTCAATTCGGAGCGCCAGACGTGGCGAGAGGAGTCCCTTCGTCACTAGCGTTAGCGTGGACGAAGGCGAGTTTAACGCTGAGAGCTACGAGCCGTCAGCTGAGAGGAGCCTGCGGATCTCCCGCTGTAAGGCGAGAATGCGCGAAAACGGAAAACGCCGCGAGGATGTCCCGAAGCACGTTTGAAGTGTGCGTCTGTGCAGAAACGTCACGCAAGTCCCTATCATGGACGCATTACGACGCACGTCTAATGCGTTTAGTTAGATAAGATTACGAGGTGTTTGGGTCAAACCCGAGTAATCGTTCAGCGTGACCGTTTCAAACTGTACGAGTTGCAATGACCGCCAGCTACTCACCCGAACAATTGTATAGTGCACGTATACGAATATAGTAGCGAGATTCTATCGCGAAGTTCTGTAAAAGTAGTTCGTGGACGAGTTTTTTGCAGGAGATTTTGTATGGAAGCACTTGATAGACATCACGGACGAAACACGTGACGGGAACGACGCGGGATGAGAGATGAAGAGTGAAACGGAAGCACTGTTTCGATAGCGTGGGGTGGTGTAGCGTAAGCGGAGACGCCGCAGGCGATACCGGGAGGGGGCACCCCGTACGTGAGTGGAACGACAGCATCTCTCATCCAGAGGAGAGACAGTGGAGTCTCCGAGAGGAGTGGCCTCGCCACTCGACGGAGAAGAGTTTAGCGGCGGACCAGGACCGGCAGTGGTCAGCTTGTCTGAGCCTGCTCGAGGCCGGGGAAGAGCTAAAGAAGATTTTTAATTGACGAGATTTTTAAGAAAAATCTTCTTTCGCGTTCGCCCTGTGCAGAAACCTCACGCAAAACCCTATCATGGACGCATCACGACGGGGGTCTGATGCGTTTAGTTAGATAAGATTACGAGGTGTTTGGGTCAAACCCGAGTAATCGTTCAGCGTGAGCGTTTCCAACTTAAAAGTTGCAAGACCACGGGTATTCGTCCGAACGTCCCGATCATACGCTATTATACCGTGCACTTGCAAGAGATACGTCCACGAGGCATGGGTGATGGGTTTCGCGCGCGAGATACGCTTACGATGCCGTAACCGTTGATAGGTATGGTTTTTCGTATCGTTGGTTTATCAATCGTGACACGAGCAAAAGCACCGCACGCAGTTTGTCCATTAGGGCGCATTACGACGAATGTCTAATGCGAGTTGTCTCTTAAGATTGTGCGTAAAAATTTATTTTTGCGTACAATCGATAGGCGTGCGCGTGCGCGAGAAAACGATTGAGGATTGTTGATAAATATACGATACGGTGTCTCGGTTAGGTAATCGTAAGCGAGATTCTCGCGCCATGAACGCTACAGAGACCGTGACAGAAACCGCCCGCAAAACCAACCCAGTAGACGCATCACGACGACTGTCTGATGCGAATGTGGTATCTAAGGGGCGGGCGCGTGACGGTCAAGAAGCCTGTAGCGTGAATATGCCACGGACCGTAGCCGTGGCATCTACTACGAAGACGTTGTGCGAGGCTTCAGCCGAGAGGCACGTCTGACGTAGCACGGTTGCGAAGCTCACGGGCAGTGTACCGTGAGCGTGAGCATCGTGAACGAATTCACGGAGGTGAGGATTCGCCGGAGTGAGTCGCAAACGCATGTCGTTTGCGGGGATTCTGTCCAGTTCATCTATCGGGAAACACTTGCACGAATTTCTTGCATGAAGACGCTGACGTAGGAACCTCGCGCAATCCTCATCACAAGGACGCATCACGACGGAGTCTGATGCGAGTTACGGCCGAATATCCGGCCGGCGCGAGCGTTCGTCAGAGGATTCTTGCGGTGTTTCTCTTGCTAGAACTCTTGATAGATGGCTGGACAGTGTTCCTCGCACCGTGATTGCAGTATAATATTTATGTATAGAGATCTAGAAATCGAGACGCAACAAGGAACCGCCCACAAGTCATATCCCTTGACGCATTACGACGAATGTCTAATGCGTTTTTCGAGCGTTTAAATAAACGCTGAGTGGGCGCGTGACGGTTGAGGAATCGATTTCGTGTTATTATACTGTATCTCGATACGGTGAATACGGTGCGAGGCGTAAGCGCGAAGTCTCGCAAGATGCACGGTGGCGGAGGCTTGTCCGAAGCTCGTGCGCGAGGCTCGCGCGTTGCTGTTGACTGTTTCTATTGACGTCTCGTCTTGGTTGTTTCTATTGCGATGCTTCGTTTGGGTAGTTTCGATTACGAGACTCGCAGACGAGGCTCTATGACGAAGCATCGCAGACGAGAAAAAAAGAAGAAGCACTCCGTAGAGTACTTCTTCTTAGATGGACTGGGGCGGAATCGTTACAATCCACTTGCCCATACGTCTGCCGTCGTGAACACCATTGGCTGTACCGCCGGAAGACACGCCGTCATAAATCGCAATGAGAATGTCGCAGGCCGTGATCATGCCGATGTTGCGCTGATTGAGAATATAGGCGTAACTCTTGCCCTTATTCTGCGGCGCGTACTGATTGACGCGGTCGGCATGTTGCATCAACTCAGACCATTTGTCGCGAGACTTTTGAGGCCATCTGCCGGACTGTTTGTAATCAGGGATCTCCGCAATAAATGGCACGCGGTCTTTGCCATATTTATCGCGACAGGTAATAATTGCCTCAGCCCAGACAGTGTCCGCGCCCAATGCCATTCCGGAGTGGCACTCGACAATTGGATATTGTGCGAGACTCCGCTCGATGATGCGGACGAGACGTTGACGCAAACGATTATAGAAATCATCGGTCATGTCGTAACCGGCTAACTTGTCTGGGCGGTGACCTGTCAAGGAAATCACGCAACGACCCTCTGTCGCAGTGGTAAAAGTAGAAGACATAATAGAAACCTCCAAATCAAAATTCACTGAAGAAAACGATATGGTGGAGACCATATCAGAGGGTCTGTCAAATAAAAAAAAGAGCCACTCGTGAGAGTGGTTCTTTTTAGATGAGTTCGATTGGTTCAATTGAATTGAAACGTGTTAGAAATACTTCTGTGTCTGTGACGATTTTGTGATATTTTACGAGATATTCAACGAGTTTATCTAAATTTGAATATACGCGAGATGTATCACTAGATTTCATCAAAAATCCAAAATTTTTGTTATATTCGACAAATGGCTGAACTAGAATATATAGTTTTGCAAATTCGAGCATAATTGAGGATTCATCAGAGACGTTTCGTAGAAATAAGAGTGTGTTTGCACGTTTTTTAACAGTTGCGTCTGACCGTTCGTCAGACATGATTAGTTCTAGTTTATAGAATTGTTCGAGTTCGTCGAGTTGGATGTCTCTAAAACCGAAAGCGTTTCCGATTTCGGTCATGGTTTCCGCGAATGATTTAAGTTGAGTCATGGTTACGTCCTCCTATTAGTCATTATACAGCACCACGTTAACGGTACTTGTGAAGTATGTGCGTCCGTCTTTGAATGTAACGCGGACACTGTCTGTTTTGTTTTCACGCGCCCACTCTTTAACGTCACCGTTAACGATTTCGCCGTTAGGTAGCTTGACGGTTGCGTGATTGAAAGTATAGGTCATTCCTAAGATGTCTTTGTTTCCGCATGCGGTGAGCAAAGGTACCGCAATGACGATAAGTGCGAGTGCTTTTTTAATATTTTTCATGATAGTTCTCCTTTAGTTTATTTTAAACTTTTTCGTGATATCCGAACTCATCAACTTGACGGAAGTCAGGTAGTTCAGAAACGGATTCTGCACCGTCATGGTTCTTGATAATCCATGGAATGTCAGTGTCAACTTCGATAACGTCCAAGTGAGGAATGATAGGCTTGCCGTTTAATTCGCTCATAAAGTAGTACCTATTTTTGTATTTAGTGAATTTTTGAAAAGCTCCGAATTCTTCAATAGCTGCTATAGTTACCAATTCAGCTTGATTAATAGCGTATGAGTTTTCCATTAAGTGTTTCGCCAAATCGATACGCCATTGCGTGCCAATATTGTCTGATCGGAATGTACTTGGTACGTGGAATTCACCGGGGCTTGGGTTGATTGCAATATTAATTTTTGTCATGATTTTTTCCTTTATTATTCAAATTCGAGCCATTCTTCTAGTTGCTCTTTATGTGCATTGTTTGTTAATGTTTCAACGATTAAGTTGATTGCGTCTTCGAGTGAGTCGAAGAAGTATTGATCTAAGGATTTTTCTTTTCCGAAAAATGCATTAAAGAAACCTACGAAAAGAACGAAACGCCCGTCGGCTTGTGTGAGTGAGAACAACATATCGTCACCGAAGCCCCAAGTAATTGCAGTAAGATTCAACCAATTATTTGACTCAGGTACGTCTACGAGGTCTTTGTTGACCAACGGTTCGTCACTTGTTTCGAATTTAACGCCAGTGACAGTGCGTTCTTTTTGAGTTAAGTAGTTTTCGATTTCTGTAAAGTTCATTTTTTATCTCCTTTATTATTTACAAAATGCTTCGTATAAGAAACGTGATACTAACATTAAAATAGCAATCCAAAACAGGATATCTAATTTTTTCTTCATAATGTGATTCCTTTTCTTAAAATACTGATACGCCTAATTTTTCCCAATCTTTTTGGAATTGAAGTTGAGATTCGCCGTCGTAACCACAAACGTAGAAGCCTAGTCCGTAGTTTTCATCAGAATTGATGTAATCTTGAAGATCATCAATATGGTCGTTGACGAATTGACGTACACCTGCGAGTGTGCCGTGTGGGTAGAATAACATTTGGCCGTCAACAACAGGATGCCAATTCCAACCAACGATTGTTTTTTCGTATGTATATTTAATGTTCATTTTGATTCTCCTTTAATATAGATTTTATGCGAGTGTTTGATATTTTTGTTGGAATAGTTTTGCTTGAAGCATCATAACCATTTCCAAGAAGTGAGGATGTTTGAAATCGCCTTGGCTAAGACCTTCAGCGTTTTCAACGTCGTTGAATGAGAAATCATCTAACGCTGTTTCGATGATTTGTCCGATTTCAGCTAATGTGAGTGGTTCGGATGATGCCTTGCGATAGAAGGTCATAACCGCGAACATAGTTGATCCGTATGATTCGATGTGGATTTCACCTAGTGGCATTTTAGCGATTGCGATAGTTGTTAATTGTGACATGATAAATCTCCTTTAATATTGTATTATTGTCAGATTAGTGCTTGGACGTGCGAAGGCACGTCGTAAAAGAATTACCCTATCGAGAATTCTCGATAGGGTTGTGTGGTTCATTGCCGCACCTTCTTTAATATTTCGATCCGCGCAGACGGCATTTCGCCGAATGCGGCAACTTAAAAGCTTAAGTTGTGAAGCGTAGCCTATGTCGCATTTGGCTTACTTCAAAACGACATTATAGCGACATCGTTCTAATTTATAATATGAAACGCAGACGTGCGTTTCGAAAGAAGATGCTTCAAAGAAAAAAAATCTCAAAAGAGAAAAACCTACGCGAAGGCGTAGGTTCTTAAAACGGAATTAATTGATCTAATTCATCATGATCAAGTTCGTGTATTGCACGCGGACGACCGTGATAGCCCCAGTCGTATTTAGCATAGTCGACTTCTTTATCGTTGATGATGTTGAGTAAGTCGTAAACGTCGTTCATAGTTTCTTGGGACGGTTCTTGATTGTGCTTCATCTGCACTTGCTTCGCGAAGAGCACGTTTTCTTTACGGTCATGCTGGAACTCAATCGTAACGCGTTCATTATTTAGACGTCCACGCACGATGAGACAGTTGCCTCGATTAACTGATTCGACGTAAGAGCCAACGCAGTGGTTCATCGCAGCGCCCTCACGAATCAGCTCTGTAGCGAGAGTGATAACGCTGAAACGTTCGTCGTCTTGAACGGCGTCGACAATCGGTTGGAATACGTCCGCGATTTGCAAGTTATTCTTTTCGCCGGCGTATTCTTGACGAGCTTGGAATGCACGGTGCTCAACCATAACGCGGTCGTGTAGATTAACGACAGTTGCGTTCGTGACAGGATGGATGTCGACGCGACGTCCTAAGTCTTTTGACATTTTTAGCACGTCCCAAATATTGTAACGTACGCTATTGTTCTCTTCAGAGCACATTGCTGGGAACACGATTTCAGCAAATGTCCGTGGATTTGTTGAGTAGCTGGAGCCGTTCCGCAAAGCTTGAATGATACGGTCGGTTTGTTCCCAGGTGATGTATGGACGTAAGTTCTTGATGGCATTCAGTTGGAACACGTTCATTTTACCAGCATTGACATTTAGAGCACAAATCCGTTTCCATTTGGTTGATTTGATTTCCTTCATTGATTTCGCTTGGAGCAAATCACGCCACGCTAAGTTGATATGCATTTCAGCATAGTGATATCGGTTAACAGACTTCATATGAGCTTCGGCTTGCTCTAGCTCATGCAAATAATCGATAACGGCATAATATTTGGCTTCAACCATTAGTTGAACGAAGAGTTCCTCGCGCAACGAATTAGCGTCCATGAACATACGCTTAGTGCCGGGTTTATGATTCCATGGTTGATTAACACGCAAAGGAATAGCACGACGAGATTTACCACGAGTTTCGCCGACGTAGTTCGTCTTCACGTTCCATGAAATAGAACGGATAAGCGAACGCTGGAAATAATAGTCGTTACGGAAGTTGATATTCAAGCCGTCAACTTCATAGATGTCTTTAGTGATAGAATGGCTTCCGTCACGGTAGTAGATGGCGAAGTGGAATTTATCTTCCGTATTGAAGTTAACGCCAGTTTTCAAGATTTCGATAACGGATGCGTATTTGTCATATACAGTCTTGACGCTGAGAGGGTCTTCATCGAGCAAAACGATAGAGCAGTCGTTGTGGACGTTGAAGAGGTCGGAAAGACCTTTACTTTTTTCGAGGTTTTCGAGACAAGACAAATCGGTCCCGAATTCACCACGTTTAGTTTCGAATTGAGCAATAATTTCTTTGATTTCCATTTTGATTCTCCTTTAAAATATGTTTTCGATTTAGTGATTGGTCGGACGAAGGTCCGACGGAAAAGAATCACCCTATCGAGAATTCTCGATAGGGGTTTCGATGTTCGATACGCCTTTGCATGTCCGTTTTCTATTTCGATCCGCGCAGACGGCATTTCGCCGAATGCGACGACTTAGAAGCCTAAGCCGTAAGTCTAGCCTACGTCGCCCTCGGCTGCCTTAAAAACGATATTAATTGCGACGTCGTTTTCGGATTCGAAAATGAAGAGCGCTAGGCGCTCTTAAATGATCTCGTGAAAGTGTAACCGATGCAATAGCATCGGTTGCGAGTCTCGTTTACGAGACCACCCCACACGCCTCTTTTGCGAGGCTATCCACAAGCTCATTGCATTGATATCCTTTGTGACCACGCACCCAGATATAGTCGATGCGTTTAATCCCGTGCGACGACGCGTATGCGAGAGCACGGTCATGAAGCTCAGCGATAGGAGAACTTAGTCGATTTCCCCAGCAGGCTTTATCTCGAACAATGACAGATTTAGGCGCAGTCCAACGGAAGAGTCCTTCATAATCGACAATGATTGCGACTTCTTTCAAGCCTTTCCGGACAGATTCTGCTATCGCGTGGCTGAACGCAACAACCTCACCCGCAACATTGCGAGATGTTGCATATTCAGGTTTGTCACCGCGCATGCGGTAGGTGTCACTGACGGCGTTGTCGCGGTCGAAGAATGCGATACCACTGCCATATACGCGAGTTTCTGTGTTGTAGCTTCCGTCGACAGATACACGGGTGGGAGCCTTCGTGCGGACGGTGAGTGGATCGACGCTACTGTCAACGACATAGATATCGCCACTTATGCGATACATGTCATTTACGTAAGGAATGCATGGTACAGTAACGTCAAGGTTGTTTTCTGTATCGCCATTCAACCAAGCACGCGCGTCAGCGTCAGTTTTGAAGCTTTTGTACAGTGCTCCCTTGACGCCTTTGACAAGTGATTCGCATTCGTGCCAGTCTGTAGTGATTCGATCAGGTTTGATTGCATAGAATTTCATATGAGTTTTCCTCCTTAATGTTATTATA
>ERZ772928.346-NODE-346-length-21577-cov-7.593857_pt1 | contig 21577 bp, 17 predicted proteins | sample MGYA00511686_ERZ772928 | MGnify/ENA primary metagenome ERZ772928 (study PRJEB29015, sample SAMEA2738063) | human oral metagenome | biome: human oral; feature: human-associated habitat; material: saliva | place: China | collected 2219 ... | reverse complement strand
AGATGAAGGCATCCTCTGCGGTCTGGTTCTGCAGGATGCGCATCTTCGCCATAGCGTACTCCTCGAAGTTGTAGTGATAGCGGTCGAGGTGGTCGGGCGTGATATTCATCAGGAGGGCGATATGCACGCGGAACTTGTACATATCATCCAGCTGGAAGCTACTCAGCTCGACGACGAAGTAGTCGGGCTGCTCGTCGGGGATCACCTGACGGGCGAGGCTGAAGCCTACGTTCCCAGCCAGTGCGGGCTTCATACCCGCCTCGGTGAGGATGTGGTGCAGCCACATCGTCGTCGTGGTCTTCCCATTGCTCCCCGTGATACCGATGACCTTACCCTTGAGGTAGCGGCCTGCCAGCTCGATCTCGGAGATGACGGGGATGCCACGCTCACGGATAGCCACCATGATAGGCGCCTTCTCGGGGATACCAGGGCTCTTGACGATCTCCTCGGCACGCAGGATGAGCTCGGTGGTGTGGCTACCCTCTTCGTAGGGGATGCCATTGGCTTCGAGCTCCTGCTTGTACTTCGGGGCGATATGCCCGTAGTCCGAGACCATGACGGATATACCACGACTCTGGTATAATAGGGCTGCGCCGACACCGCTTTCGCCAGCGCCCAGGACGACGGCCTGGAACTTCTCTTCTATCATCTTATTTGTCTTGCTATGGGGTGCAATGGGAGGTAGGGCAAAGGACCTCTTCACCCTACCTCGCATAGCCTGCTTTTAGACTACAATTTTCGTCATTTTCGCCCATATATGCAAGCTGTATGCGTGCGCACTCGCGCGGGGAAGGAGCGCTACACCTTTGCACGGAGGGGGCAAATAGTCGCTTTTTCTCCCCCACCTTCCCCTCGATGCGAAGAAAGGAAAAGCTTTACCTGCCCCATGCGACATTTAGACAACACCCGAGTATCACATATATCTCCTACCTTTACACCCATAACTATAGCCCCAGATACATCACCGAGACAAGATGCAGCCGCACGAGTGGACGACCAATGACTTCAAGGGAGATCCTGGCATAGACTACTGCCATGACAAGTTCCTCTTTGCCCATAGCCTGCACACGCTCCCCGAGCGGATGATAGGGGCTCGCATGCACTTCGGCATGGCCATCTACTGCCGTCAGGGGACGATACAGATCGCCATTGACGGGCGGCAGTATCGCCTCGAGCAAGGGCAGAGGCTTAGCTACCAAGAGGGCTCTCTCATCGAGGAATGCCTCGCCTCGAGCGATGCCGATCTGGTCCTCATGGGACTCTCATGGGAGCTCATCGGGGCGACCGAAGCGCTGAATACCGTGGTATGGAGCATCGCGGACTATGTGCGCAGGTCGCCCATCTACACGCTGAGCGAGGAGCTGACCGCCCTCTCCACGATCTACCACCAGCAGATCTACAAGCTCTGTCACTCGCCCAATCCCCTCTTCCGTGACGAACTCCTGCACATCCATATCCAGGCGCTCCTCTACTCCTTCATCCGTGAGGTCAGCGAAGAGCTCCACCAAGCGACCCCGCAAGACCTGACACGTGCCAGCCAGCAGGCACGTCTCTTCTTCGACCTGCTGGGCATGCGACGCGGGCGCATACGCTCCGTCTCGGAGGTCGCTACCCTGATGAACCTCACGCCGAAGCACCTCTCACGCATCATCAAGGAGCAGACGGGAGAGACACCCATCCACTTCATCCATCAGTACATGATGCGCGCCATCACGCAGGAGCTACGCTACTCAAGCAAGACAGCTAAGGAGATTGCCTTCCAGCAGGGCTTCTCGAGCCTTGCCTTCTTCGGCAAGTTCGTCAAGCAGCAGACGGGCCTCACGCCCACCGAGTACCGCAAGAAGCTCCAGACAGGCGAAGGCGCGACACCGAGCTAAGCCACGACACACCCGCCCGCCCCAGCGCAGCATCCCTCTTCCCCGCCATAGTCCGAGCCCTTCGCCTATCGCGGGGATTTTTCTCATCCAGCGGAAGGAAAAGCCTCCTCCTCCACGAAAAAAAGTCCCTTCCTCTACGCCATTTCCTCTGTCCACGTACGTAGTCCTAAGGACTCGGCACGTAATCTCTATGATCCACGTACGTAGATTTTAGAGCCACGCACGTGGACAAAACTTTTATACTACTCGCCCGCGACTTTTCCCCGCACTCGGATGAAGTTATCCAGCTACTCGTCGCACCCTTTTTCTCCCCTAAAATCCAAGGGAAAACTTATTACCTTTGAGTCATCTAACACTTACAGCTACTCTATGGCTCTCTTTACTCTCGGAGAATACACGATCAAAGCTATCCGACAAGTCGGACGCCAATTCAAGATGCTCACCCATCCGATCCCCTCGGCCGTAAGAGCGCTCTCGGTATTACTATTCTTCACCCTCTTTCTCCCCTCGAATGAAGGGTATGCTCAGACGCAGGTCGCAGCCTTGCGCGACTACCACCACTACCAGCGAGTGACAGGAGATAATCGAGGCGCCCCTAAAGGCTACTACTTTGAGGACCAACACCACGATCTGGATAAGTTCGCTGGAGAGTGGGAGGGTGCTGGCTTTGGTGGCTACCAGTGGCGTACCCGTATCGCGGTACAAAAGAAAGCGAACTGCCACAATTCCTATTGGACCGATGCCCTTGGCTTAGAGCTATCAATCACAAAGGATAGTAAGCGAGCTATCACGCCCACTGGGAATCTAATCCCTGGAACTTCTTTTATTCAAGGATGGGGGCTTCCATGGGAGCAGAAGAAGCAATCTGTAGATCCTAATATCTATACGATGCTTTTCTCTTATGGGGAAGCAGATCACCCCTATAAGGGAGCAGTCCAAATAAATGCTGATCAAGATACGATCGTGATACGTCGGGGGATTATTATCGAGGCTGATATAATTGCAAACATCCCTGATTACATCCCCCCTGGAGGCTATCTGGCTGAGGTCTGTACACTACGACGCGTGAAGAAGTAGGGGAACTCCCCCTGTTTGATACACCAACTCGTCCCCCGAACTGCTTACCGAATGAACCTACCCCTTTCACTATGACCAAGCTAATTAGGCTCTTATCCCTCATACTGCTCCTCTCGGGAGCGAGGATCTCTGCTCAGACGAAGGTCGCAGCCTTGCGCGATTTCAGGCAAGTGTGGGATAGTAACCACGATAATCCTCGTGGCTTCTATTTTGAGGACCGACACCACGACCTCGATAAGTTCGTAGGAGAATGGGAAGGTATGGGATTTGTTGGCCACCAGTGGAGCGTACGTATCGTGGTGCTGAAAAAGGCGAACTATTACCACTCTTATTGGTCAGATGCTCTTGGGCTGGAACTCTCAATCACAAAGGATGGTAAGGTATGTATTACCCCTACGAAAGGCTTGCTATCAGGGACCTCCTTTATCCAAGGCTGGGAGTTTGCCTGGGACGAAGAAAAGAACTCCGTACAGCCCGACGTTTGCAAAGTACCTTTCGCATATGGTAAAGCAGACAAGCCCTATCAGGGACTTGCCACTCTGTACCTCTGCTTGAATGCGGCACATGATACGATAGTAGTCCGCCGAAGGAGCATGATCGGGATCGATCGCCCTGTGATCGTGCCTGATTATCTCTCTGCCCCCTACGATGCTGAGGTCTGTACGCTACGACGCGTGAAAAAGTAGGGAAAGCTCCTTATACAGCCTCGGGCAAAGCATACGGAAGCCCACCTTGACACGGGGGCTACCTCGATCGAAATAGCAGGAGAAGGCGATCGCCTTCTCCTGTCTTGTCTTTGGCTCTACCCTCACTGGGCGAGTAATTAGGATATGCAGAGGTCGCGATGAGCAGGAGGAGTACACGTGCATACAATGCAGCGTATAGACGCCAACGGCACGGGAGGATTTCGATGCGAAAGCCCTGCCTACGAGGTCAGCGCCCCCAGAGGCACGGGGGCTTTTCCTTATCTTTGTAATCTAACAGCTATTTAATCGTATAGGAAGAAAACCTACTTTTTACTCGACATGCAGCGCTTGAACTTCCGCCCCATGCTCATCGATAGCCTCAAGGGCTACACGCGGCAGGGCCTTACGCGTGACCTCTTAGCGGGGCTCATCGTGGGGATCGTCGCCCTACCTATGGCCATCGCATTCGCTATCGCCAGCGGGGTATCGCCCGAAGTGGGGCTCGTCACCGCCGTCCTCGGGGGGCTCATCGTCTCGGCTCTCGGGGGTAGCTCCGTACAGATCGGGGGGCCTACGGGCGCCTTCATCATCATCGTCCTCGGCATCATCGGCGAGTACGGTCAGGGCGGACTACTCATCGCCACGCTGATGGCGGGTATCCTCCTCCTGCTGATGGGCGCGCTGAAGCTCGGATCGCTCATCAAGTTCATCCCCTATCCGATTATCTTAGGCTTCACGGCGGGTATCGCTGTGACCATCTTCACCACGCAGGTCAATGACCTCCTCGGCCTCGGGCTGACGGGTCTACCGAAGGAGTTTGTACCGAAGTGGGGCGTCCTCCTCTCCTCACTCGGCTCCGTCCACCTGCCTACGCTCGCCATCGGTCTGGGGAGCATCCTCCTCATCCAGCTCACCCCACGCGTCACAAAGGTCGTCCCTGGCTCCCTCGTCGCCATCATCGTGATGACCATCGTCTGCTACCTCCTCAAGGAGTATGCTGGCGTCACGGGCCTCGACACCATCGGCGACCGCTACACGATCTCCTCGAAGATCCCCGACCTCGTCGTGCCCGAGCTGAGCTGGGCGACGATGCAGCACCTCATCGGCCCCGCCTTCACCATCGCCCTCCTTGGCGCTATCGAGTCCCTCCTCTCGGCCAGCGTCGCTGACGGGGTCATCGGTGAGCGCCACCGCTCGAATACCGAGCTGATGGCGCAGGGCGTAGCCAATATCATCGTGCCCTTCTTCGGTGGGATCCCCGTCACGGGAGCTATCGCCCGCACGATGACCAACATCAACAACGGCGCCCGCACGCCCATCGCAGGCATCACGCACGCTCTGGTCCTCCTACTGATCTTCCTCTTCCTCATGCCCCTGATGGCCTACATCCCTATGGCCTGCCTCTCGGGGGTGCTCGTCGTCATCTCGTACAACATGAGCGGATGGCGCTCGGTACGTGCTTCGCTGCGTGGCCCGAAGAGCGATATCGCGGTGCTCGCCGTCACCTTCTTCCTCACGGTACTCTTCGACCTCACCATAGCTATTGAGCTGGGTCTCCTACTGTCCATGCTCCTCTTCATGCGCCGCATCATCGAGTCCACACGCATCGTCGTCTCCCGCGACAAGCTCCACGTGCACAGCTCCGAGGATGACGGCCAGCTCGCAGGTCGTGAGGAAGCCCTCGACCTGCCGAAGGGCGTCGAGGTCTACGAGATCGAAGGGCCCTTCTTCTTCGGTATCGCCAACCGCTTCGAGGAGATCGTCCTCGCCACCAAGGCGCGCCCGAAGGTGCGCATCCTGCGTATGCGTCAGGTGCCCTTTATGGACTCCACGGCCGTGCGCAACCTCCGCATTCTCATCGAGACCTCACAGGACGAGGGTATCCAGCTCGTCCTCTCGGGCGTGCGCCCCAGCGTCCATGAGACCCTGCGTGCCACAGGTATCGCCGACCTCATCGGTGACACCTACATCTGCCCCAATATCCACGAGGCCCTCACGACGGCCTCCCAATACATAGCCCAGATAAGCGAATGAAAATAGGTACGGTCGATCTCGGGGAGCGCCCCCTACTACTGGCCCCCATGGAGGATGTGACGGATGCCGCCTTCCGTCTCCTCTGTCGCCGCTTCGGTGCAGACATGGTCTACACCGAGTTCCTCAGTGCTGACGCCCTCATCCGTCAGGTCGCTGGCACGACGCGCAAGCTCGAGATCAGCGCCGAAGAGCGCCCCGTAGCCATCCAGATCTACGGCCGCGAGGTCGAGCCCATGGTCGAGGCCGCCCGCATCGCCGAGGCCGCTGGCCCCGAGGTGCTGGACCTGAACTTCGGTTGCCCCGTCAAGCGTGTCGCTGGCAAGGGCGCTGGTAGCGGTATGCTTCGCTGCCCCGACGTCATGCTCCGCATCGTCAGCGAGGTCGTCAAGGCCGTGAAGATCCCCGTCACCGTAAAGACCCGCCTCGGCTGGGACAACGATAGTAAGATCATCGTCGAGCTCGCCGAAGCCCTCCAGGACGTGGGCATCCAAGCCCTCACCATCCACGGCCGTACCCGCGCCCAGATGTACACCGGCTCTGCCGACTGGACGCTCATCGGCAAGGTGAAGGAGAACCCTCGTATGCACATCCCTATCATCGGCAATGGTGACATCACCACGGGCGAAGAGGCCAAGCGTGCCTTCGACACCTACGGCGTCGATGCCGTGATGGTCGGGCGTGCCACCATCGGCCAGCCCTGGATCTTCGAGGAGATGAAGCACTACCTCCAGACGGGCGAGCCTGCTCCCCGCCACCCGAAGGCCTTCTACGTCGACGTACTCCGTCAGCTCGTCGACAACAACATCCGCAAGCTCGACGAGCGCCGTGGCATCCTCCACAGCCGCCGCCATATAGCCGCCAGCCCGATCTTCAAGGGTATCGATAACTTCCGCCCCGTACGCATCGCCATGCTCAAGGCTGCCACACGCGAAGAGCTCTTCGCCGAGGTCGCCCGCGCTGAGGAGATGCTCCTCGCCACCGGCGAGCACTGGGACGCCCCCGCACTCTAATAGCCCCATCTATCACATACCTCACACGGCAGACAATGAATAAGACGAAGCTCCGCCTCTCCCTCCTTCTCCTCCTCGGCTCCCTCGCTCTCGGCTCCTGCTCCAAGAGCGGAGGCAATGAGTTCACCGCCGAAGGCACCATCACCGATGCCGCAGGCAAGACGCTCTACCTCGAGACGACCGACACCGACGAACCTCAGCTCATCGACTCCGTGACCCTCGACGAGAAGGGTCGCTTCCGCTTCCGTCGCGAGGCACATAGCTATCCCGCCTTCTACCGCCTGCGCCTCGGGGAGAGCTTCATCCCCTTCGCAGCCGACTCCGTCACGCACCTCACCCTCTCGGCTTCGGGCAAGGACCTCTTCTCGACCTACAAGATCGAGTCGGGCGACGAGGCCAATAAGCAGATCCGTGAGATCGGTCAGCTGCGCACCGCCACCGACAAGGCTATCGAGGCGATCCTCACACAGCTTAATAATGGTACCCTCGAGCGTGGCGTAGCTCTGGCACGTATCGATTCGCTCTCCACGCAGCTGAAGAACACCCTCACGAGCAAGTACATCTTCAGCGACCCCAAGGGCGCTGCCGCCTACTACGCCCTCTTCCAGAGCTACCTCGGCGGGACGTACTTCTCCATCGACCATCCTGGCGATGACCGCGCCTTCGCCGCTGTCGCTACGGCCTACGATGCCTTCCACCCCAATGCCCCCTACACGCCGCTCCTGAAGCAGGCGGCCCTGCGCTCCATCGCTATGGCGCGTGCTCGTCAGCGTGAGGCCCATCCCGACACGACGATGACGGCCGCTCCCGTGGAGGTCGTCGCCTTCCCCGAGATCCGCCTGCGTGACCAGAAGGGGCAGATGCGCTCCCTCACTGCTGAGGTCGCTAAGGGGCACCCCGTCCTCGTCTGCTTCACCGCCTACGCTGGCGACTGGTCGCCCGCCCTCGTCGCCGAGCTGCGCGCCCTGCAGTCCGCCCACCCTGACCTCATCATCTTCGAAGTCTCCGAAGACCAAGACGCCTATCTGTGGAAGAATGCTTCACGCGCTCTGCCCTGGATCTGCGTTCAAGACCTCAACCATACCGCAGCTCAGGACTACAACGCCCAGAGCCTGCCCTCCTTCTATGCTATCCGCGGTAGCGAGCTGAAGCGCCTCGCTGAGCCCGCCGATATCTTCCGCTAATCCGACATCCCACTCCGTATGAGTAAGCATTCAGTAGCCCACTACCAGCGGCTCAATGGCCGACGCTCCTTCTCCTCGCCCCACCGCAGTCGTGGCCGAGGTACGCGCGTCTTCGTCATCCTGATCCTCATCATCGTAGCCGCAGCAGCCCTCGCTGGTGGCTATCTCTATACCACACCTGCTGGTCGCCCCGTCACCGACACGACCTACCTCCTCGTAGCCCCAGGGAGCAACTATGCCGAGCTACGTGAGCAGATGCAGAAGAAGCTCTGGCTGCGCTTCCCCCGTGTCTTTGACCGCCTTGCGGCAGTGCAGGGTCTTAGCGAGACGGGCGATGCGCTGCGCCCAGGTCGCTACGCCGTCCTCCGCACCACGACGATGCAGGAGCTCATCACCCTCCTCAAGGAAGGGAAGGACAGCCCGCTGAAGCTCACGCCTCCCTCCGTACGCAAGGACTCCGAGCTCGTGGACTTCCTCGCCCAGCACCTCTGGGTGAAGGCCGACACGCTCCGCACGCTCCTCGCTGACTCCGCCCTCATGGCACAGTATGGCACGAAGCCCGGCGCCTTCTACTCCGAGGTCATCCGCGAGCCCCACACCCTACGCTGGGCTGCCTCAGGACGCGAAGTCCTCGACAGCCTCCACGCCCACTACCAGATCTTCTGGAAGGGTAAGCGCACCGAAGAGGCTGAGCGCCTCGGGCTGAATCCCCTCGAGGTGACGACACTCGCCTCTATCGTCGAGAGCGAATCAGGCAAGCGCGACGAGTACCGCCGTATCGCTGGGCTCTACCTCAACCGCCTACGCAAGGAGATGCGCCTGCAGTCTGACCCCACGGTCAAGTACGCCCTCGGCAACTTCGACCTCAAGCGCATCCGTGGTGAGCACCTCATGGTGAACTCCCCCTACAACACTTACAAGGTCACGGGCCTGCCCCCGACGCCCATCGTCCAGCCCCGCACGAGCACCATCGACAGCGTCCTCGCTGCCGAGAGCCACGACTACCTCTATATGTGTGCTAAGGAGGACTTCTCAGGCTACCACAACTTCGCCTCCTCCTTCGCCGTACACATGCTGAATGCTAAGCGCTACCAGCAAGCCCTCAACGACCGAGGCATCCAATGAACCAACCCCAGCAACAGACTCCTCCCGAGGCGTGGACCGAGCGTACCCGCCTCCTCTTCGGTGACGAGCGCGTGAGCGAGCTCGCCCAGTGTCACGTCCTCATCGTCGGCCTCGGCGGTGTCGGTGGCTTCGCAGCCGAGCTCATCGCCCGCGCAGGCATCGGCCGTATGACTATCGTCGACGCCGACATCGTGCAGCCTTCGAATATCAATCGCCAGCTCGTGGCCACCACCGAGACCATCGGCGAGGCGAAAGCCAGCGTCCTGGCTGCACGCCTTCGCGCCATCAACCCCCACATCCAGCTGGAGGTCATCGAGGCCTTCCTCAAGGATGAGAATATGATCGAGCTCCTCGACCGTCACCGCTACGACTACGTCATCGACGCCATCGACTCGCTGAGCCCGAAGGTGCACCTCATCGCCAAGTCCATAGAGCGCGGCCTGCCGATCATCAGCTCCATGGGTGCAGGCGCCAAGAGCGACCCGACGCAGATCCACCAGGCCGACCTGAATAAGAGCTACAACTGTACGCTGGCACGTGCCCTGCGCAAGCGCCTGCGTAAGTTCGGCATCCACAAGGGACTCCCCGTGGTCTTCTCCACGGAGCTACCGGACTCCGACGCCGTCAAGGAGATCGAGGGCGAGCAGTGTAAGCGCTCTACCGCTGGCACCGTCTCCTATATGCCCGCGCTCTTCGGCTGTCATCTGGCGGCCTACGTCATCCAGCATATCCAGCATCACCCCACCACTGAGCCTACCAGCCTATGATCATCGAGGCTACCCATATCCATAAGAGCTTCGGCTCACTCGAGGTCCTCAAGGGCATCGACCTCACCGTCGCGCCCCGAGAGATCATCTCTATCGTCGGAGCCAGCGGTGCAGGGAAGACGACCCTACTCCAGATCCTCGGCACACTCGAAGCCCCTGCCGAAGGTGCTTCGCTGAAGATCTGCGGGGAGGAAGTCACCCGCCTCAGCGCCCGCCGTCAAGCCGAGCTCCGCAATCGCCAGATAGGCTTCATCTTCCAGGCGCACCAGCTCCTACCGGAGTTCACTGCACTGGAGAACGTCATGCTCCCCGCCCTCATCGCTGGAGAGTCCCGCTCGAAGGTACGTGAGCGTGCTCTTGGGCTCCTCGAGCGTCTCGGCCTTACGGAGCGTGCCTCACACAAGCCGGCCGAGCTGTCGGGCGGTGAGAGCCAGCGTGTCGCCGTAGCCCGCGCCCTCATCAATTCGCCTGCGGTCATCTTCGCCGACGAACCATCGGGGAGCCTTGACACGGCGAATAAGCAGAGCCTTCACCAGCTCTTCTTCGATCTGCGCGACGAACTCGGCCAGACCTTCGTCATCGTCACCCACGACCCCGACTTCGCCGCCCAAGCCGACCGTATGATCGTGCTGCGCGACGGCCGTATCGAGGCCATACACACCCGCACCGAAGCCCCCACCGAGGAGCACGTCGGCTAAGCCACCCCAGCGATGCGTCAGAGGAAGACCACCACGAGCCGCAGTGAGCGCCTATTCTTACTCATCCTCTCGCTCATCACCCTCTCGGGGCTGGCACTCTACGCCTTCGCCCCGCACAGCTCGCCCGCCCCACAGCCTACGCAGGCGACCGAAGCGGGGAGCAAGCTCCAGAGCAGCACACCCGAAGGGCAGCAGCCCCACCGCGATAGCCTCATACGTGACCCGCACTATGTAGGCCCGCCAGCAGGAGCTGCAGCGCGTGGGGAGAAGTTCGCCCACTACGTCAGCCTTGACCTCAACCGCATCGACTCGCTGACGCTCCTGCGTGTCCCAGGTATCGGTCCCGCCTATGCCCATCGCATCCTCGCTCTACGTGAGCGCCTCGGTGGCTACTACACCGTCTTACAGCTGCAGGAGGTCTATGGCATGGATGAGGATAAGTTCCTCGCCCTGCGCCCATGGTTCGTCATCAAGACACCGCCGAAGCGCTTCGCCCTCCCCCAGCTCCGTGCCGACTCCCTCCCCTGGCATCCCTACCTCTCCCGAGAGCAGAGTGCCACCCTGCGCAAGCTCATCCTGCGCCACGGCAAGCGTCTTAGCTGGGCAGTCCTGCGCACTGCGGGGCCTTTCTCCCGCGAGGATAGCATCCGCCTCAGCCCCTACTTCGTGGACGGCACGGCAGCACACACCACAGATAGTATTCCTAATCAACCATAAGCCCTATGTATCCAATCAGTCGTCTGCGTCGCCTACGCATGACTCCCAACCTCCGTGCGCTCGTTCGTGAGACCGCTCTCGAGCCCGCTGACTTCATCGCTCCCCTCTTCGTCGTCCATGGCAGTGGCATCCGCGAGGAGATCAAGACCATGCCTGGGCAGTACCGCCTCTCGGTCGATGAGCTCGTCAAGGAGTGCGAAGGCCTCTACAGTGTAGGCGTACTCTCGGTGATGCTCTTCGGTATCCCCGAGCACAAGGACCACACCGGTAGCGAAGCCTATTCACACAACGGCATCGTACAGCAGGGTATCCGCGCCCTCAAGGCCGCTCTGCCCGACCTCATCGTCATCGCAGATATCTGTATGTGCGAGTACACCGACCACGGCCACTGCGGTATCCTCCACGACCACTATACCGTGGACAATGACGCTACCCTGCCCTACCTCTGCCGTCAGGCGGTCTCCTTCGCCGAAGCAGGTGCCGACATCGTCGCGCCCTCCGATATGATGGACGGCCGTATCGCCGCCATGCGTCAGGCCCTCGACGAAGCTGGCTACGAGCAGCTCCCCATCATGTCGTACGCTGCGAAGTTCAGCTCCGCCTTCTACGGTCCCTTCCGTGATGCAGCCGACTCTGCCCCCAGCTTCGGTGACCGCCGTAGCTACCAGATGGACCCTGCGAATATCCGTGAGGCCATGCGTGAGATCGAAGGCGACATCGCCGAAGGTGCTGACATCGTCATGGTCAAGCCCGCCCTGCCCTACCTCGACGTCATCCGCTGGGCACGTGACCGCTACGACCTGCCCTTGGCTGCCTATCAGGTCAGTGGCGAATATGCCATGATCCAGGCCGCTGGTCTCAATGGCTGGATCGACCGCGAGCGCATCATGATGGAGAGCCTGCTCTCGATCAAGCGCGCTGGTGCCGACCTCATCCTCACCTACTTCGCACGCGAAGCTGCTGAGCTCCTTCGCCGCTAAGAGCCGACCGCTATGGCCTACCGTCGTCCCCTGACCCCGACGCAGATGGTCGTCATCACCATCCTCTGGCTGGCGCTGGTCATCTGGATCATCTCCTCTGGCCTGCGCCTCGATGGCTTGACGATCCTTATGCTCGCCTTCTCGGGCGTCACGGTCTTCTACCCCATCATCAAGAGCTGGCGCGAGCGCAAGAAGAAGTAAGCCCAGCCCCACAAAGCGCAGCCCGCCCCCGTCCAACATGAGTGGACGGGGGCGGGCTGCTTTATGGAAGGGAATAGGTTAACGATATGCCGATTTGCTTAACATATCCGCTACGATAGGTTAACGAAATGCCGTTTTCGTTAACCTATCGAGAGTCCCTCCTCGGAGAAATACCTTAATTTTATAGGCAAACAAGTAGAAGTATCAGCTGCGTATGTATCAGATTCCGACCCTTCCTCTCCAGTGCGACCTTGAGACCAAGCGCATTCTCAAGCAATTGAACCAAGCGAATAGAAGCCTCGCCGAGCTCAAGGGGATAGCACCTACCATACCTAATGAAGGGATTCTCATCAGTACGCTCACTCTCCAAGAGGCCCGCACCAGCTCTGAGGTAGAGAATATAGTCACCACACAAGATGACCTCTATCAAGCCGAGCATAGATATCACACAGGGGAATTGGCTGGAATGAAGAGCGCTGAAAAAGAGGTACTCCGCTACCGCGAAGCCATTATCTATGGCTTCAAAAGGATACGCGAGCAAGGCTTACTCACCTGCGGTATCCTCTGTGAGATACAAGAGCTGATTGAGCTTAACCAAGCTGGCTTCCGATCGACTCCAGGCACGACGCTCAAGCGCAATGACGGAGAAGTCATCTACACTCCCCCACAAGAAGCTGGGGAGATACGTCAACTGATGGCCAACCTTGAAGCCTACATCAATGACTCTTCATTGAGTGACCTGGATCCCCTGATTAAGATGGCTGTCATCCACCACCAGTTCGAGAGTATACATCCATTCTATGATGGCAACGGTAGGACAGGGCGTATCCTCAACATCCTCTATCTCGTCAAGGAAGATCGTATTGACCTCCCTATACTCTACCTCAGTCGCTACATCAACCACAATAAATCGGCCTACTATAGCTACCTACAGCGCGTCAGGGATACGACTGGAGCGGAGCAAGATCAGGCGTGGGAAGAATGGGTTATCTTCTTACTCAAGGGCATTGAGGAGGCGGCTAAAGAGTCTATTTATCTCGTGCGTGGGATTAAGGCTCTTATGCAGAAGTTCAAGGAGCGCCTTCGCCCCATCTTTGAAAAGCAATATAAGCATGAACTTCTCAACAACCTATTCTTCCACCCCTACACCAAGATAGTCTTCCTCATGCGAGATCTACAAATCTCCCGCCAGACTGCCAGTAAGTATCTACAGCTCATCGTAGAGACTGGACTACTGACGCACATAAAGATTGGGAGAGAAAGCTACTATGTCAATACCGAACTCATGGCTTTATTGAGTTCAGTAGAGCAGGAACGGCAAGAATAGAAAAGCCCCAGCTCCACAAAGCGCAGCCCGCCCCCGTCCAACATGAGTGGACGGGGGCGGGCTGCTTTATGGTGGGGAATAGGTTAACGATATGCCGATTTGCTTAACATGTCCGCTACGATAGGTTAACGAAAACGGCATTTCGTTAACCTATCCACCTCGCGAAGGGGATGCCTTTACCTACGGGCGAGGTCGTCGTGCGTCAGCTGGAGGAGCGCACGGCCGAGGGCTGTGCGGCGCTCCGAGGTCGCGGGAGTCACCTCGATGCCACGGCCGCTGACATTGTCCATCACCGTGACGCCCGTGCCGTCGACAAAGCCGAAGCCGTCGTTGAACGTGTAGTAGGCGAAGGGATAGGTATAGTTCGGCGCAAGGACATTGCGGGCGAAGGTGAACGAGCGGTAGCTGAGTCCGAGCTGCGCCAGGAGCGTCGCCGAGAGGTCGGACTGCGTCATCAGCGCATCGACGACACGGGGCGAGCGCACCGCACCACCGATCCAGAGCAGCGGGATGTGGTGCACAGCCGTGCTATTGCGGTCGTCCGAGCCGAGCTCCGAATAGCCGTGGTCAGCCACACAGATGATGAGGAGGTCCTTCCACTGTGGGGTCGCCTTGAGACGAGCAACGAAGCGCCCCAGCGACTCATCAAGGTAGGCAAAGGCATTCGACACGGGCGAGGGCAGGCGCTTGTATGGCACGTCAAACGGCTCGTGACTGCTGAGCGTGAGCATCGTCTTGTACCACGGGCGATCCGCAGGCATACGGACGATCTCATCATAGAGGACATCGAAGGCAGGGCCGTCAGGCACACCCCAGTTCGTCCGCGGGAGGCTACGAGGGAGCGTGTGGTCGTCAGTGACCTGCTGGTAGCCCGAGCCGAGGAGGTAGCCCTTCATGCCGGTGAAGTTCGCATCGCCCCCGTAGAGGAAGCTCGTCGCATAGCCCGCCTCACGCAGGCTCCCCGCGATGGAGGGCAGGGTACGGCTCTTCGCTGGGAGCTTCATCACCGAGTGCGTGGGGAAGCTCGTGTAGCCGCTGAGGATCGAGATGAGCCCGCGGTCGGTGCGGTAGCTATTGGCATAGCAGCGCGAGAAGAGGACACCCTCACGAGCCAGGCTATCGAAGTGCGGGCTGACCTCGGGATTCTCACCCAAGACACCCGTATAGCGTGCGCCGTAGCTCTCGAGGATGAGGAGGACGATATTCGGTCTGCGGGTCGTCAGCAGCGTATCACCCTCAAGGGACTCGGCGGGGAAGAGGTCTTTGGTCAGCTCGCCGAGCGTCTTCTCATCGAAGGCATTATACTCGGCATCATAGTCCTCTGCCTTCCCCAGCGAAGAGAAGAGGCTGAAGAGCGGATTGACGGCTGCGTGATTGAGGTACTGGCGGTCGCTGAAGTAGACCTGCCCGACATTGGCGGTAGCTTGACTCACGCCCCCACGGATCATAAGGAAGGTCGGGCCTAAGAGGAGGACGAAGGGCAGGGCGTAGAGTCCGCCACGGCGAAGCTGGGGCCAGCGCACCTCCGTCGTGCGGTCGAGGGCGAAGCCGACGGATAGGCCGATGACGAGCACAAGAAGGATCGAGAGAAGGATGAAGGGAAGGCTGACACTCGCGAAGGCTTCGCCTGGCTGATCCAAATAGAGGAAGATCGAAGCATCGAGCTTGAAGCCCCAGAAGGGATAGAGCCGCACATCGGTGATGCCCACGATGCTGATGAGGGCAGCCGTGAGGATGTGATAAGGTCGGAGGGCACGACGCGCGGGGAAGGCGCGGAAGAAGCAGCTCACCGCCGTCGTCAAGAGCGGTATGACGAGCAGGTAGCCCAGCACCGAGAAGTCCAGGCTCAGCCCGTGATAGAGTACAGCGAAGACGTCCCCCAGACTCAGCGCCCCTTCGGCTGGGACGAGCAGAAGGAAGCATCCCTTGAGGACGAGGAAGCTCAGCAGCACCACGAGGGCGAAGCGGAGGAGGTAAAGGAGTCGTGAGCGCATCGTGCGAGGAGATCAGGGGCTACTTATCGCCCTTCATAAAGCGCTCGCCGACGAAGCCCCCGTCTCTGTCCCTGCACGCAGGTCAAAGTGGCGCAGGATCGGTGGTGTCGGGCGCAGGTCATAGTGGTCTATCACCTCGATGTGCAGAGCGAAGTAAACCAACTTATCGTAGCTACTATAGAGGCGGGACAGGACGGGATTGTTGTCATAGATCCAGCGCTTGCACTCATCATCAACATCGAAGTCGACATTCCCCTCACAGCGCACGGAGACCTTGCCATCGACAGCGAGTATCTCTACGTGGGGATTGGCTACCAGCTGGCTGTAGACTGCCTTTTGCGTCGAGGTGGCGAAGTAGAGTGTCGTGCCCTCATGGCGCATGATTTGGAAGAGACGGAGCTTCGGGCGGTTATCTTCGCACGTGGCGAAGGCTACCTCATAGTGCTCCTTCAAGAAGTCAAGTGCAGTCTGCATACGATCCTATCCTTTGTATTCGCTGATGAATGCGCACGTGGCGCTCCATAACTCAGCTCACTTCATCACCTTATTGTATAGAGTGGAGTAGCTCGAGACGACATCGAACTTGACCGTGCTGTCCGAGATCGAGGCAAAGTGCCTACGTGCACACTCGATCTTATTCTGCTCCACCTCACGTTGCTGCGTGACATCCTCCGAGCCCTTGGTCTCTGCCACGAAGTAAATATGCTTCACGGAGCCCTCACGGAAGGCTATCGCCCAGTCGGGGTTATACCGCCCCATGGGCGTGCTGATATAGAAGCCACGTGGTAGCTTGGTGTAGACCTCTACGATCTCTTGCTGCTCCAGCTCTTCGGCAAAGCGCTTCTCGACACCTTGACTATCTACCACTACGAGGTCATAGAGGGACTTTGTACTCGGGAGTGCATCAATGCCGATACGTCCACGGAGCTCCTGTTCGGAGAAGATATCAGCCTCGTACTGCTGATCCATCTTGTGGTACGCAATATGCTCGATCACGGCTCTGGACTTCCGCTCATTGATGATTTTGCCAGTACAGATGATGAACTCTTCGGGATTCGTGCGATACATGCCGAAGGTCTCAGGCTTGATGCGCTGTAGGATCGTAGCGATTGTACTGCGCTTGAGCCCCGTATGCTGCACCAGTTCCCCGAGAAGGTCGTAGCGGACACCACTGGCAACAGCTTCGTTGACCTTGACATTGCGCGTCGTACCCACCTGCATTGCCTGACCCGCCTCGAGCACCTCCTTAGACTGAGTGTGCTCCAGACGGCCGGAGGTGACGGCGATGTGTATCGGCTTCACATGGAGCGACTCATTGAGCCCTGCAACAGCCTTGGCTATCAAGTCCTCCGTCTCAAAGTCCACCTCGTAGTAGGTCTTGCGATTGATCTGCTGCCACAAGGCTTGAAACTCTTTCTTAGCAAAGCGATCTTCTTGGAAGCGTGCCGTCTCCTTACCACGTGCATTCTCGGGGCGAAGGCTTGTGGAATCAAAGACCTTGTCTAATACGGTGGTGATTGCCTCCAGTGCATCCTGCCAGTCCTCCAGCTGTAGCGTACCTGCAGCCTTCTCGGTGTAGTACTTCTCGGTGAGCTTTTGTTTCTTGACATAGCCCGCAGCAATGAGTTCCTCCATGATGGTAGCCGCCTGCGCTGGCATCAGCGTCAGTTGCTCGCCGCTGGAGGTAGTGATGGTCTTCCATGCAAAGAGTGCCTCCGTCACCAGTATGGGTCGTGACGTGATGCTCTCAGCCAGCTCCTTCTGTAGGACCTCGGAGAAGTCCTTATAGCTTTCGCTGGCGATGACCGTCAGGACGTTCGTCTCATAGACGGCATCCCCTAAGAGGTCGCTGTCCTGACGCTCGCCCTTTTCGTTGACGCACAGGCGCATACCACGCCCTACCTCCTGACGCTTCTTGACCTCGCTGTCGCTCTGCTTGAGGGTGCAGATCTGGAAGACGTTGGGGTTATCCCACCCTTCTTTGAGGGCGGAGTGCGAGAAGATGAAGCGCACGGGCTCAGCAAAAGAGAGGAGGCGCTCCTTGTCGCGCATAATGAGCTGATAGGCATCAGGGTCATTAGCCGTCGTCTCCCCACGTGCGATCTTCGAGTCGATTAGCTTCCCCTTCTTGTCCTGAGAGAAGTAGCCTGCATGTGTCTCCTCAGGACTAATACCCATGAGATAGCGCATATAATCCTCGCCCCAGAAGAGGTCTTGCACTTCATTGAGCACCGAGACGTATTCCTCCTCGAAGATCTCCGCCCAGCGCCCCTTGCTTACCTCGCCTCCGGCTTCATAGACGCGGTACTTATCTACGGCATCGATGAAGAAGAGGCTCAGCACCTTGACACCCTGTCGATAGAGCTGGTGCTCACGCTCGAAGTGCTTCTGGATCGTGGCGCGGATCTGGATACGGCGGATGGCCTCCTCGGAGACGGCACCGATAGCCTGCCCTTCGTAGATCTCCTGACCACTACTCAGACGGATACAGCCCTTGACTCCATCGATACGCTCGATTGTGAAGCCGTCGCGATAGGCCTCCAGCTCGCCACTCTTGTCGTAGAGGTCAAAGCCCTCTCCTACGGTACGTGTCACCGTGCGCAGCCCCACACGACCTGATGCATCGAAGCTGATTCGCGCACGGGGGGATTCGCCTTTGGTCTTTGACAGGACGATACTCTCCAGATGGAGATAGCCATTGGTACCCGTGGTGCCCACTTGCTCCACACCCATCACTTCGATCTTCTTGACCAGGTGCTTGTTGAAGGCATCGATGGCATCCAGTCGATAGACCTGATTGTAGATATCATCCCTGCGGTGCGTCGCACTATAGAGCAGGGTGAAGAGCGGATTGAACTGCTGGAGCCCCTGGCGCGTCTTATTCTTCTTGTCCGCCCCGAGTACGCTCTGAGGCTCGTCGATGATGAGGATGGGGCGCGTCTCCCCGATCACATCAATTGGTCGGCGCCAGCCGAACTCCTCCAGCTGCATCCCGATACGCCGAGCTGCTGCGCCCGTAGCGTTGAACGCCTGCGTATTGATGACCATCACATGGAGCTTCGAGTCGGAGGCGAACTGATCGATGCCCGTGAGGCGTGAGCTATCGTAGACGAAGTGCTGCATGCGCTCCCCATACTCTTCGGCAAAGTGGTCGGCCATCGTCTCCAGACTCTTGATGACTCCCTCACGGATCGCCACACTGGGTACCACGATGATGAACTTCGTCCAGCCATAGTGCTTGTGCAGCTCGTACATCGTCTTGATATAGGTGTAGGTCTTCCCCGTACCCGTCTCCATCTCGACGCTCAGTGCCAGCGTGTCATGGGCGTCGCGTCGCACGTGATCGATAGGCTGGAGATCCTGACGGATCTGGATCGTCCGGATATTCTCGGTCAGCTGCGCATCGCTGAGAAGGAGGTCTTGATTGCGGAAGCCCTGCGTCTCCAGTGCCAAAACTCCCTTGCCTGCATCCATACGGTAGGCAAAGGCATCCTGCAGTGGCTGCCCGAGGAAGGCATCCACCACGGCGCGTGCCGCTTCTCGCTGGAAGCTCTGGTGCTTGAATTGTAGTTTCATCTGAGTGCCTGTGCTACGAACTGATGCAAATGACGAGCAAATAAGAAGTCCATCGATAGACGACTGATAATGGGATGCTTAGGGCCAATCCACAGGTGTATTACACTACTCACAGCAAATGACCAGCAAATAAAATCAACTATATCCCCCAGTAAGGTCTATATTTCATATGTTCCATAGTCGACTACATGACATGGATATGGCGGTAAGACTCCTCGGCACTCCAGCCACAGAACTGCTTGAACTGCTCGTAGATGTTGAGCTTGTCCGCATCGCTCGCAAAGCACGACTCGCGGAAGAGCACGCGTAGGGGCTCCAGAGCTGCTATCGTACGGATCACTTCGAGGTCAATGTCCTCTTCGAAGCAAGCTACCAAAGCCCCGTCGTTCACGATGTGCAAGCGCTTGCCAGCGACCTCCTCCTGACGAAGGGGATGACTCAGCTCCACACCCCAATCCACCATACAGCCGAAGAGCAGGTCAAGATCATTGCGATCTTCCTTCACGCTATTCACTTGCCCAAAGAGATGATCTTGCTGCAGCGCAGCTGGCTCAAAGTACACCTCCTCCATATTCGACGTGTCGACACGAAGCACACGGAAGCCCGTATCTATGTCCACGCCTTCGGCTTCCTCCTTGATCTTCTTGCCTGCCCTGCGGATGCGCTCCTTACCGATCTCGCAGATGGTGGAGTAGCCCGCCTTACGTGCCTCACTATCCTCAGGCGTCTGCTCGGGCAGCTGCACGCAGATGTACTTGCGCTTACCGCCATCTTCAGCATTCAGCTGCATCACGGCGTGTGCCGTAGTGGCTGAGCCAGAGAAGAAGTCAAGGATAAGGGAGTCGGGAGAAGAGCCTAATCGCAACAGGTGCTCTACAAGTTCTTTAGGCTTCGAATAGTCAAACAGCGAAGCCCCATCAAATATATTTTGAATTGTACGATTAGCATCGTCATTTGTCCCTGAACCATCAAGCCACGTATTTGGAATCATGCCTGGTAGCTCAGACAAGTAAATCTTAATACGAGGCATACCTTCTCCCCCCCGCGGGATTACTAAGCGCCCTTCTTTAACATATGATTGAAACGTCTCTTTACTACAACTCCATTTAGCTGTGATCTCTCTCCCATTGGGCATCGTTAAAGTATATGCTCGATTAGACGAACTTGCTGGACGTGCCAATGGACCAGTTTGATAAGCTCCCTTCGGATCATTGTCGGGATTTGAGAATGTCTGCGCTATATATTCAGCTGTATAAGGAAGTCTATTTAATCTGATCTTGGCGATGTCTTTTGCATAGCATAGAATATACTCATGTACAGTTGAAGCATTCACGGATAGGTTTGCTTGTGTTCGACGTCTACGCCAACAGAACTGATTTACAAAGTTGCTTGCCCCGAACACCTCATCGCAGATTTTTCTTAGGTGGTGCACCTCGTTGTCGTCGATAGAGATGAAGATCACGCCATCATTGGCGAGCAGGGTGCGCGCCACCAGCAGGCGGCTGTAGATCATCGAGCACCAGTCGGAGTGGTAGCGTGGGTTGGAGTCGAGGTTGCGGCGCAGGCGGTTGCCCTCCTCATCGAGGTTGCCCATGGCATCATCCATGTCCTCACGACTCATAGCGAAGTCGTCATCGTAGACGAAGTCATTACCGGTATTGTAGGGCGGATCGATGTAGATCATCTTGACCTTGCCGAGGTAGGCACGCTGCAGGAGCTTAAGCACCTCGAGGTTATCGCCCTCGATATAGAGGTTCTGCGTCGTGTCCCAGTCCACACTATCCTCGAGGACGGGGCGCAGGGTCTTGCGTGTAGGCTCAGCGGCAGCACGCTTTGCGTCCTGCTTGCCCACCCAGTAGAAGCCGAAGCGCTCCTCATCGCTGTCGAGGATCTTATCCCCGAGGAGCTCTCTCAAAACCTCAAAGTCAATCTTATGCGTCAGCTCGCCCTGCTCATCACGCACTTCGGTGAAGGCTGATGGGGCTATTTGCCGTAGTGCTTCGAGGGTGAAGTCGCAGTGCGATGCGGAGGTTAGTTCTTGCTTCTTGATATTCATTATATGCAGTAGTGTGGGACTCTCTCGTACTCATTAGGGGGCATGCGTTGCCCCGAGTAAAAGGTACGAAGATACCCATTTATTCGCTATCAGAGGTACATAGATGACGGACTGACAGGCGGTACGCAGGGTGAGCCCTACGACTCTGTGGTCTACCACCCACCCTCCGACGCACGTCCCACGGCTTGGGGTGGTATCAACCTATATTGGTCAGCGGGCGAAGCTATATAGGTCGGCGTCGTGAGCTATATAGATACATACCATGATC
>ERZ772928.343-NODE-343-length-21644-cov-2.874056_pt1 | contig 21644 bp, 19 predicted proteins | sample MGYA00511686_ERZ772928 | MGnify/ENA primary metagenome ERZ772928 (study PRJEB29015, sample SAMEA2738063) | human oral metagenome | biome: human oral; feature: human-associated habitat; material: saliva | place: China | collected 2219 ... | reverse complement strand
CCACAAAAACAATCCATGGAAACACGATAGCGATTATATTATTAATATATAGCCCAAAATCAAATGCTAATAAACAAAGAGCCATTCCCGTAAGAGTTTTACTAATAAATTTACCTATTTTCTCCATGTCATAGACATTTCGTTCTTCGACTGACATAGTGTTAAAACCTGCTAATAACCAAAGTCCTTTGCCTCTTTTAAGAAAAAAGGCAATTATAATCAGTATTATGGCAAAAACGATTACAGGTATATATTGCATTTTATCCTCCAATCCGCCAGTCCATTACTATTTCGACTTCTTAGCAAAGACAATTCTATCTCTATTTGCTAGATCCTTGAGCACTCTTATCGATGTGAAATCTCCGTTTCTAGATAGAAGCCCGCTCACAGCTTCGCCCTGATCATGACCTATCTCGAGCAGTAAAACGCCGCCCTTTCGCAGGTGACCACCTACTCCGCTCACAATTCTCTCATAGAAATCAAGTCCGCTTTCTCCACCATCAAGTGCGGAAATTGGCTCGTGTTCACAGACCTCCTTCTGAAGAGTTGGGATTACTGAAGACTTGATATACGGTGGATTTGATATAATCATGTCAAACTTCTGCTTGCGGAAGTGCTTTGAAAAAGGCTTGAAAAGATCGCCCTGCTCAAACTTCACGGATTTTGCAACACCGTGCTTTTGCGCGTTCTCCTTGGCTACTTTGATTGCCCCTTCACTGATATCAGAGCAAGTTACATTAACCTTGTTAGCAATTCTAGCTAGCGAAACACCTATAGCACCGCTACCCGTACACAGGTCTAGAATATCCCATTCCTTGCGCTTTACATCCATGTCTTCCCCGCGAAGAGTTCCCGTATTTATTATCTCTAGCGCATCCTCAACGAGCGTCTCCGTATCCTGCCTTGGAATGAGCACGTTTTCATTCACTATGAACTCAAGGCCCATGAATTCCTGGCTTCCCATGATGTATTGAACAGGCTCTCCGTTACTTCGCCTATCAATCAACTCAAAATACTTATCGCAAAGTCTATCCTGAAGTACTTCCTGATATTCTAGGATGATTTTTGAAAATGGAATGTCCATCATGTAACAGTATAGAATTTTGCAATCGCGCGTGGCATCTGCGATATCGCTGTCCATGAGCTGCTTTTCACCCATGGTTAACATTTCTTTGACTAGTAGACTCATTCCTTATTTCCTTCTCGCTCTATATGTCTTTCCTCAATCAAATTTGCGTCTTTGTCACAAATTCCCTCAATATAAGGTGTGTCCTTTGGTACTAGAACCGCCTTCATCGAAGCTATTGCAACCTCTAGCTGCTCGTTTGTCGGTTCCTTTGTTGTCAGCTTCTGAAGCAGAATTCCTGGCATGCTCATCATCTTAACAAGCGTTCCATCGCTTCTTCCTGCCCACTTGAGCACCTCATATGAAAGCCCTGCAACAACCGGTATCAAAACAATTCTCGACAATATTCTCATTAGCAGATTAGGCCACCCAAGCATAGAGAACAAAATCAAACTTATCACCATGACAAACATCAAAAAGCTCGTTCCACAGCGCGGATGAAGTGTGTAAAAGCTCTGCGCATTCTCAGGCGTTAGCTCAAGTCCATTCTCAAAGCAGTGAATCGTCTTGTGTTCCGAGCCGTGATACTGAAATGTTACACGAATGTCCTCCATCTTACTTATCAAAAGTATATAGCCTATGAACATCAAAATTCTCAAAAGTCCCTCAGCGAGGTTGAGCAAAATATGATTCTTTGTCACCTTACCGAGCAAGTTTACGACCACGGTTGGAAACAGCACGAAAGCAAGCACGCTCACAGCTATAGCTATCAAAACCGAGACGTAAATCATCAGGTTCCAGACAGCCTTTTCTCCAAAGTGCTTAACTAGCCACGACTCAAGCTTACCAGGCTTTGCCTCTTCAGTAGCCTCAGCGCCTTCCTCATCCATTGTGTATGCCTCAAGCACATCAGCTGAATATATCAAAGTCTTCATACCTATGACCATGGAGCTAAAAAACGAAACCACTCCGCGGACAATAGGAATCTTGGCCCAGCGTCCGATAGGCTTTATCGGCTGAGTTTTTATGTGAATTCTGCCGTCAGGAACACGCATCGCAATTGCCATGCGATCTGCACCGCGCATCATCACGCCTCCCATCACAGCCTGTCCACCTATGGCAGTAGGGCAAGCATCCTTCAAAAATATCTTACTTAAATCCATTAAATCCCCTTACATGTATTTCTTCTGGTCCTGTCCTAGGATCTTCTTAATAACCTGAATGAAGTTCTTGTTGTTCGTTGTATTTGCAAGATTATCTATGATAATCTCTGAAACCTCATGCGGATTTACATTTGATAGAGCTCTTCTCATAGTCCAAATTGCCTCAAGCTCAGCCTGAGTCATCAAAAGATCTTCACGTCTTGTGCCTGACCTATTGAGATCAAAGGCAGGGAAAATCCTCTTCTCGGAAAGCTTACGGTCAAGATGTAGCTCCATATTACCTGTACCCTTGAATTCCTCGTATATAACATCATCCATTCTAGAGCCTGTCTCAACAAGAGCCGTTGCAAGTATGGTGATGCTACCGCCCTCCTCGACATTACGCGCAGCTCCAAAGAACTTCTTAGGCTTGTAAAGTGCACTCGGATCAAGACCCCCTGAAAGCGTTCTTCCCGAAGTTGGCTCAACAAGGTTATATGCTCTTGCAAGTCTAGTTATACTATCAAGCAAAATCACTACATCCTTCTTGTGCTCAGCGAGTCTCTTAGCTCTAGCGAGAACCATCTCAGCAACCTTGACGTGATGCTGAGGTCTCTCATCAAAAGTAGAATATATTACCTCGCCGCTGCTAAGTGAGCGCTTCATATCCGTTACTTCCTCAGGTCTTTCATCAACTAGGAATACGATTAGCTCAACGTCGGGGTGATTTTGCTCTATGCTGTTTGCGATTCTCTTTAGAAGCGTTGTCTTACCAGCCTTTGGTGGTGCAACAATGAGTCCTCTCTGACCCTTTCCGATAGGAGAAATCAGGTCGATTAGTCTCATGGAAAGGTCCTTTGATGTTCTCTCAAGTGTGAGCCTCTCCTGAGGGAATATAGGCGTTAAATCCTCAAAATCCGGCCTCTTTATGGCAATTCCCGGCTCTTCATCGTTTACTGTCTTAACATAGAGCAGAGCACCGAATCTTTCCCCATCATTTGGCAGTCTTGAAATTCCGCAAACTTTATCACCCGTCTTCAGATTAAATCTTCTAATCTGAGTCGGTGAAACATAAATATCCTTGTCGCTAGTAAGAAAGTTATTGAATCGCAAAAATCCAAAACCGTCCTCAGCAATTTCAAGTATACCGCAAACCTCAGGCCTTGGCCTTGAGTCACGGATTTCCTTTGCTGTAAGCTTTTGCTCGGCATCTGCATCAGAAGCCTCTATATCATCAATTTTCGGCTCAATAGCATCCAAAGAATCGCTACTACCTTCCTTGGAAGCAGTCTCCTCAGCCTCTACAGCAGGCGTCTCCTCAGGCTTGACCTTGCGTGGTCTCCCCCTCTTCTTCGGTGCAGGAGCACTCTCTTCTTCAATAAGCTTTTCCTCGATTGCTTCGCTTTCAATCAAAATTTTACTCTTTGCCATAAATCAAAACCTAGGCTTACGCCTCCCTTTCTGACACAAACTCATCGCATATATTAAACTAATCAAAACTCGTCTGGAAATACACGGTCTGAACCGACCGCTCAAAGGTAATAATATGATTCCTAATTATATTACATTTGAAATCAAAATGTAACCCCAAAATTCAAGTTAAAAGCATTTAGAAAATAAAAAGGCACTCTAAATTATCGTGTGGGTGTGGGTGGACTTTAAATTATCGTGTGGGTGCAAAAAATCCCTCCATAACAGAAGAGATTTAATAGAAATGACATTCAAGATTTTTCTTGAATTATCTAAGGCATATAGTCTTAAAGAGCTTTATCGAAATATGAATAAAGACTGCTCATATGATGAAGCTACCAACCTTTATGATGATATGCTTAAAGCCTTTAAAACATCTGGAATTAGGCAGTTTAAGGAATTTACAGAGATACTCATTAACTGGAGGGATAAAATCCTAAACTCATATCTTAGGCCCTATTATGATAGGAAACTATCTAACTCACTCACTGAAAATGTTAACGGAAAACTGCGTACTTATCTAGCAGTATCTAGAGGAATTAGTAATTTCAGCGCTTCAGAAAGAGAGTTATCTATTCGCTTTCTAAAGATGTTCAATATTCACTAAACAATAGCCTGCATAGTGATAGTGTTCCTAAAAGAAAAAAAGGTACATACAAGAAAATTAGAGATTAAGTATTCAAAAAGCACTTCAAGCATTTGAACTTGAAGTGCTCTTGATTTCATTGGTACCCACACGATAATTTAGAGTTCACTTTTTCACACCCACACGATAATTTAAAGTACCAATAAAAACTGCCCCACCAAAACCGGCAAATCAGCTTTGATGAAGCAGTCCTAAATTCATATATTTTACCTGAGCCTATTTTCCTCTAGAATTCTGCGCTCTTTGGTGTTCTTGGGAACGGAATTACGTCTCTGATGTTACTTACACCTGTGAGATACATTACCATTCTCTCAAATCCAAGTCCGTATCCGGCGTGCTTAACACCACCGTACTTGCGAAGGTCTAGGTACCAGCTGTAATCCGTAGCGTCAAGTCCCATAGCCTCCATTCGGCTTGTCAGAACGTCGATACGCTCTTCTCTCTGGCTTCCACCGATGATTTCACCAATGCCCGGAACGAGAAGGTCGCAAGCAGCAACAGTCTTGTTGTCGTCGTTTACTCTCATATAGAACGCCTTGATATCCTTAGGATAATCTGTTACAAACAACGGCTTCTTGAAAATCTCCTCTGTCAAATAACGCTCGTGCTCTGTCTGAAGGTCGATTCCCCACTCTACTGGATACTGGAATTCCTTACCTGACTTCTGAAGAAGTTCAACAGCCTCAGTATATGTAACCCTGCCAAAGTCTGAAGAAACAATGCCATGTAGACGCTCTAGCAGTCCCTTATCAACAAACTTGTTAAAGAACTCCATCTCCTCAGGTGCATGCTCAAGCACGTAGTTGATTATGTACTTAACCATAGCCTCTGCAAGCTGCATGTTATCCTCAAGATCAGCAAAAGCAATCTCAGGCTCTATCATCCAAAACTCTGAAGCATGTCTTGCTGTGTTTGAATTCTCAGCACGGAATGTAGGTCCAAATGTGTAGATGTTTCTGAAAGCCATAGCGTAAGCCTCACCCTCAAGCTGTCCGCTTACTGTAAGACCTGTATGCTTTCCGAAGAAATCCTGACTATAATCTATCTGACCCTCTTCAGTTCTTGGAATATTATCTAAATCAAGCGTTGTAATCTGGAACATCTCGCCAGCACCCTCAGCATCACTACCTGTGATAATTGGGGTGTGTGTGTAAACGAAGTTCTGATCCTGGAAGAACTTATGAATAGCATAAGCCGAAATTGATCTCACACGGAAAACCGCTGAGAACAGGTTACTTCTTGGTCTTAGGTGAGCAATCTCACGCAAAAACTCTACCGAATGGCGCTTCTTCTGAAGTGGATAATCCGCATCAGTATCTGCCTCAATCAAAACCTCCTCAGCCTTAATCTCAAACGGCTGCTTCGCATCCGGAGTAAGCTCTAGCTTTCCTCTTACGCAAAGCGCAGCTGAAACCTTAGCCTTGCCTATCTCATCAAAATTTGCAAGCTTATCTGCCTCATAAACTATCTGAACAGGCGTGAAAAAGCTACCATCATTCAGCTCGATAAATCCGAATTTGTTGGAATTTCGATTAGTTCTTACCCAACCTCTAACCGTAACTTCCTTGCCCGCATATTCTGCTGTGTTTCTGTGTAATTCTCTTAGCTGAATTGACTCCATATCTTTCCATCCTTTTAATTTATTTGATTACATCGTTCATCAAAGCATCTTAGAATCAAAAATCCCACTTTGCATGACAAACATCCAATCAGTGGGATTTATTATAGCACAAAACAAAGCTATCATCTATCTTTTTCTATTTATAAATAATATTATATACAATTGGATATTTTATAATCAATATTATGGACACGGCTATATTTGCGACTTTATATATTTTAGAAGGATGCGTAACTATTAAGAAATACACAGCAATACTCAGCACAACTAGAGCTATATCAATCATTATCAGCCCAATCAACAGCTTTTTGTCTACCTGTTTGCTCCTTAGTCTACGCCACTCACCTACAATGTTACCTAATGAAACCATAGAAAAAACCCAATTAAAGTAAGCTAATTGATTCCTAAAGAAAATTAAGCATACAATTAGTGTTATAGAATATAAAAAGCCTACATATTTTAAAAATCTAGCATGTTTCGCTTCTTCCATAATTTATCTCACTCTTTTCATTTACGTTCCATTAATCTTACTATATTTCTATTTATTATCATTAATAAACATTAATATATGTCTTAATAACATACCTGCAATAAGAATATTACTTGGCTTTCTTTTTTTGACTATATAATACTCCAAAGCTAATTGGCAGTGTTACTATCAGTATTATCGCGATTATCTTATTTATGTACATGTACTCATCCATTTTATAAAGAGGAATCATGTAATTCATTATAAAAGCTGGTATTAGCAATATCAGATTTAGTATCAAAGTGCAAATCAATAGAGGTCTATTTATTGCACTTTTACGCATTATAATCAGTTCTCGTACAATAAGTATAGGCATCATAGTACTCGCAAGAAAATTTTCAGCTGCCAAATTCTCCTGATCCTTTAAAAATGTCCATATGAGCATCAAAGAAAATATAACACCAGTGTACTTATAAATTTGTTCATTAATTTTTTTAGAAGTATTCATTGATATACCGCCTTTCTATTACCCTATTCAAAAAGATATTAGAATAGATATCTTATTGACATCCCTACAATAAAACCGGCAACAAATATTAGTACGTACTCGATTTTCTTCTTCCTGCTCATAGAACCACCACCTATCTAACTTGATAATATCCCCTATATTCAGAAAAATCAAGTTTTTTTGTGTAGCTATGGTATAATATCAGGGTAGAAGGATCTTATTAGGTTTAGCTTAAAGACAATAAGACATTCAAAGCATTGAAAAATGCATATCTTATCTGAAAGTTGAGGAACTAAAATGCTATTTATTGAAATACTTATGGGCACCGCTATCTTGTATCTGTTTTCAATGTTTTCAATTCTTTTTCATGAACTTGGGCATTTATCAGGATATAAAATTACAATTAAATCTAATGACTGGATTATTCAAATTGGTACAGGAAAAGAGCTTTTTCGCACTAAGCGTCTAAGATATCATGCGATTCCTATTGGTGGTGCGTTTTTATTTGAGCATGAACTAAAAACCAAAAAAGAACAGTTATTAATATCTGCAGGCGGACCAATATTTACAGCAATATTGCTTATTCTATTATTTATTTTACAAAGACACCCACTTGGATATGTTTCAAATGATGCTATTGTTTGGATGCGCAATTACAATTTGTTGACACTATTTTTTACACTTATTCCAATGAAATACCCGGCCTTTTTAGGAATTGATGATGTTAAGGTTACCGATGGAATGGCTATATTGCATGCACTACGCAATAACAATGAAGATACAAAAAGATAATAAAATACCAAGTTTATGCACCAAAAAACGCTACCTTTCGGTAGCGTTTTGATTTTACGATACATTCAGCCTATGCTAGTGCTGCTGTGATGATTGACATTGTGTAGATTTCCTCTGCATTGCAACCACGTGATAGGTCGTTGATAGGAGCATTTAGACCCTGAAGAATTGGGCCGTATGCGTCGAATCCGCCAAGTCTCTGAGCAATCTTGTAGCCGATGTTTCCTGCTTCTATTGAAGGGAATATGAATGTGTTAGCCTGACCTGCAACCTTTGATCCCTTGCACTTTGTCTCTGCAACAACTGGTGATACTGCTGCGTCAAACTGTAGCTCACCGTCGATAGCTAGCTCTGGAGCCATTTCCTGAGCCTTGATTGTAGCGTCGTGTGAAAGCTGAACAGTGCCGCCCTTTCCTGAACCCTTTGTTGAGAAGCTTAGGATTGCAACCTTAGGGTCGATGTCAAAGATCTGAGCAGTTCTTGCTGTTTCAACTGCAACCTCAGCTAGCTTCTCTGCTGCTGTGTATGTTACATTGCCTTCCTTGTCAACTGTATCCTGATAATCGATATTGATTGCGCAGTCACCCATAGCTAGGCGTTCATCTCCGCGAACCATGATAAAGCATGAGCTTACAAGGTGTGCACCTGGCTTTGTCTTAACTAGCTGAAGAGCTGGTCTTACAGTGTCAGCAGTTGAATATGTAGCTCCTCCGAGAAGGCAATCTGCCTTACCCATCTTAACTAGCATAGTTCCAAAGTAGTTTCCGTGGCTTAGCATTTCGCGAGCTTCATCCTCTGAAAGCTTACCCTTACGAAGCTCTACCATAGTAGCAACCATTGCATCCATATCTGCATAGTTCTTAGGATCTAGGATTTCACAACCTGAAAGGTCGTATCCGTGAGCCTTTGCTGCCTCATCAAATTCATCCTGAGTTCCTACTAGGATAACCTTTAGGATGTTCTGCTTTGTTAGCTTTTCTGCTGCATCCATAACTCTCTTGTCTGGTCCGTCTGGAAGCACGATTGTGCGAGGTGTTTCCTTTAGCTTGTCGATTAACTTATCAAAAATATTCACTTTGATTCCTCCCATCAAATGTTAGTTGAATTCATACCCAAGTATTTTACCACAAAATCGTCAAACTTTCAAACCTCAGCAGGCGATTTCTTGCAGATTTGAACATTCTCTGATTCCATCCATCAAAGCTCGACCTTGTCGATAATGCCTTTTAGTTTGGAAATCGTCACGCCGTAATTCGTAACAGGAATTCCTTTAGCCCTTGCCTTTTCTATGCGACTCAAAACATGAGCTCTATTGAACATACAGCTTCCGCACATGATTATGAGGTCGTAATCTAGCTCTTCAGGAAAATCTAGTCCCCTCGAGAAATCTATGCTCATATTACCGTATTTCTTTCTCAGCAAAGCAGGAATCTTCACCCTGCCTATGTCCTCTTCGAGCGGCGCATGCGTACAGGCCTCTGAAATCAAAACCCTTGAGTTCTCATTAAGGGCGTCAATTGCGGCAGCACCCTTGACTAGCTCCTCGATATCTCCTTTTGATCTTGCCATCAAAATGGAAAATGACGTGATATTCGATTCTTCAGGCTTAAGCGCATAAACCTCTGCAAACACCTGGGAGTCCGTGATTATGAGAGCTGGAGGTTCTTTTAGCAGGTCTAAAGTTCTCTTCATGTCCTCAGTCTTACACGATGTAATACTGCAGCCCAAATCGAGAAGTGCCCTCATTGTCTGCACCTGCGGAAGAATAAGTCTTCCCTTTGGTGCCTGAATATCCTGTGGCATTACGAGCAAAACAGATTCGCCCCCAGAAAGAAGTCCCTCTAGCAGAGGTCTATCTCCACTGACATCCTTTGCTGCCTCTCTTATAGCTTCTAGGACTGCATCCTTATCAAATGCTACGTATCCCTCTGGAAGCTCTATATTTACTGATGCATCGCCTAATTGCGAACCATTAAAAACCTTGATTAAAGGCTTTTTCCTTGCCGCCAGAGCCCCGAGAAGTCTCTTGTTTTCTTCGCCCCTCTCAACGTAGATATATATGTCGCATTCATCTAAAACCTTGCTCGTGCGCTGCATTCTCTGTGCTCCGAGCTCACTATCATCCTCAAAACCAGCCGTATCGATGAGCGTCGATGCTCCAACACCCTGAATTTCCATCGGTTTATATACTGGGTCTGTGGTGGTTCCTCTGACCTCTGAGACCAGCGATACACTTTGACCACTGAGAAGGTTTAGCAGCGTAGATTTTCCCGAGTTTGTATCCCCAAATATTCCTATGTGAACGCGATTTGCCTTGGCAACGCCCTCGCTCTTAAAATCTAAAATCTCTTTCTCCATCTTCAATCTTCTTTAGGAATTTCCTTGTCTTTTCAACAACAACAGGGTTTGTTATGGTCTTCATTGATTCTTCGATGACCTGATTTCCCTTTGCCTTTATCTCTTCGTCACCGTAGTCTTCGATGTATTCCTTTAGGGTTATCAAAGCATTCGGATGACAGCAGTTTACTATCTGTCCACTCTTTAGAAGGCTCATGAACCTGTCTCCAGTTCTTCCTTCTCTATAGCAGGCTGTGCAAAAGCTTGGAACATGTCCTAGCTCAAGTAGCCAGTCTATAACGTCATCGAGTGGCCTTGTATCTGAAATATCAAATTGTGCGGATTCTTCCTCTATATCTTTGATATAGCCTCCGACAGCAGTCTTTGATCCTCCAGAAATCTGACTAATGCCAAGCTCCAAAGCCTTGCGTCTCATTTCGACGCCTTCTCTTGTCGATATAATCATTCCTGTGTAAGGAACCGAAATTCTTATTAGTGCAATTAGCTTCTCGAAAATCTCATCGTCAAGCGCATTTGAAAACTCGCTTGTATCAATATCATCCGCTGGGCAGATTCTTGGCATTGAAATCGTATGTGGTCCAACGCCATACTTTGCCTCTAGGTGCTCTGCGTGCATCAAAAGTCCTACGAGCTCATAGTGATAGCTCTCTAGTCCGTATAGAACTCCAAGTCCTACATCATCTATACCGCCGTCCATGGCTCTATCCATAGCCTCTGTATGGTAAGCGTAGTTCGCCTTTGGTCCTGTCGGATGCTGACGCTCGTAGTTTTCCTTGTTATATGTTTCCTGGAATAGGATATATGTACCGATTCCTACTTCCTTTAGCTTGCGGTAGCTTTCAACATCAGTTGCTGCGATGTTTACATTTACTCTTCTAATTGAGCCGTTTCTATGCTTGGTATCATAGATGGTTTTGATGCTTTCAATAACGTACTCTAGTGGATTGTTTATCGGATCCTCGCCAAGCTCAAGCGCGATTCTCTTATGTCCCATATCCTGAAGTGCGATAACCTCTGCACGAATCTCATCCTGTGTCAGCTTAAGTCTAGGTATGTTCTTATTCTTAGCATGGTATGGACAGTATACACATCCGTTTATGCAGTAATTTGATAGGTAAAGCGGTGCAAACAGCACGATACGATTTCCGTAGAATCGAGTTTTTATATCTCTGGCAATCTGCTTCATCTCAGCTATTATTTCTTCGTTTTCACTGTGTAGAAGCACTGAAGCCTCTCTATGTGTAAGTCCCTTCAGGTTCCTAGCTTTCTCCAAGAACTCTCTCTGAAGCTCAATATTATCCTTATTTTCTCTTCCGTATTCTATCGATGCTAGAATCTCAGCGTCGTTAATAAATTCCTCCGCCTTACTGCTCTTTACATCGTATTTTATGGCTTTTTCATTCTTTATTTCATTCACTATAGTCACCCCTGTCCATCACCAGCTTTGAGCCGATGCTTTCAAATATTTCTCCTAGCTGCTTCAGGTTTTCTGCCGCCTCAACCTCAAAACAAGCTTTATCATTATATAAATTGTATTCTCTTCGTCTATATGTCGGTGTTAGGTTTGGCATATACACGTTTGCTGCAACCTCTATCGCTCTGTCTCGAGCCGTCTTTGATAGCGTCGCAAGCGAAGTAGTCGCTGGAAGATTTGCATTTGGGAACATTATCCTCAAAATCGCCAAAATAAAGACCGTAAGCTCAGCTGATCCGCTCGCCTCGTTCTCAAATGGCGTTCCGCTAGCTGGAACAAATGGCCCTATGCCTATCATCTCTGGATTTAGCTTTCGCAAAAACAAAAGATCCTCTGCGAGGTTTTCCTCCGTCTGATACGGACTTCCTACCATTATGCCCGAGCCCGTCTGAAACCCTAGCTTCTTTAGGTCCTCTAGCATATGTAATCTGAAATCCTGATCCATATCTCTTGGGTGTAGCTTGTAGTAGTGCTCCTTGTCCCTCGTCTCATGCCTGAGAAGGAATCTGTCTGCACCTGCCTCCTTATATGCCTTTAGCGTCTCAAAAGGCTTTTCTCCAACCGAAAGCGTTATCGCAGTCTGTGGGTTAATCCTCTTGATTTCTTTGATAACCTCTATGAGAGTCTTATCTGAAAATCCAGGATCCTCACCGCCCTGTAAAACAAAGCTCTTAAAACCTAGCTTGGTCCCGAATCTAACCTGTTCATAGATTTCCTCTGCGTTAAGCCTGTACCTCTTCGCATTACGATTTGACCTTCGGATGCCACAATAGTAGCAGTCGTTTCCGCAATAGCTTGAGATCTCTATGAGCCCTCGCACATACACCTTGCGGTGGAAGTTTTCTACATGTATTTCCTTTGATATCTGAAAAAGCTCGTCCTCTATCAGCTCCCTATTCTTAATGAGCTCGACAAACTCAGCCTTTTCGAGAGTTCGATCTATCTGTAATTTGCGAAGCAGCATCAAAATATGTTCTTTTTTCTCGTTCTGTATCATACTGCCTCCTCTACACATATTGATTCCCCTCCGAATAGGAATTATAACATATTTATTGCATCATAAAACATTGTGGCACGGAAAAATTCTATAAGGAATCAAAATAGCTTAGATGTCGTGGTGATAAACGATTGACATATAATTAAATTGTTGTATTATTTGAAATATAGATAGAATTACGAAGGCGCTCGGTAGCTTATTTATTTTAGAGAGGTGATTTTAGTATGTATGCGAATAAAGATATACTTGCAAAAGACGAGCTCGGAAATGTATGGAAATTCGACAATCTGTCATGTACTTTTGGGTCAGAAACCATTAGCTATACTATGTTTAAATATATAAAGTGGTTTGGCACAGAATTGACCCTATCCCAAAATGGTGAAACCCGCATATTTTATTTTGATACAGCTACTGATGCTGCACACATTTCAGAGATTATCAAATCAGTCTCTCAAAACCCAGAAAAATACGCTAGAGTGAGTAGTCCTGAGGATGACTATTTAGAACATGCCGATATGCGCGGGCTACTCGTTGAAACCGTAAAACATCAGCAACGTATTGATAAGAATATAAAGACAATTACCACCATACTATATGTTTGGATTATAATCGTTATAGTTTCACTTGTTATTAGTTTATTAGTTTACTTCAGCGCAATATATAATATATCAACATTATATAGCAACTATAACGGCACCCAGATTGAAAATATTCGCGAATACAACCAAAACGAAAACCAAAATAATGATCCATATGAAGACGAGGACACGCAATCAGATGAGGATTATAATTGGGACAATAACTAACTATAAGGCTTAAGCAATGGAAGATTAAGCATACATATTTTGTGAACTAAGGAAAAACCCTGTGCAAGGCAGGGTTTTACTTTGTTATTTTAGGTATTTTCCAAAATATTTTTCTACTAATTCCTTGTCGTATCCATCTTCACCTCGCCAGTAGGTTGCATATGTCCAGTCGTGCTTTGATGGTTCGTCCCTGTCATATGACTTAGGAGCAAGGATTCCTATACATGCTAATATCTCTATTATGACGCTTCTCTCGTCTTTATTTGCCTTCAGAATAGAAAGTTCTGCAAGCTTATTTCTAAGCGCGCCCGGATGGTCATTATCCTCACAGCTTGATACAGCATCGAGTATGGCCTTTAGAATTTCAACGTCTTCTGCTGCTGGTTCCGGAATGTCCTCTTCAGCAAATCGCTCTAGATCAAAAAGAATATACACTAAGTTTCCTTGACGAACACCGCCCCATTTTATCCTTTCGAAATTCAGGATGTTAAGGTCTTCATTTGTATATTTTTCTTGCCCTATGACCCCGTATTTGACATCACGACAAACCCTGCAAGTATAACTCACACGCGTCACTTTCCCATTTTCGAGAAAACGTCCCGACTCAACAGGTGTATACTTGTGTTCTTTAAAAAGCTTTGCAAGATAGTAGGATGCTGCTGCACTTCGCCAATCCAGCCTCCTTGTAGACAAGCTACATAAAAAGGCTTTCACGACTTTCTCCATACTAATCGCATTTGCTAGCTTTATGATTCTTTTTATGCAATCGTTATGTGAGATTGTAATAGGATCAAACATAAGACCTTTTTCCTTTGCATAAGCAAAGTCCTCTGGCGATGTGTATATCTCATTTTGTGGCTTCCACCCATTGGCCCAATATCTGTTAAATAGTATTTTCTTTGCTTTTTTGTCCATGTTACACCTTTATCTATCTGTCTCTAAAGTCTCTCTGAGTTCCATTAATCTAATCTTATATTTTTCTAATCGTTTCAGATCTTTTTCTTTTGGATTTTTTATTATGCTTATATCGGAATTATGCTCCATATCCGCTATCTTTACTCTTAAGGCAATGGGATTTTGTTTTACTCTATTCAGATATTCCTCGTAATCTTCATCGGCCTTCTTTGTAATTACCGACACAGCTAAAACAACTTCATCTGAGAATCCTGCTTCTCTCAAATCGTTCACAGTGACATCCGTATCCTCTATAACATCATGTAATAATGCAACGATTTTATCTTTTTCCCCAGACAACTTATTTGATACAGTGAGTGGATGCTTAAAGTAATCTTCTCCGCCTTTATCTTTTTGTCCCTTGTGAGCCTTTAATGCTATATTATATGCTAATTCGTATTCATTAATATACATATTTCTAAACTCCTTTGGTTTTCTAATATAAAGCTCTCCTTATTCTACCTCAGTTTTCTTTACAAATCACTATTCTGCCAGTATATTCTCTTTGTCGAACTACATCTTGAAAGAGGTTTATCATTTCATCGTGTTTGCTCACCGTTTTTTTAATTTTTGAAAAAATATGTTGTTTTTAAATTAAATATCCTCTATACTCAATTTGGAACGTTCAAAACTATGTTAGGCAAAGATTATTATTGTTTAAATTTAGGGGATTAAGGGTTTATTTTCGCCAGTTATATTTTATTAAGAAAGGATATATATATGAAAAATATAATGGAAAAGAAATGGCTGTATGTAGTTATCTTGGTAGTGGTGTTCTTTGCTGGTGTGTGTGTAGGTGTGCTTGGAGCAGGAGGAGACGACCATGGAACCAATCGACTTTCGTATAATAGCGGCACTTCTGATAACACTAAAAAGGAAAAGGCTAGTGAGTCAGATTCATCGCAGAAGAAAGAGAGTTCTAAACCCGCTACTCCTTCAACACCATCTGTCCCAACAGAATATAAATCAGCACTCGCAAAAGCAAAATCTTATTCTGATTTTATGCATATGTCAAAGCAGGGGATCTACGATCAGCTTACATCCGAGTATGGAGAGAAATTCCCTGAAGAAGCAGCACAATATGCTATCGATAATTTAAACGCTGATTATAATAAAAACGCTCTCGAAAAAGCAAAAGATTATCAGAAAAACTTGAATATGTCTACTGAAGCAATAAGAGAGCAGCTTACATCTGAGTACGGCGAAAAGTTCACGGAAGAAGAGGCTGATTATGCAGTTTCCAACTTACCTCAATAGTTGAGAATTAGATACTTGTTTTGTATTGCAAGTAAAACTTTGGTTTCAAATGTAATGTTTGTTATATTTACTTTAAAGAAAGGAATATAGAAATGGCAACAGAATTAACACAAGCTTTAACGTGGACATTCATATCTGAATGCCCTATCCCAGGAGATATCAATAACATGCTCGTTGATGGAGAAAACGCCGTCGCAGCATATAAGACAATGAGAGACGTTGCAGTATTTACTAACAAACGACTCATCGTTAAAGATGCGCAAGGACTAACTGGTAAGAAAATCGAGATTTACTCTTTGCCATACTCCTCGATTGTGATGTGGTCTACTGAAAACGCAGGAAAGCTATTAGATTTAAACGCTGAAGTTGAACTTTGGACTAAAGCTGGACATATAAAAGTTAAACTAAGCAAGAATTGTGATGTTCGTAAATTTGATGTGCTTATAGCCAAAGAAGTTTTATAATTAGGGTTTTCATCAAAACAAACGGCTGAATGCAAGGATTCTTCACTGCGTTCAGCCGTTTAATATTAATGCTATATTTGTTCTTGCTCGATGTCATATCTGACCTTAAATTCTAGTAGCTCAATAACGTAAGCTGGTGGATTTCTTTTCTCCGTTTCCCAATCCTGAATAGTTCTCACTGGAATATTGTACTTCTTTCCAAAGTTTGCTTGTGAAAGTCCCGTAAGCGCTCTTATTTCCTTTATTTCCATTTACCTTCTCCTGTTTAGATTTCATACAACAAGCACTAAAGCCTTGCACGCCTAAATAGGTATGCAAGGCTTTTTCTAATGGAGCTCCCGAGCGGGATCGAACCGCTGACCTGCGCGTTACGAATGCGCTGCTCTACCAACTGAGCCACGGAAGCGTATAAAAGTAATATGGCAATTCGTTGAAACTAGCGATTTGCCACATTACCTTAATTATTTTACTACATCATACGAGCATCCGTCAAATGCTAAATCGAATCTACAAATTCCACGATATTCGCAATATGTACACGGAATCTCTTCTCCGGATTTCTTCGGTCTTATGTCGATATTTCCACCTACCAAATCCTCGCATAGCTTATCAGTCACAGCCTTAACCTGAGCTTGTAACTCCTCAAATTCAGCTTCACTCAAAAGAGCTTCTGTCTTCCTAAACTCTCCGTCCTTCTTCTTTGATAGCGCAATGACTTCGGAGCTTTCCTCAAACTCACCTGCTATATTCTTGATAACCTCTGGTTCGTCGACGAGGATTCCCTTGAGCTTAAACTCACCCTTGAGCTCCTTTGATATCATCTCAGTAATCCCTGAAGATCTCTGTCCGCTAACATCTATCTTAGGATCTGATATTAAGAAATAGAATACTCCTGCAGGCTTTCTGCTATTGCCCTGCGCAGCTGCAAGGTAAAGCATTAGCTGAAGTCTATATCCTGTTCTCGCCTCAGTCTTATCAAAGCTCTCGCGCCCCGTCTTATAGTCTATAATCTTTACGCGGTTTCCAGGAAGAAGATCCACTCGGTCTATCTTACCCTCTATAAACACCTTGCCAGCCTCAGTCTCGACCTCAATTGCCGGAAACTGTCCACGCCTGCCGAAGCGTTCTTCGTAGTAGCTCTTTTCTATCTTTCCAACTCTAGCTTGCTCAACAAGCTGCTTGCACACCTCAAAGCAAGCGGTTTTTGCTCTCTCTAGCCAGTATTTTTCGCGATTTGAGTTCTCAAAGATGCCTTCTCTATACTTGTGAGACACAGCCTCTATATAGTTATATACAAGGTCTCTGAGCTCGCCATTCCCTATAGTTGTCCAGCAGTCCTCTTCGCTTAGGTGCTTCGTTACATGCATTATCGTCTCGTGGTATAGGTCACCGATTTCGCGAGCAGATACAGCAAATTCACGTCTTCCCTCAGGCCTTAGACCATAGCTAACAAAATGCGAGAACGGACACTTGCTGAATTTTTCTATGCGAGAAGGACTGAGCGAGTAGCTGGCACCTGCTACATCAAAGCTCGTAGCCTCATCATTTCTGCGCTCGCTATATAGTCTTTCTACAATCTCAGCAGGAAGCTTGATCTGCACATTCTCAAATTCAAGACCTTCTTCGATACGCTTATATAGCTCAGCTTCATTTTGCCTTAGCCACTCAGAAACGAGACTCCACCTACTATCAATCTTTCCCTCGTACTTAAAATCCTTAAGTGCCTCCGTAAAATGCCTTACCGTATTTGTCTTTCCACCTAGAATCGAAACTAGCCTTCCACTGGTAATGACATCCTCTTCTTCCCTAATTTCTGGGAACATCGTTAATAGGCGTTCTACGATTTCTGACCTTCTTATCTCTGCACCATCACCATCTGCCATGGAGTAGCCGACCCAAAGATATTCCTCAGGCTTGGAGAAGTTTCTATAGATTGCAAGCGTTTCCTCCATCTGGCGCACGTCCTCACTGCTACTTTTTATTTCCGCAGCGCAGGTTATATGCTTAAGCTCACTATCGCTGAAAAGCTGGCTCTCATTAGCTTCTAGTGGTAATATGCCCTCGTTTGCCCCAAATATCAGCATAGCCTTAACATCGCCACACCTTGTTCTCTGCATGGTTCCGAGCAAAATTTCATCTGAAACAGGAGGTACAACACCTACCTCCATCTGCAAAAGCCCTGCTGTCAAAATAGACGCAAATGTCTTGCCACTAAATCTCTCATTACCCATGAGCTCAATAATCTGCTCAAACGCAGAAATTAACATAGGCCAGGTCTGCGTAGTTTCATCCGCCTTGCTCTGCATGGAGTGCGAGCTGAGGCTTTCGACAAGCTCATCTATGCGAGATCCAATCTCCGCCTTATTTATCAAAAAGTCAACATAGGCCTCTATGAACTCCTTGTTTGTCTTACTGCTCTTATATATTTTCTTAAAGCCATCGAACACCCCTGCAATCTGCTCTCTAATCTCATTAAGCCTTGCAAGGCCCTCATCTCCATATTCAAAGGTTCCCTTTGTAAACGGCGAAAACCACTGGTTTCCACGCACTTTGTACTTTATGGCATAGTTTTCTATGAAATCAACATCCTCTTCATCTATTCCAATAAAGCCTGTCTTTATAACTCTGAAAACATCTAATGTTCTCATGCTGCTACTTACAGCTTCTATCAAAGATACTACAAAGACCGCTATCGGCGATGATGCAATAGCTCTCTTTTTGTCTGTAAAGATTCCTATACCGTACTCCTGAAATACTCGTTTGAGAACCTCTGCACGCTTTGTTTCATTACAAATTACAACTATATCCTTATATCTAAGCTTCTTCTCCTCGAGCAAATCGAGAACAAAGGAAGCGGCAGACTCCGCCTCGCTGTAGATATTGTTTGCTCTGACAATCTTGATACCCTTAGCCTCTACACCCTCTTCATTAAATGGTGAAAACAAAGACTTCTCTATCGCCTTAATTCCTGGCGCCCTCTCGCAAAGCTTCGCGCAAGGACTGTCCTTGCCCAGATTATGAACCTTAAACTCTACATTGGATTCCTTGCAAAGCTCAATGAGCCTGTCACTCATATTCCCAGTTATCTCAAAGATTTCCTCATCCTTACAGTGCTCATCGTAGGTGAAGAATATATTGACCCCCTCCGCCTGCCTTATAATGGCTGCGAGCATCTCCAGGTTTCGGTTTGTAAAGCTGTCAAACCCATAGATCCAAACGGTCTTTTTCTTTAGGCTCTCAGCCATATCTATTCCCGCCGTGTATAGCCTTAAAAGGTCCTCTGCATCCGTATATTTATCCCTTATGCTATCCTCGTATTCATCAAATATAAGCTTAATATCCGAAAGCTTTCTTCTCGTCAGCTCATCGACTTCAGAAGCTTCATCCTCCATAGACTCGATTACAGTCTGAATATCTAGGTTTGCCTGCTTTGCCTTTGATATGAAGTCATTAATGGACTCCAAAAATCCTTGCTTTTGGACAACGCCGCCAAATACCTCTAGCCTGTCCTTCTGCTCTGAGAGAATCTTATATAAAAGCATATATCTTCCATACTCGTCGATATACGTGTGCGGACTTCTGCCCGTCTCTTCGAGCACATTGCTACCAAACTTGGAAATTGCACTTATTTCAACATCGAGAAGCACATCAGTATTCATGCGGCTCATGGCCTGCTGCTCGGCAACTAGAGTGTACTGGTCAGGCACGATAACTAGAGTCTCTTTGCGAGACTCCTTTATCTTTCCGTATATAAAACTTTCCTTATCAAGCGATTCTCTGCTTCGATAGATATTTAGCATATCTTCTCCTTAATCAAAGGCTAAAATTATAGTTTCATTGTGAGAGAAACCTTGCCTCTCTCCTTATCTATTCCGATTATACGAACCTTAACTGTATCGCCAACGGAAACGACGTCCATCGGGTGTTTTACAAACTTATCGCTTAATTGCGATACATGTACGAGTCCGTCATTCTTAACACCTATGTCCACAAAGGCACCAAAGTCTACGACATTACGGACAGTACCGCTCATCTCCATGCCTTCCTTGAGGTCCTCGAAGCTTCTAACATCATTTCTAAAAACAACTGGTGGTGCATCTTCTCTAGGGTCTCTGCCTGGCTTACGAAGCTCAGCAATGATATCCTTGACTGTAAACTCACCTATTCCAATGTCTTCAGCCATCTTGCGCACACTCTCCTTCTCGGTCTTGGCAGGGTATGCTGACTTTATCTTATCGTCTATAACCTGCACTCCACCCTTAATGTCGCTTTCGGATATGCCGATTTTCTTCATCAAGATTCTGCTAACCTCATATGACTCAGGGTGTACCGATGTTGAATCAAGCACCTCTTTACCATCGCTAATGCGAAGAAATCCTGCGCACTGCTCATATGCCTTAGGTCCGAGCTTTGCGACCTTTAGAAGCTGCTTTCTATCTGTGAACTTGCCGTTTTCTTCTCTATATGCAACGATATTCTTTGCCACGCTGCCACTGATTCCTGCAACATAGGAAAGAAGTGATGGAGATGCTGTATTTAGATCAACACCTACTCTGTTTACGCAGTCTTCGACTACCGCCCCGAGTGCCTCGCTTAGGTTCTTCTGGTTCATATCGTGCTGATACTGACCTACGCCAATGTGCTTAGGGTCTATCTTAACCAGCTCTGCGAGCGGATCCTGAAGTCTTCTTCCAAGTGACATCGCGCCTCTTGTCGTCACATCTAGGTCAGGATATTCCTCGCTTGCGAGCTTTGATGCGGAATATACGGAGGCTCCACCTTCGTTAACAATAGTGTACTGAATCTGGTAGCTGTTCTTCTTTAGAAAGTTTGCGACCACCTCCTCAGTTTCTCTCGAAGCCGTTCCGTTTCCTATTACGATTACGTCAATCTTGTATTTATCAATGATTTTCTTGAGCGTTCGCTCAGTACCTGCAACATCGCACTTAGGCTCAGTAGGATAGATTGTCGTGTAAGCAAGAAGCTTTCCGGTCTCATCTATTACCGCAACCTTACAGCCTGTTCTAAAGCCTGGGTCTATGCTGATGATTCTCTTGCCACGCACCGGCGGAACCATAAGCAGCTTTTCGGTGTTACCAGCAAAGACCTTGATTGCCTCAGCTTCTGCTCTTTCGGTCAAAAGATTTCTCATCTCTCGCTCTACAGACGGTGCAATCAGCCTCTTATATGCGTCTTCTATGGTCTCGATAAGTAATGGCTTAAAGATAGAATCCTGCCTGATTACCTCCTTCTCGAGCAAACGAAGTATAGAGTCTGCATCTATGCTCACCTTAACCTTGAGCTTTCCCTCCTTCTCACCACGGTTTACTGCAAGAACTCTATGGTTTGGAATCTTGCATATTGCCTCATGCTTACCATAGTACATATCATAAACGGTCTTCTCCTCAGCATTGACTGCCTCGGTCTCTATAAGTCCATGCTTATAGTATCTGTCACGAACCTCGCTAATCAAATCGGCATTATCTGCAATCATCTCAGCTATGATGTCACAGGCTCCCTGGATAGCATCCTCTGCTGTCTCTACTTCTTTTTCGGGATTAACAAAAGGTTCAGCCACCTTAAGCACATCTCCGCTCCTCGTCTGCTGCATATAAATTAT
>ERZ772928.340-NODE-340-length-21727-cov-5.330103_pt1 | contig 21727 bp, 24 predicted proteins | sample MGYA00511686_ERZ772928 | MGnify/ENA primary metagenome ERZ772928 (study PRJEB29015, sample SAMEA2738063) | human oral metagenome | biome: human oral; feature: human-associated habitat; material: saliva | place: China | collected 2219 ... | reverse complement strand
GGGTCGCGGCCCGGGTGAGGATCCCGTCCTCGTAGGTCAGGGCCACGGCCAGGCCGTCGATCTTGACCTCGGCGGTCATGGCGAGCTCGTCGTCACCGACCCCGGTCTCGGAGACCATGCGCTCGGCCCATTCCTGGACCTCGTCGAGGGAGAAGACGTCCTGAAGGGAGTACATGCGCTCGTGGTGCGGGGCGGGGGCGAAGTCGGTGACGGCGCGCCCGCCCACGGAGCGGGTCGGTGACCCGGCTCGGGCTAGAAGAGGGTGAGCCGCCTCTAGTCCCTCCAGCTCCCGGTAGAGGGTGTCGTAGTCGGCGTCGGACAGAGGGCTCTCGGCATCGATCGCGTTGTAGTAGGCATCGCGGGCGGCCTCGATGTCACGCACCAGCTCGCTCCAGCGCTCCCGGGCGGCAGCAGGGATGGCGCTCAGATCCTCGGAGCCACGCTGATCGGGGCGTGCCGAGGAGGGGGCCGGGGCGGGAGCGGATCCGCGGGGCGCGTCGGTGTCAGTCATGGGGCCATCTTCCCCCAACCGGGTTCACACCGGGATCCGCCCGTGTCCACAGTGACCGGGAGCATCCCCGAACGGCGAGGTTGTCCACACCCGGGGCTGTCCGACGGCGACGTGACGACCCCCAGCGACGATTCTGGAGCAATGAGCACTACCACCGCCGTCCCAGACCGCCACTGGCTTCTACGGGCAGAGGCCTCGTCCTCGTTGCGCCGTCACTCGGCGGGTGAGGCGGCCGCTGAGGCGGCTCTGGCCGCCCTGGCCGGTCCGTGGCACCTCGCGGTCCTGGACGGTCCTGACCGCGGCCTGGTGATGGCCGTCAGGGACGGCGCCTTTCTGGGCCGGGGAGAGGTTCTCAGTGATCCCTTGGTCTCCCGCCGCCATCTGCGCCTGAGGTTGTACGGTGGCCGGGTCCTGGCGCAGGACTGCGGATCGGCCAACGGCTCCTACCGCTACTGGCACCTGGGCCTGTGGCTGCGTGTGCGCCGGGAGACGAGGATGAAGGAGGGGGCGCTCCTGCGGCTGGGAGACAGCGTGCTCGAGCTGCGCAGGCGCCCCTGCGACCTGGTAGTGGCGGCCCCTGCGACGCAGGCCTCGTCAACGGCATGGTTGATGGTGGGCTCACTGGTCTGCGTCCTGGTCATGGCCGGCTCGACGGTGATCGCGCTCAGGACGGGCAGCCGCGGTGCGATGGGCATGGTCATGGTGGCGCCGATGGTCACGATGACGCTCATGCGTCTGGTGCCCTTCCTGCAACAACGGCGAGCCCAGCGCGCCGGGCGCACCGGGCGTGCCGGTGGGGTCCGATGGCGCGCTCGCCGGCGCCGCCGGGGACACCGACCGGGTTGGAGGCGTCATGAGCCGGACCCTGCCACGATGCTGCTGGCCGTCGCGGCGCGCTCCAGCATGTCTCAGTCCATCCGGGACTCCCCGTCCGAGGGCTCAACGCCCGCCTCCGCCGCTCAGGAGGTCCTGGCCGCGTGGAGTGCCGCTCGCCGACGACGCTGCGTCCTGACGCTCTGCGACGGCGAGAGCCTGGCCCTGGTGGGCAAGGGCTCCGGCAATGCGCTGCGCTGGTGGTGCGCCCAGCTTCTGGCCCGCAACGAGGTCCGGGTTACTGTGCTGGATGACCCGCCAGGAGTCCCGCAGCATGAGCGCGCGGGCCATCGGGACAGTGCGCAGAGTGAGGGATGGAAGGCGGCGGACGACCGGCTGGGGCTGCGCCTCGCCTGGGGCCCGCAGGCCCACCCTCGCAGCGCGCAGATAGTGACCTGCTCCCACGATGAGGTCCCGCCCCAGGCGCTGAGCACAAGGCCCGCTCCGGCCGGGGCGCCGTCGTACTCGCCGACCTGGTGGGAGGCGGTTCGACACCTGAGCCGCTCCCGGATCACGGAACCTCCCGGGTCGTCGTCCCGGGTCGATGGCGTCCCCGACGTGGTCCCCCTCAAGGCGGTCATGGACGACCTCGACGCCCACGAGCTGCGGGCACGGTGGGAGGAGCAGACGCGCTCGCCGGCCCGGGGCGCGCCGGCGCTGTCGGCGGTGCTCGGCGTGGGAGCACAGGGGCCGGTACGTGCCGACCTGGTGGCGGACGGCCCGCACGCCCTGTTGGCCGGGACAACGGGTTCGGGGAAGTCCGAGCTGCTCATCTCGTGGCTGGTGCAGCTGGCGCTGAGCCGAGCGCCGGATCACCTCACCCTGGTCCTGGTCGACTACAAGGGCGGTGCCGCCTTCGGCCCCCTCGCCGACCTGCCGCACACGGCTGGGGTGCTGACGGATCTGGATCCCGCCGGCACCCAGCGCGCCCTGTCCTCCTTGGAGGCCGAGGTGCGCCGCCGCGAGCGGATCCTGGCCGCCCACGGCGCCAAGGACCTCTCCTGCCTGCCGCCACGGGTCGTCGTCCCCGATCTGGTGGTGGCGGTGGACGAGTTCGCCACCTTGGCCGGTGAGCACGCCGACGTCCTGGAGTCCCTGGTGCGCATCGCATCCCAGGGACGCAGCCTGGGGATCCACCTCATTCTGGCCACTCAGCGCCCTCAGGGGGCCGTGTCCCCGGCAATTCGGGCCAATACCTCCCTGCGAGTGTGTCTGCGGGTGCTCGACGCCGCTGACTCCAGGGACGTCCTGGGGCACGACGGGGCCGCCCGGCTCGGTCATCATCCCGGCAGAGTCCTGGTCAGTGGAGCCGGCAGCGAGCAGGAGGGCGTCCCCGGCCCACGAGGTCTCGGCAACGGACCTACTGGCCCTAGCAGCGCCAGCAACCAGGTGCTTCAGGCCCCCTGGTGCGGCTCAGGGCGTGAGGTCCAAGAGATCGTTGACCTCGTCTCACGCGCAGCCGAGGGACACGCCTCCCCGTGGCGCCCGTGGGCGCCGGCTCTGCCCACCTGATCAACACGGCCCAGGCGCTCGAGCTGGGACGGCTTCGAGGCCCCCGGGCACCTGGCGGGACTGAGGAGCAGGGGGCGGATGGGGCACTCGCCCCCGCGGGCCTCACCGACCGCGCCCCACTGTCCACGCACGACGACGGCCGTCTTCTTCTCGCCGTGACCGACCTTCCTCGCCAGCAGAGTCTGGGGGTGTGGCACTGGCGGGTCACTCGCCCGCTGCTGGTGCTCGGGGCCCCGAGGTCGGGGCGCTCCACCCTCGTGGCCTCGGCCGCGACAGCGGCACTGAGCTCGGGCAGAGGGGTGCACCTGTGCGGACTCACTCCCCCGGCGTCCGACGGCTCCGGCGAGGCCGCCGACGCGACCTCACCCGTGCACGAACTCCTCACCCACCCCGGGGTGGGCACGGTTGTCGGTACGGAGGACCCGCGGCGCCTGGCGCGGTTGTGGGGGCTTGCGGCCAGTGGGCGGCTGGGCGGAGACCTGCTGTGCCTCGATAACGTCGACGCACTCATCCCGACCATCGATGAGGTGCTGGGCCCCGGTCAGGGAAACGCCCTGCTGGAGGCCGTCATCCGAACCACATCCGCAGCGGGCGCTCCCCTGCTGATGACCGCCCCGCTGGCCGCGTCCACCGCCCGGTGGGCAGGATCCATGGGGCTCAGACTGGTTCTCGGTGCGGCCACCGGCACGCAGGCCGCTCTCGCCGGTCTTCCACGTGGAGTGGTCACCGGTGGCGTCCCGGGGCGCGGCGTCATCCTGGACGGGGCTGCGACGACCGCCTGTCAGATCGTGCTCCGTGAGGGGTCCCCAGTATCCGGCTCCGACCACGACAGCGGCTGCGTGCTGCGGCTCGTGCCGCTGCCGACACGGCCCACCTGGGAGGACGTTCCGGACGGTACCTGGGCTGTGGGAGGGGACGCGGCTGCTCCGGTCACGCTTCCGGCTCGCACCAGTGTCCTGGTGACCGGGCCGCCCGGCTCGGGACGCTCCACGGCGCTGCGGGCACTGGCTCAGGCGATTCCTTCGGATGCCCTCATTGTGGACGACCTGGACCTGGCGGACGTAGCCACCGTCACTCAGGTGGAGGCCGCGCTGGCGCGCTCCGAGGTGGTCCTGGCCTCCGCCTCGACGGAGAAGGTCGCCACGACCTTCCGCGGCGCGATCTCCACGATGCGTGAGCGTGAGGCACTCGTCGTGCTGTGGCCCGGTATGCGCCCTGCCGATCAGGCCGCCGGCATGTCCCTGCGGTCGGTCACTGACCCCGGAGCGATGACGCTGCCTGGTCGTGGGGCACTCGTCTATCGCGGAACGTGCCTTCCCATTCAGATCGTGCAACCCCGGCCCGATGACAATGATCGTCCTATTGAACACCCTGTTTAACAGGCATTCTCAATGAAGGAAAGTGGTGTTATCTCAACAGCTCAGCATCCTGTGAGGATCACGACAGGGTATCGGCACAGGTCTCATGATCGAGGTCTTGCTCGCCGCCCCCCGTCGTGTGAAAGTTGTTCTCGGACGCGGCCGTCCCTTCCCTGACAAGCTGGGTCGGCGCCAACCGCATGACCGATGACCTTGTAGGGGGCCCTTATGGACTGGCGCAGCCAAGCCGCATGTCTCACCGTTGACCCGGAGCTCTTCTTCCCTGTGGGGAACACCGGTCCCGCTATTGCCCAGATCGCCAAGGCGAAAGAGGTGTGCGGCCGCTGCGAGGTGGTGGACACCTGCCTGAAGTGGGCACTGGAGAACGGTCAGGACGCAGGCGTCTGGGGAGGCATGAGCGAGGACGAGCGCCGTTCTCTCAAGCGCAGGGCAGCCAGGGCCCGCCGGTCCTCCTGAAAACTGATCGAGTTCTTGACACTGCGGTGTTCGCACGGTTAATCGTGCGAACACCGTTTTATTGATCCAGGCGTTTTCAACAGCTGGGATTCGACAGGTCAGGCGTCAGTCCTCGTAGCCCTCTGATTAAGGCGGGCGTGAATGACGACGTCGGTGCCCCCTCCGCTCAGAGGCTCCCAGTCAATGACCCCACGCAGCTCGCCGCGCACGAGCGTGGTGACGATCCGCGTTCCCAGACCGGTCATGAGGGTGTCCGGTGCCAGGCCCGCACCGTTATCCATCACATGAACCTCGAGCCGGTCCTCGTCACGGTGGGCCGTGACCGTCACGCGGCCGTCGCGGCCATCGAGGCCGTGCTCGACGGCGTTGGTCACCAGCTCGGCCAGCACCGTGGCCAGCGCCTGCGCCGTGTCAGCGTCGACCACTCCGAAGGAGCCCTCCAGCTTGGTGCTGACCTCGCCCGTGGGCGTGGCCACAACCGCGGCCATGCGCAGGATGGAGGAGAAGACCTCGTCGAAGTCCACGTGCTCGTTGACGTTGTGGCTCAAGGCGTCGTGGACAGTGGCGATGGTGGTCACCCGGCGCTCGGCCTCGGACAGGGCCTGACGGGTCTCCTCGTTCGAGGCGCGGCGGGCCTGCATGCGCAGCAGCGCCGAGACGGTCTGCAGGTTGTTCTTGACCCGGTGATGGACCTCCCGGATGGTGGCGTCCTTGTTGAGCAGGACCTGCTCACGCCGACGCACCTCGGTAACGTCACGAACCAGGAGCACAGCCCCGGATCGGCGCCCCTTGAGCGTCAGCGGGATGGAGCGCACAGACAGGAACACTCCCCCGACCTCGACTTCGGTGAGCCAGGCCTGCCTGCCCATGAGAACCACGGCCAGCGTCTCATCGACGGGGGTACGGGCGGGAATGATCGAGGTGACGGCCTCCGCCAGCAGGATCCCCTCCAGCTCACCCTCGATGCCCAGGCGGTGGAAGCAGGAGCGCCCGTTGGGGCTGACGTAGACGATCCGTCCCTCCTCGTCCAGGCGCAGAACGCCGTCGGCCACGCGCGGCGTGCCGTGACGGATCGTGGTGCCGGCGCCCTGGATGGGGAACTCGCCCGAGGCGGTCATCTGGCACAGGACCTCGGCGATCTCCTCCATCTCCCGCTCAACGATGCGCCCGCCCCGGATGACGCCCACCGAGGTCTCCCGAGTCACGACGGCGATCGGCGTGCCGGCGTGAACGACCGGGATGTACTCCTCCTGGACCGCGGCGGTACCGGTCCAGTAGGGCTCGGCGGCGTCCTGGATCTGGGCGGTGGACAGTGACTCCATGGCCATGGCCTCACGTGAGGCCGGCATGCGCCGCCCGACAACGTCCTCGAGGTGGACGGTGGTTCCCCCCGAGGGGCGGGTGTGGCCCGCGGCGATGAAGCGCCCCGCACGGGTACGCACCCACAGGACCAGGTCAGAGGTGGATAGATCCGCAATCAGCTGCCAGTCGGCCACCAGCTGGTGGATCCAGTCAAGGTCGGCCTCGGCGAGGTCGACTGCGTCTCTCAGGGCGCTGGGCAGAAGATTAGGCACCTCTCAAGGTTATCGGCAGTGAGCGAACCCGGCTCGTTGAGCCGGCTAATTGCCAAGCAGGACACATGTTCAAACCCTGATCACCGCCGCGGTCAGCCGTATGAGCCGCACTGCGGCTCCCGGGTCCCACCGTGACCAGAACGTGCCCCGTTCCGGTGGACATGGCAGGATCAAGCCATGAGGAAGACCATCACCATCACCTATCCCGCAAGTCCGGCGCGCACCGCGCAGATGCTCGCCGACCCCGCCTACCAGGAGGAGCGGGTCGGGCGAGCCGGGCTCAATGACGCCTCGGTCGACGTCGCCCAGCGCGGTCAGGGATTCGTCTCCACTATCTCCGGGACCATCCAGCCCTCTCAGCTGCCCTCTGTCGCCTCACGACTGGTGCGCTCCGCCGTGTCCTTCACGGTGGCTGAGTCCTGGGGCGAGCCGAAGGACGACGGCTCACGCTCCGGCGGCTACGACGTGACGATCAAGAACGCCCCGGTCAAGGTCAGCGCCACCTCCACCATGGCTCCGGCCGTCGACGCCGCCGGTGAGGCCACCACCGTCACCGTCGACGTTGATCTCAAGGTCTCAGTGCCGCTGGTGGGCAAGACCATCGAGGAGAAGGCCATGAGCATGGTGGGGCGAGTCGTGGCGGACGAGGAGCGCCGCGCCACTGCCTGGCTCGCCGAGCACTGATCCGTGCCTTAGTCGCGCTTCGTTCACTCACCCTGATCACTCACTGTGCGCTACGTCGCCAGGCCTTGTTATTCCCGTGCTGCGTCTCTGTCCGCCAGTGGCGCAGCACGGGCCTGCACACCGGCTCCGACACCGAGTCGCGTTCCGTTTCATGGCACGATCAGGCCATGAGCACATCTAGCACAGCCGCCTCCGCCCCTAACGCCGTGTGGGCCGAGCGCACGGGCACCCGGCAGTACATCGGCCGCAACTCCTCCGGCGCCGAGGTGCGCGTCGGCATGGGGCCGGGCGAGTTCTCCCCCGGTGAGCTGATGAAGATCGCACTGGCCACCTGCAACACCCTGTCCGCCGACCACCGTCTGGCCAAGGCCCTGGGCGAGGACTTCGAGGCCACCGTGGGCTGCTCGACCGTCAAGAACGACGCCGAGGAGCGCTACGAGTCCTTCCAGGTCGAGATCGTCACTGACCTGTCCTCCCTCGACGCCGAGCAGCGCGAGCTGCTCAGCCAGCGAGTCGCCAGCGCCGTCGACCGTCACTGCACCGTGGGCCACACCATCGAGCACGGCGCTTCCTACACCACGACGATCGTCGACCCCAACGAGGACTGAGCACCCCGGCCCTTGAACCGGCCGCCCTCCCCGAGGCCCCCTGCGTCACTCAGGTAAGGAGACCACTGTGAACACCTCCCGCTCCGGGCGCCCCACAGCGCTGGAACGCGCCCTCGACAAGGCCATCGCCATCCCGGCCGCCCGCATCGAGGAGCGCGTCGCACGGATGCGCCGGGACCGCCCCGGGGCCGACGCCGCCGAGCTCGTCGAGATGGCCGCCTCCCGCTTCCGGCGGGACGCGGGGCTGTCATCGGGTGCGGTCGGAGCCTCCGCCGCCCTGCCTGCGATCAGCACCGGCGCAGCGGCCGCTCTGACGGTCGGCCAGAGCGCCGCCTTCATCGCCTCGGCCGTCACCTACGTTCTGACTGTCGCGGAGATCCAGGGGGTCCACGTCGTCGACACCGAGCGCCGTCGGGCCCTGGTCCTCTCCGCCCTCCTGGGCAAGGAGGGCTCCGAGGCGGTTCAGGGCCAGCTGGGCCTGTCCTCGATGTTCTGGGCGGCTCAGCTGCTCATGCAGATGCCCCTGCCGTCGGTGAAGTCGATCAACGCCCACCTCATCAAGCGGGTGGCCAAGCGCTCGGCCGCCAAGGGCGGGGCGCTGGCGCTGGGGCGCCTCCTCCCCTTCGGGATCGGGGCCGCCATCGGCTGGAAGGGGGGCCGAGCACTGGCCAACCAGGTCATCGAGGGGGCGCAGGCGGCGCTGGGGCCCCAGCTCGCTCTGAGCGACTACGTCGACAGCTCCCACGTCGAGGTGATCGAAGCGTGAGCGGTATCGGCAGCGCCAGCGAGCCCTCACCGTCGGCCGCTCAGTACCCGGCGCTGGCGCAGATGGGGCTCGTCCCCCCGCCAGGTGTCGACGTTGCCTACGAGAACCTCCTGGCTGAGGTCCTGGCCAACGGGACTGCGAAGTCCGACCGCACCGGCACCGGGACGCGTTCACTCTTCGCCCGCCAGCTGCGCTACGACCTGCGCCGCGGCTTCCCGCGCATCACCACGAAGTTCGTGGCCATGAAGGCCGTCAAGGGCGAGCTGCTGTGGTTCCTGCGCGGGGACACGAACGTGCGCTGGCTCCAGGAGCGGGGCATCACGATCTGGGACGAGTGGGCCGATGACTCCGGTGAGCTGGGGCCGGTCTACGGCTCGCAGTGGCGCTCCTGGCCCACCCGGGACGGGGGCGCGATCGACCAGATCACCGGGCTCATCGACACGCTGCGCACCGACCCGGACTCGCGGCGCATGCTGGTGTCGGCCTGGAACGTCTCCGAGCTGGGGTCCATGGCGCTGGCCCCCTGCCACGCCTTCTTCCAGTGCTACGTGGCCGACGGCCGCCTGAGCCTGCAGATCTACCAGCGCAGCGCCGACCTGTTCCTGGGCGTGCCCTTCAACATCGCCTCCTACGCGCTGCTCACCCACATGCTCGCCCAGCAGGCGGACCTGGAGCCCGGTGAGCTCATCTGGACCGGCGGGGACTGTCACATCTACGACAACCACGTCGAGCAGGTCCGCACCCAGCTCTCCCGGGTGCCCAGCGCCCACCCCTTCCCCACGCTGCGCCTGGAGCGGGCCGAGTCCATCGACGCCTACGACATGGACGACATCGACGCCTCCCAGGGCTACGAGCACCATCCCACGATCAAGGCCCCGGTCGCGGTATGAGCGGCCTGGGGATGATCTGGGCCCAGGACGTCACCGGCGTCCTGGGGGCCGACGGCGGCATGCTGTGGCGCGTGCCGGCGGACTTCGCCCACTTCAAGGCCACGACCATGGGCTGCGGGCTGGTCATGGGACGCACCACCTGGGAGTCACTGGGAGGCCCCCTGCCCGGACGGCGCAACGTGGTCCTCACCCGCGACCGGTCCTGGCGGGCCGAGGGCGCGGTCCGCGCCGGCTCGCTGCGCGAGGGGCTCTCGCTGGCTGCCCAGGGCCTGGCCTCCGAGCTGGGGCACGATCCTCGTGAGGGGGATGCTGCCGGGCTGCCCCGCCTGTGGGTCATCGGTGGCGGGAGCGTCTACGAGCAGGCGCTGGCTGACGGCCTGCCCGATGTGCTCGTCGTCAGCGTCCTGGACCTGGATGCCACCGAGCGGGCCCGCGAGCGCGGCCTGCCCGACTCGGCTCTGGTGCGCGCACCGGGAGTCAGCACTCAGGAGTGGGCCATCGATCCGTCCCTCTCCGACCCGCAGGGGCAGTGGCGCCCCGTGTCCGGGGACGCGCGCTGGCGTGTGGAGACCTGGCGGCACCTCTAGACGCGGCTCAGTGGGCGCAACGGGTCTTCAGTGGGTGGCATCATAACGAGCCCGCGCCTCAGTGACCGCACCGAGGTGGTCGGTGGCCCAGGCCTCAACGTGAGCGAGCGCCTCCGCCAGCCCCCTGCCTGAGTCGGTGAGCTCGTAGGTTACTCGCGGTGGGATCTCAGGGTACTGATGGCGCTCGATGAGTCCATCGCGCTCAAGGCCCCTGAGGGTCTGGGTGAGCATCTTGGTGGAGATACCGTCGACGCGGGTCGATATCTCCTTGAATCGTTGCGGCCGGCCCGCTTCGTGAAGCGCCCCGACGACGAGCACGGTCCACAGGTCGCCGAGCGACTTGAGCAGACCGCGTGAGGGGCAGCTGCGGCTATAGGGGTCGGGTGCCATCTCCTCCGCCTGCTGCGTGCCGGTCGGCTGCTCGGTGTCGGCCACGGTGTCTCCTCGTGTGCTTGGTCGCTGATCCGTCGTCGGCCGCCCACACGTGTGAGCGGCCGACGACGGGCATGGGCGACAGGTTACCTGCGAACCGGGACCCTCACTCGAGCCCTACTCACTCAGGCACGACGGCGAGGCCGCCGGTCCAACCGACCTGCTCCGTGACGCCCAGGGCGATGTTCAGCGCCCCGAGCGCCTCCAGACGCTCCGCCCGCTTGAGCTCGCCGGCGTCGGCCCACGTCAGTCCGGCGGCCTCGACGAACGAGCGCAGGCTCGCCTTGGCCTCCGCGGAGTCGGAGGCGGCCAGGACAGTGGCCGGGCGAGCGCCGATGGTGCCGCTCGCCAGGACGGCGGCGAAGACGGTGTTGAAGGCCTTGACCACCTGGGCGTCCGGGAGCTTCGCTGCGAGCTCGGCGGTCGCAGAGCTGCCGGCCGGGACGAGAGAGTCGAGGGTGGTGAAGTCCAGGGGGTTGGTCGGGTCGACGACGACCTTGCCGGCGAAGGCCTGTGCGCCGTATGTGGCGATGACCTCGTCGATGGCGGCGTAGGGCAGGGCGAGGACGACGATGTCACCGGTCAGGGGTGAACCGATCTGGGCGACCTCGACGCCCGGCAGGTCGGTGGCCTTGGAGGCGTCGCGCACCAGGACCTGAGTACTGGCACCGGCCTTGACCGCCAGACCCGCGACCGCCGATCCGATGTTGCCGGCGCCGATGATGGAGATGGAGGGGACGGACATGAGAGCTCCTTGAGCGTTAGTTGTTGAACGAACAACTAAACTCTCTCACGCGCACCCACTTTCCGAAAGAGAGTGACTGTATGTAAGCGATCACAGCTGTTGTCCGCACGCTCTCTGCCAGCCCTGAGACGCCGAGCAGCGCGGGCCGTTCGCCGCTCAGAGCAACTTCTTGGAGGTGAGCCAGTCAGTGGCGATGGTCTTGGAGCTGAGCTTCTCGCCGGTGGAGCGCTGGTTGAGGGAGCGCAGCTCGTCGGGGGTCAGCAGGGCCGAGACCCGGTTGATGGCGGTGGCCGCGATGGCCGGCAGTGAGGCGGAGACCAGCGGGGTGACGTTCTGCGGGAGGATGAGCATCTGGGGGTCGGACAGGATGACGAGATCCTTGGCCCTGATGGCGGGATCGGAGGAGTAGATGTCGGCGACATCGACGGTGCCGTCGGTGAGGGCCTTGACGGTCAGAGGCCCGCCGGAGTCCTCCACCGGCGTGACGGAGGCGTCGACGCCGTAGACGGCCTTGAGGCCCTTGGGGCCGTAGGGGCGGGTGGTGAACTCCGAGTTCGCGGCGATCGTGACGGACCGCCCCAGCGAGGCCAGGTCGCCGATGGAGGTCAGGGAGTGGGCCTGGGCGGTGGCCTTGGTGACGGTCAGGGAGTCCTGGTCCGTCGCCTCGGCCGGGTTCAGAACGGTCAGCGAGTGCGGCAGGGTCCTCAGCAGGGTGTCCTGGATGGAGGCGGTATCGCCGGCGGTGCGGGAGGCGGTCGCGGCGGTGGGGCTGCCTGAGGCGGAGGTCTTGCTGTAGTACTCCAGCAGGTTGCCGCCGTACTCGGGGATGACGTGGATCTTGCCGGCCTCGAGCTCGGGCAGGTAGACCTCCCGCTGGCCGATCTGGTACTGGCGGGTGACGGTCAGGCCCGTCTTCTCCATCATCTGGGCGTAGAGCTCGGCGATGATCTCGTTGGAGTAGTACTGCTGGCTGCCGATGATGATCGGGCCGCCGGAGTAGCCTCCCGAGGCTTGGTCGACGGCGAAGGGATCGGTGTCGGAGCAGGCGCTCAGGGCGAGCAGGCCGGTGGTCGCGCCGACGCCGGCCAACAGGCCGCGTCGCGTCAGCTGCTTGCCGGGGCGCGGGTTGGACGGTGCAGTCATGCTGATTCCTTCCGGTGCTGCCGGGCACCTGGGGGCGTGACCCCCCATTGGATGAGGGCGAAGATGGCCTCGGAGGCCAGGGCCAGGGCGATGACCAGGAGCGCGGAGGCGAGCATCATGACGTAGTCCTGGGTCTTGAGGCCCAGGAACATGAGTCGGCCGAGCCCGCCGGCGCCGGTGTAGGCGGCCAGTGTGGCGGTGGAGATGACCTGGAGGCTGGCCGAGCGCAGCCCGCCGACGAGCAGCGGCGCCCCCAGCGGGATCTCGACCCGGCTCAGTACCTGGAGCTCACTCATGCCGCTGGCCCGGGCGCCGTCGACGGCCATGGCTGAGGCCGCCCGCACCCCGCTCATGGCTCCGGCCAGGACACTGGGCAGGGCCAGGATGACGAAGGCGATCATGGGGGCGCTCAGGCCGACCCCGAGCACGAGGCCGAACAGCGTGATGAGGCCGAGGGTGGGCAGGGAGCGGGCCGTGCCGCTGAGCGGCTGCACCCAGGTGCGCCCGCGTCCGGTGTGCCCCACCCACCAGCCGGCGGGGACCCCGATGAGGGCGGCGATGAGGACACCGGCCAGGGAGTAGAGGACGTGCTGGACCAGCAGTGGGCCGATCCCCATGGCCCCGCTCCAGTGAGCGGGATCGGCGATGTAGGCCAGGGCGGCCAGAACGAACCTCACGCCTTGCCCTCCTGACTGTTCGAGGCGGCTGCGCAGGCTCCGGCAGGGACTGCCCCGGCGTCGCCGGCGCGCTTCCAGGTCCAGGGCAGGCACAGCCGCCCCAGAGCGAGGACGAGCCCGTCCAGGACGAGGGCCAGGGCCGCGGTGGCGACCAGACCGGTGACGATCTCCGCGGTGATGCCGCGCTGGAAGCCGTCGGTGAACAGCCAGCCGAGGCTGCGCACACCGAGTACCGCCCCGACGGTGGTCAGTGAGATCGTCGAGACCGTCACCACACGCAGGCCCGTGAGGATCGCGGGGCCGGCCAGCGGCAGCTCGACGGTGAGGAAGCAGCGCATGCGCCCCATGCCCATGGCGGTGGCGGCGTCCAGGACGCGGGCGTCAACGGCGTCGAGCGCGTCGGCGGTGGCCGGCACCAGGAGCGCCAGCCCGTAGAGGGTCAGGGCCACGATGACGTTGAGCGGGTCGCGGATGCCGGTGGCCAGGATGATGGGGAGGATGACGAACAGGGCCAGGGAGGGGACGGCGTAGAGCAGCGAGGAGCCGGTCACCAGCACGGCTCGCAACGGCCGGGCCACGCGGGCCAGCCGGGCGATGGGGATCGCCAGGACGAAGGAGGCGATGATCGCGGGAACCGCCTGGAGCAGGTGGGCCAGGAGGTGCCCGGCGATGGTGGGCAGGTTGGCCAGGACCCAGCTCATGCCCGCTCCTCCGCCTCCGAGGAGGACTCGTCGGCCAGGCGCCCGACGGCGCGGCCGGCCCGGTCCAGGACGATCCGGGACTCGGCGACGTCCGTGAGCTGAAGCTGGCGGGCGGCGTCGTCGAGGCCGAGGAAGCGGGCGACGAAGTCATCGGCCGGGTGGGCCAGCAGCTGAGGGCCGCTGCCTCGCTGGGCGACCTGGGCGCCTTCGCGCAGGAGGATGATCTCGTCACCCAGGGCGAGGGCCTCATCGACGTCGTGGGTGACGAAGATGATGGTCTTCCCCAGCTCGGCCTGGATGCGGGCCATCTCGCGCTGGAGGTCGCGGCGCACGAGCGGGTCGACGGCGCCGAAGGGCTCGTCCATGAGGAGCACCTCGGGGTCGGCGGCCAGTGCCCGGGCCACACCGACCCGCTGGGCCTGGCCGCCGGAGAGCTGGTGGGGGTAGCGCCCGGCCAGGTCGCGGTCGAGGTCGAGCATGTCCATGAGCTCGAGGGCCCGGCACCGGGCGTCGTGGCGGTCGGCGCCCTGGAGGCGGGGTACGAGGGTGATGTTGTCGATGACGCGCCGGTGCGGCAGCAGCCCCGCGTTCTGCATGACGTACCCGATGGAGCGACGCAGGGCCACGGCATCGCGGGTGGCGACGTCCGCGTCATCGATGAGGACCCGTCCGCTGGAGGGCTCCACCATGCGGTTGACCATGCGCAGCAGGGTCGTCTTGCCACAGCCGGACGATCCCAGCAGGACGGTGGTGGTGCCGGCCTCGATACGGGCGGTGAAGGAGTCGACGGCGGGGGAACCTGATTCGGCGCCCCTCCCGGCCGGGTACGACTTGGTAACGGCATCGAAGGTAATGGTGCTGCTCATTGCGGGTGCCGGGTGTCCTCTCATTGGCCTTAGGCGGCGCGGCCCGATGGCGTATTGCCACCGTACCAGCCACCATCTGCCGATCTGCCAGGTGGCAGCCTTTCCCAAGGCGATTGGTGCAGGATTGAAAGCAAACACCCAGGTGCTCACCATCGACACGTCGAAGGTATCGACGAGCTGCCCCCACTCAACACCGCAGCGGTGCGCACCATTCCCGCACTGCATGCCCAGGCTGCGACCCCGGGCGGGCTTTCCGGATCAGAAGGTCCGGATCAGAAGGCCGGGCGCAGGGCGACGTCGTCGGAGTAGTCGGAGGCAACGAGCTCGACGCGGTTGCCCTCGGGGTCAAGCACGGTGGCCTCGTAGTACCCGTCGCCGGTCTCGCGAGGTCCGTCGACGACCGGCACACCGGCTTCCGACATGTAGGAAGCCAGGCGGTCGACGTCTTCGCGCCCCGGCAGGCCAAAAGAGACGTGAGCCCACCCCAGCCCGGCGGCCTCACGCCCCTCGGCCAGCTCCGGACGGGTCATGATCTCCAGGCGGGTCCCCCGCTCGCCCGCGGGCGTCTCGGCGAAGTGGAGGATGTGGGTGCGCAGGCCGGTCCTGGGGTTCTCGTAGAGACCGTTGGCATGCCCGTCAAACCAGTGGGAGTAGAAGTCGCGGGCGCTGTCGAGGTCGGCGACCCAGATGGCGACGTGGTCGAGGTACGGCATGGTCATTCCTTTCCTGACGGTGAAGAATCACTACCGACAACCAGAAATGATCGTACGATCACTCTTCTAGGCAGCGATTTTTTGGCATTGAATCAACGGATTTCCGAAACTCCGATCCGTTGACACCAACAGTAGAAGACCATACGATCATTGTCATTGCTCGTTCTCCAGCAAAACGATCACCTCGTTGCTACCGATGCGGAGGAAGCATGCGCGAGAGTCCCCACGACAGGCGCCGCACGATACTGCGCGCCCTGAGCCCCACCACGGTCCACAGTGTGCAGGCGCTGTCCCGGCTGACCGGGGTCTCGGTCATCACCATCCGCCGGGACCTGGCCGAGCTGGCCCATGAGGGCCTGGTGACCCGGGTCCACGGCGGGGCTCTGCGTGCACCGCGCCGTGGGGCCGCCCGACCGGCCTCCATGCGTCGCAGGCAGGATGTGGAGATCAAGCGCCGTCTGGCGCAGGCCACTGCCGAGCTCATTGAGGACGGGGAGGCGGTCATCATCGACTCGGGGACCACCTGCGAGATGGTGGCCGAGCAGCTGGCCGGCCGCGACATCCGGGTTCTGTGCCTGTCGCTGGGAGCCGGGGCTGCAGTGGCCTCCGTGCGTGGAGCCGCGGTGACCATCGCGGGCGGCCCGGTGGATCCGGAGTCCCTCTCCCTGTTCTCCGCTGAGGCGGTCGAGGCGGTGCGCGCGTTCCGCGCCGACGTCGCGGTCCTGTCCACCTGCGCCGTGTCCACCCGTGAGGGCCTGACCGTCATGGAGTCCGACGACGCGATGGTCAAGCGCGCCATCATGGCCTCCTCCACCCGACGCGTTCTGCCGACCGCACCGAGCAAGATCACCCAGACCAACACCTACCGGTTCGGGCGTATCGAGGACCTCGACACGCTGCTGACAACAAGCCAGATCGACCCCGAGGCCCTCGAGGAGCTGCGGGGCGCCGGGGTTGACGTCGTCCTGTGCGACTAACGGCGAACGACCGGGTCGCAGCGGAGCGGCTTAGCCCAGCAGTGCTGCGAGGGTGCAGACGATGGCCAACAGCGGAAGGAGCCCCTGCTTGGCCGCTGCGCCACGGTGCGGCGCCGAGGCCAGGGCCAGGACCACGGCGGCGGCCAGCATGGCCCCGGTCCCGGCCAGGATGAGGGCGGCGCCGAGCTCCACGTGTCCCAGGGCCGCCAGGGCGACTCCGGTCAGCGTCTGGAGGGCCAGGAAGAGGTTGTAGAAGCCCTGGTTGAAGGCGTAGAAGGCGTGTGGCCTGGCCTCCTCGGGCGTGCCTCCGAAGGTCTTGCGGGCCAAGGGCCCCTCCCAGGCGATGGACTCCATGTAGAAGATGAGGACATGGAGAGCGGCGGCCAGGACGGCGAGGACCATTGCGGCAGTCAGCATGGGCACTCGATTCATGAGACGGATGGAAACCGGCCCCTCAACCACCCCGACGCCGTCGTTATTCCCCGGGATTCCCGAGGCTCACCAGGACGTCTCCGGCGCCTCCTGAGCTCAGGAGGCCGCCTGCTTGGTCACCCAGGCGATGAAGTTCTCCTCACCGGTGCCGGTCAGCTCGGCCATCGTGTGCCCCTGCCCCCAGATGGTGGCGAAGTCGACGCTGCCGGCTCCGGCCTGCTGGAGCGCCAGGGCGAGGTTCACCTCGACGGTGGAGGCCGTGTCGCCCTGGGTGATGCCGGTGCGGATGCGCCAGGCGGGGGCGATGGTGGAGCTGCCCCGCCCCTTGGAGTCCTGGGTGAGGTAGTACAGGGGGTCGTACATCGCCACGCGCGTGACCATGTCGGTGCCGACCGAGTCCTTGGCGCCCAGGTCCTTCTCGTAGGCGGCGACGCCGTAGTCCTTGATCCAGCCCGACAGCCCCGAGTACCTGGACTGCCCCTTGGAGATGACCTCGCGGCTCAGGGAGGAGAAGTGCTGCTTGTTCTCCCCCGAGCCCATGACGAGGTTCTCGGTCTGGGCGCGGCCCACGCCGTCGAAGGCCCCCACGTCCTTGGAGGCGTTCTTCTGGGAGGTGACGAAGCCCTGCAGGCCGGTGATCGTCGCAGTCTTCTTGGAGGCGTCGTAGGTGACCCACTGCGAGGAGGAGTTGAGGAAGGCGATGTACTCCTCCACCGTCTTGTAGGTGGTGGACTCGCCACGGCCCTGAGCGCCGCCTCCGGACGTCCCGCCCTTGGGGGGCGTGCCGCCGGCGTCACTGGGCGGGGTTCCCGACGGCGCCCCGCCGCCCCCGCTGGGCTCCATCCCCGCCATCTCGGTCGACGAGGGTGTGTAGGGGAAGGTGGTGGCCGCCAGGAAGTCATTGAGAGACTTCTGGATGACCCCCACGAGGTGGTCGTAGTAGGAGCCCGACAGGTAGGTGCCCTGGGAGGAGGACTCCAGGGTCAGGGGCTTGCCCTGGGCGTCGGTGAGCTTCAGCCCGTTGAGGTAGGTGGGGAAGGCGGCCGCGAGGTCCTGGGAGTAGGCCCGCGTCCAGGTGCCCTCGGCCCGGGTGTCGGAGGAGGCGAACTGCCCCATGTTCCACTCGTAGGCGGCGTTGGCGCTGTCCAGGCTGGTGATCGGGCACCAGCACATGGCTCCGGCGACGGCGTCGGACAGGGCCTTGCCGCTGGTGTCAGTGGTGGCGGCCCCCAGGACGGCCAGGTAGGGGGCGAACAACTCACTGTCCCCCGAGGCTCCGGCGACGGCGCTCTGCGCCCCTCCCCCGCTGTGCCCGAAGACGTAGACCTTCGCGGCGTCGCCGGGCACGGAGGCTGAGTTGTAGCGCCGGTAGCGCACGGCGGCCTTGAGGTCGGTGACGCCCCAGGGCGCGTTGCCGGAGTAGGTCTGGGAGTTGGAGTCCTTGCCGCGCAGGCCGGCATGGACGTAGATGAAGCCGGCCTCCATGTAGGCCTTGATGGTGTCGTAGGAGTACTCGGTGGGCGGCTTCTGGGCGGAGTATCCCGGGGTGTTGACCGGGAAGACGGTGGGTGCGGTGGCGGCGGTGAAGCTGCCGACGGCGCCCGAGGCGTTGACGGTGACCGTGTAGGTGCCGTTGCCGTTGTCGGTTCCGGTGAGGTAGGCGCCGGGCACGTAGATGCCCAGGGTCTCGTAGTCCGAGGCCTGGGGCGTGGCCACGTAGCGCAGACCCAGCTGGTAGTAGACCTTGTGCTCCGCGTCGTAGCGCCAGGCCGCGTTGTCCAGGGCGAGCTTCGTGTCGGTGGGCGCCTGCGACGACGCCGTGGAGGAGGCCTGCGCAGTGGCCCCTCCGGTGGAACAGGCCCCCAGGCCCAGGAGTCCCGCCGCAGCGGGCAGTGTGGTGAGGATGGTGCGTCGTGGCAGGTTCATCGTGGTTCCCTCCGGCACAGTCAGTCGCGTGCCTCGCTCGGGTGTCTGCATACGTGGCTAGCACATCACCTTAAGACAAGGACGACCCCAGGACGCGCCTGTGCTGCTTCCGTGAGTCGGCACCTGGCCGATGACGAGCGCGATAGGGCACCACTCGCCCGCACGACGACGGCGCCACCCTCACACAGAGGGCGGCGCCGTCGTCGACTTGAAGAACAGTCCAGGGGCTCAGTCCTCAGCGGCGCTGGGGTGGGTCATGTCCATGGGGACGACCCACTTGTCGAACTCCTCGGCGGTGACGAAGCCGAGCTCGAGGGCGGACTCGCGCAGGGACAGGCCCTTGTGGTGCGCGTTCTTGGCGATCTTGGAGGCCTTGTCGTAGCCGATGTGGCGGTTGAGGGCGGTGACCTGCATGAGGTTGGTCTCCAGGTTGGCCTCGATCCGCTCGGTGTTGGGCTCGATGCCGTAGGCGCAGTTGGTGTCGAAGGAGACGCAGGCGTCACCCAGGAGCTGGATGGACTCCAGGACGCACCAGGCCATGACCGGCTTGAAGACGTTGAGCTGGAAGTTGCCCTGGGATCCGGCGAAGCCGACGGTGGCGTCGTTGCCGAAGACCTTCGTGGCCACCATGGTCATGGCCTCGCACTGGGTGGGGTTGACCTTGCCGGGCATGATCGAGCTGCCGGGCTCGTTCTCCGGGATGATGAGCTCGCCGATGCCGTTGCGGGGGCCGGAGGCGTACCAGCGCACGTCGTTGGCGATCTTCATGAGGGCGTCGGCCAGGACCCGCAGGGCGCCGGAGACCTGAACCAGGGCGTCGTGGGCGCCCAGGGCGGCGAAGAGGTTGTCCGCCTGGGTGAACTCGATGCCGGTCTCCTCGGAGATCTTCTTGGCGCACAGGGCCCCGAACTTCGGGTGGGCGTTGAGGCCGGTGCCGACGGCGGTCCCGCCGATGGCGAGCTCACGGGCGCGGGAGTCGGCGTAGCGGATGCCGTCGAGGGCGAAGTCGATCTGGGCGACCCAGCCGCTGATGACCTGCCCCAGGGTGATGGGGGTGGCGTCCTGCAGGTGGGTGCGGCCCACCATGACGACGTCGGCGTAGGCCTTGGCCTTGGCGTCCAGGGTGTCGCGCAGCTGCTGGACGCGCGGGTACATGGCGGCCAGCTCGTTGACGACGGCGATGTGCATGGCCGTGGGGAAGGTGTCGTTGGAGGACTGGCCGCGGTTGACGTGGTCGTTGGGGTGGACCGGGGTCTTGGAGCCGCGCTCGCCGCCGGCCAGCTCGATGGCGCGGTTGGAGATGACCTCGTTGGAGTTCATGTTGGACTGGGTGCCCGAGCCGGTCTGGAAGACCACGAGCGGGAACTCGGCGTCGAGGTCACCGGCGATGACCTCATCGCCGGCCTTGGCGATGAGCTCGGCGATGTCGGCGGGCAGCTCGCCGAGCTCGGCGTTGGCCAGGGCGGCGGACTTCTTGAGGATTCCCAGGGCCTTGATCATGGGGCGGCCCCACACGAAGGTCTCACGGCCGATGTCGAAGTTGTGCAGACTCCGCTCGGTCTGGGCCCCCCAGTAGCGGTTGGCGTCCACCTCGATGGTGCCCATGGAGTCGGATTCGGTGCGGGTCGTGACAGCCTGGTTGGGCGTCTTTGCATCAGTTGTCATAGGTGCAAGGTTAGGCGCTCATGATCCCTGCCGTGCGAGGACCGGCGTCCCAGACACGTCTCAGATCACTACCGGCCGACGGCATCGTCGCCGTGGCTCATGACGGCCGGAACTGTTCCAGAGCCAAGTCGAGCAGGTCCGCAAGACGCTCGTTCCCGTCAATGGTCCTGGGCTCATGGAGATGCCCCGTGATCTGCAGGGCTGCGAGTCCATGAAGCAGGACCCAGACGACGGTGGCGATCTCACGGGTGGGGCCGGGTCGTAGCTGCCCGGCCCCCTGGGCCTGGGCAACGAGCTCGCCGACGGCGGCCATGGCGTCGTCGGCGGCCTCCTCCAGCCCGGGGTCCGGCTCCGCAATCGGAGCGTCCCCGAAGACCAGCTGGTAGTGGTGGGGGCACTCGACTGCGTAGTCGATGTAGGCCCAGCAACCGGCGCGCAGCCGCTGTCGCGCCCCCCGGTGCAGCTCCGCACCGCGACGAATCCGCTCTGCGATCTGCCGCAGGGTCCGGCCCGCCAAGGCACGCATGAGCGCAGCCTTGTCCGCGTAGTGACGATAGGGCGCCGAGCGGGACACACCGGCGGCTTCTCCAACGGCACGCAGCGTCACCGACTCAGGCCCTCTGTCCTCGAGCAGCGTTGAAGCAGCGTCGAGGATGGCGGCGCGCGTCGGGCCTGGATCACGAGGGCTCACGATCCAAGACTACCCACATGTTGACACAGTCAACTTTCCGGTTATGCTGACACCGTCAACTTAACCTGACGAGAGGACGACCCATGACCGACACCACCCGCTCCGGCGCCGACTTTGACGCGGCCTACCTGAGCACCTGGACCGAGCCCGACGCCGGAAAGCGCCTTGCACTCATCGAGCAGATGTGAGCACCGCACGGGTCGCTGCACATCTCCTCACCCGCCTTGACCCTCACAGGAACAGCCGACATCGCCGAGCACATCGGCCGTGTCCACAACGACCGCATTGCGGGCCAGGGCCTGACCTTCAGCTATGACCAGCGCATGGAGTCCGGCGACGCGCTATTGCTGCGCTGGTCGATGACCGCCCCGAGCGGCGACGTCGTCGGGCGCGGAGTCGACACCGTCTTCCGCGACGTCGACGGCAAGGTGACGCGCGCCTACATGTTCATGGGCGTGAACTGACCGGAACGGGATAACGGGACTCCGACACGACTCGCGTCGAACACTCAGGACATCGCCGCCAGCACCGCCTCGATGCCGGCGGCGATCGTCGTGTGCGCGCCAGCCGCGAGGCGGACGACCTCGTCAGGCTCGGTGGGCGTCTGCGCGAAGGACAGGTCGGAGACGATGCTCATGCCGGCCACGCGCACACCGAGCTGGTGCAGAGCGACGGCCTCCAGGACGGTGGACATGCCCACACAGTCGGCACCGACGGACTCCAGCATCCGCGCCTCCGCCATGGTCTGGTACTCCGGGCCGCGCAGAGCGGCATAGACGCCTGCCTTTTCTGTGACACCGCTCAGGATGTCGGCGAGCTCGTCGTCCCACACGCCGCGAACGTCGGTGAAGACCGGGCCGTCGAAGGGTGAGGAGCCGGTGAGGTTGAGGTGGTCGGTGATCGTCATGACCTCGCCGAT
>ERZ772928.338-NODE-338-length-21744-cov-27.059339_pt1 | contig 21744 bp, 17 predicted proteins | sample MGYA00511686_ERZ772928 | MGnify/ENA primary metagenome ERZ772928 (study PRJEB29015, sample SAMEA2738063) | human oral metagenome | biome: human oral; feature: human-associated habitat; material: saliva | place: China | collected 2219 ... | reverse complement strand
TTGTGGCCCCCTCTAAGCCCCTTATCGGCTCCCTTTTGGGTAGGGTTACGTACAGAGGCTTTTGAGGGCCTCTACGGGCCGCCTAGCGCTTCCGGGTCGCCGCAGCCATGCCGTGTAAAAAGAATGTATTTCCCGTGTAAATAATATGTGATTAATTACATAACGCATTGTTTTGTTTACACGCGCCCTTTTTCCAATGCCCTCTTGCAACCCCGCCATATACCCCATACTTCCCAGTAGATTCAAGGACTCTACCCTACCCGCCATGCGTGATGCCCCTCTGCCACCGATACGACATTTTTGAATTTTCTTGGTGTTAAAGAATTATATTCTATAAAGTCAGCTTGACAAACAAAAGTGTGCTCGTTCTATAAAATACATGATGTTTTCTGCTAGTGCAGAAACCTGCCCCTCATGCACTCCCTCCTCACCCTGACAGCGAACCCCCTCAGCAGCCGAACCCAACCCCCTGGATGTATCCTCCAGTCAGGTCATCGAGGCAGTGGGTGTCTCTACTCATCCGTAGCGGGCACAGGTGGTATCTAGGCGCCACTCATGATCATGGAGGTTCAGCTGCTGAGGCTGGATGTGGACTCTCTGGGAGTGGTCTAGATGAGGCTGCCGAGACTAGTAGTGTCTCTGAGGCGTTGGCACCTGTCGGTGGCGTGATTATGGCTCTCTGCGGGGGTGGATCACGGGTAGCTTTCTACGCCTTCGAGGCTTCCTCTATGAGCGTGTATGAGCTTCTTGGTGTAGTTGTTCTCTGCTGGTTTCGTGGGGCGTCTAGGAGATGTATAGGGGGTATATCGCATCTCTTTCGTCTAGACAGCTAATGTAGGGTCAGGCTTGAGGATGTAGACAGAGGTAGCTAGTGGTAGCCTGGCGAATTCAGGTTAAGCGCCCAGGTATCTGGTGCATATGGGTTGCCAGCGAGCGCGGTTTAGGTGGCAGTGGCTAGTAGTGCTCTAACGCTGGTGCTGGTTTTGGGTGCGTTCAAGCCCCGGGATGCTGGGGTGGGCACCTTTTTCCGGGGCTTGAGGTGTTGTTAGGTTGCTGCGTTACTTCAGCGTCAGCATGATGATGTGGAACATGGTTGTGAGGCGGGCTGTGCGGGGTTTGAGGTGGATTTTAGTTGTGGTTGTGAATTGGTGCCGTGTTAGGTGGTACCTGATCATGGAGGCAATCACGGCCAGGATGACGGTGAGCAGAATGAGTTGGGGGTGGTCGGTTAGTTGCAAGGTGACGTCGATAGCGTGTTGCACCGAAGTTTCCCAGAGGTAGTTTGGCTGGTAGGCGTAGGTGGTGATGGTTTCGGTTGCCAGCTTCTGGTAGTAGAGGGCGGCGGTCGTTTGGAGGTGCTTGAGCGTGAGGGTGGTTTCCTCCGTGAGGATTGTTTCGCTGAGGAGGGTAAGAATGAGGGTGGCTGCCAGTGCAGAAGTTGCGTGCAGTGTCATCCAGAAAAGAGTCTTCAGGGCGGTCGACATAACCGGTGCCTTCCTGTCGTAACCCGTACTTATGGTTCAGGGTTGTTGCAGGGTATATATCGGTTTGGTTCGACAGCTAAGCTTTGGGGCAGTCTGGATTGGGGGTGGCTGGTTTAGTTTTGAGCCTCAGTTCAAGGGTGGCTATCAAATAGCTGGGTTGTTGAGTTATTGGATGCTCAGAGTTCAGGAGGTCAGCGAGCGCGGTGGAGCGTTTGGAAGCAAACAAATACCCCCGATAGGTGGTTTTCTATCGGGGGTATTTGTTTTTGGGCTGACGGATGTGGTGGTTTGCGGTATCTGCGCCTTGCTTAGATGAGTGCGCTGGCGTAAGTGTGATTGACCTGCACCATGGCGTAGAGGACTTACGGCTGTCAGGAAGTGGCGATACCCAAACTCACCGAAGGGGTGTAAAGCGCTAGTACCTAAGACTGAAAATGTTCACCTAAACACCTCTATATTGTGCAGCGCTAGGAAGCTTCTCGTGCTTGTTGCCTCTGGTATTCGGTGATGCATTCTTGTTTGAGGCGGTTGTATGTGTCTTTCCAGATGGCGGTTCGGGCTTTTTGTGCTGAGAGTGTGGGGTATTGGGTGAAGTCTGCGGCGGTGACACGGTGTGTGCGGGTGATGCCTTTGTGTGAGGCTTTGACTTTGAAGTTCATGGTTCGGCGTTTGTTGTTGTCGCTGACGAGGTCGCGGTACTTGTTCCTTTTTTGGAAGTCGCCGATGGTGAAGAATGAGGCGGAGCAGCGGTACCAGATGCCTTGTCCGCCGACGAGGAGGTCGTTGATTTCTAGGTGGCGTTTGATTCCTGCTGTGGGGTTTTTGAGTTTGGGGTGTCCTTTGGGGACCATGCCTTTGGTGAGGTAGTCGTAGAGGTAGTCGTGGTGTCCTTTCTTTTGGGCGAGTTCGTCGATATGCATGATTGAGGCGTAGGGGATGGATGAGGTTTTTTGTTTGGCGGTGATGGCGGCAATTTCTTGGGTCATGTCTGCCATGGGGAGGGTGCCTTTGTAGAGTGTTTTGTCTAGGCGTGCCCGGATGTAGGTGTTGGCTGCGGTTTCGACTTGTGTGGGTGAGGTGGGGGGTTCGATTGCTATGGGGATGATGATGTGTAGGTGGTAGGGGTATTGGGTGCGGTCTTTGGTGTTGATTGCTTTGGTGGCTGCTTCTTGGGTGATTCCGGAGTTGTGGTATTCGCCGATTGCGATGCGGCCTGCGCATTTTACGCCGTCGAGGGTGTCGAGGTGCTTTATGAGGTGGTGGGTGGTGTTGTATGCCTTGGGCAGTTCTGTGTCTGTTAGTCGTGGGATGGTGAGCATGAGGCTGTAGGGTCCTTTGGCTCGTACGACTCGTGTGATTGCGGAGGAGAGTTTAGCTTGGGTGGGTTTGACGCATTTGATGCGGGTGCAGCGGGGGTCTTTGCACCGGAACATTTTGGTTTTGGTGGGTGTGTTGGCTGGGATGTCGAGGGTGGATGAGTTTGGGTCGAGGTTGAGGTCTTTGAGGGTTTCGTTGGTGATGATTTCGTAGACGTCGTGGTTGTCTTGTGTCCAGTGGTCGACGGCTACTCCGGTGGCGAAGGTTTCGATGATTGTTCGGGGTAGGGTGGGGGTTTGGGTTGTCATGGGTGTTTGTAGTCTTTCCTTTTATGGTGGGGTTGTTGTTTTTGGGTTGGGCGACTTGCGTGTTTTGAGGTTTTGTTGCCTTGTTGTGTTCTATTTTATCGGTTTAGTGGATGCGGTTGTGTTGGTTTGGTCATTATGGTGTGTTGGGGTGTTGGCGTGTTTTGGTGGGGCTTTGCGAGCGCGGTGGCTGGTGCTGGTTTCTGTGTTGGCGGTTATGTCTGGTGGAGTTTTAGGGGTTGTTGGGTGTATTCAAGCCCCGGATAGCGGGTTTCGCTGTCCGGGGTTTGAAGTTTATTTGGGTGGTGGGGTTGTTACTTCAGTAGCAGGAGCAAGGCGATGGGGGTGTGGTTGTGAGTAGGTGTAGAAGAGCTATTGCAGCTCTCCTATTGACGCCCCCCCCCTTTTCGTGTTCCTGGACAGGAACCATGGTGGTTTTGCCCAGGAACACAGGGGTTTTCAGGCTGGCTTGGGGGGTTATTTCAGTACTAGATGCGCCAGAAAGCTACGTAGAGCTTTCCAGTCGGCTTTGTGCAGGCTTTGCGGGTTCCGCAGATGCGGGAGGCTAGAACTGTGGAAAGCTTAGCTACCAAGTGGAGAAGCTTCAGTATGGTGATGGTGTTTGCCCTGATGCGCCCGGTCAGGTGCCTTTGTGTTGTCATCAGGAGCAGTATGAGGAGGTACCTGATGATGGCGGTGATGGTGGCTAGGAAGACTGTTAGTAGAACCGTCTGGGGTTGATGTGCGAGCGCTAGGGTAACCTCGATGGTTTCTTGGATGTGGGCTTCCCAGAGGTAGTTTGGCTGGTAAGCGTAGGTGCGGATAGTTTCGGTAGCAAGCTGGTTGTAGTAAAGGGCGGCGGTGGTTTGGAGGTGCTTGAGCGTGGTGGTGGTTTCTTCGGTGAGGGTTCCGCTAAGGGTGGTGAGGATGAGGGTGGCTGCTAGTGCTGAGATGGTGTGAAGCGTGATGAAGAAGATAGCTTTGAGGTAAGTCGTCATGGCTATGGAATCTTTCGTTTGTGCCCCTTACTTAGGTTTGGGGGGTTCTTACTGTTTCCATAGCAAGCAGCGTTGGTGTTGAAGTTTTTGGGGTGGGCTGGTTTTTGTGTTTTGCCTTGTCAGGGGGTTTTGTGTGGTTTGGGGGTGGTGGTTTTTGGGGTTGCGGGTGGGGTAACCCAGCAACTTATTTCACTTGAGTGCATGTTTTGGGGTGTGTTGAGAATTCAACCCCCGGGACACAGGTTTTGGGCGCTTGCAGGCAAGGCAGACGTGGCTGAGGTTTCGGGTAGTGGTTCCGGACCTGGAACTAACTACGGGCGCATGGTTTAGGGTGCGGGGTTCACTGCGAGCGATACCAGCCCCAGAAGAAAGCACGCCACCAGCGGCAGAAAGGCAGGCAGGCAAGACAAACAAGGATCGGGGCTACTGGATACAAGGAAGCCAGGAAAAGCAGGTAAGAGGCAAAGCCTTGAACGAGTACCCCCTTTAAGGAGAGGAAGCCACTAGACAAGACAGCCAAGACAAACAGGCAGGCAGGTAAGAGCTGACAGCCACAAAGCCTTGAATAGAAAGACTCAGCAGTCAGAGAGCCAGGACAGACATGGAATCATGCTCCAGCGAGCGCAGGTTCAGTGTTGCCGAGGTTCATGTGCTGCTTGAAGGTTCTGGGTTTGGAGGGGCTGGATCAGCAGACTGTGGGCGCACGCATAACACTGTGGGCACCATTCAGGACAGGCTGGGAATAATCGATACGCCAAAAGAAGTAGGGGTCTTACCCCGCTACTAAGAACACCGAATGAAACGCGAACTGCTAGGTATGTTCTGCAACTCTGAATGCAACAGGAACAAGATAGGCTCAGCTGGTTATCACAAGAGACTCTTCAGCGAGCGCCACTACCAGGACACCGAATAACCAGGCAGGTTGCTTAGGCATGCTGAGGAACCAAACACGGCGAGTGGAGGATGTTTCTTAGGTGCTGTGGGCGCCACTGTGGGCGGCTTGGTGGTGCGGGTGCCTGTTTTATTGTTTTCTGGTCGGGTTGCGGCTTCAAGTGGCGTGTAGAGGGCTATATGGATGAGGGTTACTGGCCTCATGCATAAGCGGTGTCAAGGGGTACCTGGGTTGGTTCAGCACAAGCAGGAAGCCAGGCAAAGCAGGCGCGGGTAAGGGAAGAGGAAAGACGAACCAAGCAAGTCGGGGACTACCAGCGAGCGCAGGTTCAGGTATTGGCGGGGTTTTGGGTAGTGGATAATCCTGACCAGCAGACAAAGACAGGCAGACAGACAGGCAGGATGAAAGAAGCAGAGTGAACCGAGCCTAAAAGTTTCTAAGCCACGCTAGGCTCATCAGGACAGCCAAGGAAAAAACCAGCATACCCCCTACACCAGCCGCACATCCACACCCAAACTAGAGCGCACCTGCATCACCGCATTACGCAACCCACGACCATCAGACCCCGTAGCAGGCACCACAACACTCACACCCTCACCCACCACACCTGAACCCCAGATCTTATAATGACCCGAACCAGATAAGGACACAGCACACCCCGCCTTACGGGCACGACTCAACAACTCGGTAGTACTGGCTGGCATCGAACCGACAGGGCTACCACCCGAGATACGGCGGACACCTTGATGATCGGTACTAACCAAAGTACCGGCTAGCTCGATGCAGACAACCTGCCTCTTAGGTTCGCTGGCTAGAACATCAAAACCACCACCACGGTAGAGGGTACGCATACCAGCTGCCGGATAAGGCTGAGCATCGCCCATAGAACCCACCACAACAACCGGCGTAATGTTTAGACGCTTGCAGTCCTCGATAGCATGCGGAGTAAACACCCAACCCCCCAGGGCCCCAGAACCCAGATCGTACTCAACCTTAAGAACAGTGCGGGTGCACGTATCCACCACCACCCAATACCCGGCAGGTGTAGTGTACGCGTACACAGAACCACCCACACAACAACGCACCACCCGACCAGGGGCAGCGGGGGTAGCGGTGGCGGTAGTGGGGGCGGTAGGGGTAGGGGTGGGGGTAGCAGTGGTAGCGGTAGGGGCGGGGGTAGCAGTACTGGGGGTACCGGTGGTAGCCATAGAAGCAGCCGAAGCGGCGGTAGCGGTAGGGGTACTGGGGGCGGCGGTAGTGGCCGGAGCGGCAGAAGACGCGGCGGTACTAATGGGAGCGGGGGTAGAAACAGCTGCGGCAACACCGCCACCAGCACCAGTAGTAGCGGCAGAAGACACGGCGGTAGTAGCCATAGAAATGGAGGTCACTAAATAATTAATGCGCACATAAAAGCACCTAGACCAAAAACAGAGAATAAGAGAAAAATACTGAAGGTAACTGACCGTAGAAACCTCCAGAATTCATTCTTTTCCGCACCCGGGGCAACCTCTGGAGTTCTCGTCATCCAATGTCGCCTCGCTAAAATTTTTAATTTTTAAAATTTTAGTTCCATTTAAAAAACTTTTGGTTAATTATTTCTAAAAGAATTTCATATACGCTCCCGACAAGCTATTTTGTTAACCTTGAGTGGCTTTCTGAGGGTGCCACGTATATCCGGCTATTACTGCAGATTCCTGCTGTAGACAGGCATGAGGATTGGTTTGCATTTAATGTTTTGCCCATCGCTGAATTAATGACCATGCAGGTATCTACAAGATGGCCTCTTGGTTATAATTGTTTACATGCGAAAACACACCGACATATAGGATATATATGGCATTCGCCAACTCCTTGTCGAGTATAAATTTTATAAAATGTCACCATGATCCAAGCAGGATCATCCTTCCGGATACTGAGGCTTCCCTGAATCAGTATCCGCTGGTACTTGCTGGGCCTGGCACTGACACCCCGGTGGTCTACAGGGTGCACAAAACCTATGCCCCTGATGGCTCGCCGTATAGTCCCCTGTTTTACTCTTCTGCGTGGGCGCCTGGGACTGGTGGACGCTTTAATTTGCCGGGTTTTGAGGGCCTGGGTACATGCAACACGGGCAGGTCGCTTCTGGCGGCTATACGGGAAACACTTGGTACTGAGCTTTACAAGTGGATGGCCAGGGGTGTAATCCCTCGCTCCCGCTTGGAGGGTAAGTCTATGTCTCGGCTTCGCCTGAAGCGCCAGATAGTGCTGGTGGATGCGCGTGTCAACGGACCTGGGTATTGCGCTAAATGTGTGAGCGATACGCGTCATAAGGGTACAAAATACGCCCTCACTCAGCCGTGGGCGCATGGTGTCTATAAGCTGGGTGCGGGCGGGATTATCAGCAACTCGAGCCTGGGGGAAACAGAAAATGTGTACATTTACGGTCCTGCAGGTATCTATGAGGAAGACCTAGAGATCGAGGAGACTGTGGACTTGGTTGAGGCATATCGTGAGTGCCTGGCTCAAGGCGCAAACCTGCCCAGAATCATCGATGACAATGTGGACGATTTTGGTGATGCGCTCCACGATAGTCTACCTCCGGCTTAAAGCAGTACCTCCAGGCTTACTTACCCCTCTCGCCCAATCCCCTTGATACCTAGGAGATAGAGCGAGAGGGGGCAGCCCCCTGCAGGTAGCACAACAAACAAATAGACCCTTACTTTACACTTAGGCTTTACAATGTGTACTGTGAGAGTAGAGCCCTCCAGTGCGGAACCCAGCCCGCACCAGGATGGTCGCCGCACTGGACGGGGCTCCCATTACTGAAAGGGGGAAACCTTGCCATGGAAAAAAATGAATTCCTGAATCGCACCCTCGGACCAGCTCAGGAGCTGATTGAATCGCTCATCGCTGACGGGACCATCGACATGACCGAAAGCCGAGCCCATAATCTATCCTCCGCCCTCAAACTGGCCATCCAGCAGCATGTGAAAACACATCAGGAGTCCAAGAATCTCCTATCCACCATCGGAGACCTCTACACCACAGCAGCAGTCTGCAAGTACCTCGGGGACATCACCCGACAAGCGCTCAATGACCGCATCAATAAAAAAACCATCCTTCGCTTGAAGGATGGCAAGGGGCGAAATGGCTACCCAGGATTCCAGTTCGCCAATGGTGCAGTTGACCCATCCGTCCAAAAGATTATTCAAACGCTCCTTAATGGAGGCTTTGATGAGTGGCGCACTGCCTTCTGGATTACCAACCCCTCACTGATGTACGACGGCCTCTCCGCCCTGGAGTATATGAAGCAATCCGAAGAGCACTTCGAAGAGGTCCTTGACCACGCGCTCGCTGACGTGAACACCAGCAACGATTACCGATAAACCATAAATCATATATAAGAAGACATATATTTATTATTCTAAATGAAATAACCCTATTACCTATACCAAAGATATAGAAGCGGGGGCTGCCAGACCACTCATACCAGTGATCTAGCAGCCCCCGCCTCTTCGTCCGCTCACGTATCCTGCCTTCTTAGCGCTCGCCGGGGTTATCGGCGGCGTGCACGGCGTGCACGCTTCGCCTTCGCTGCATAGTCAGCGAAGGTGAGCAGCAGCGCAAGCAGGCACAGTAGGAAGATGATGCGTGGGGTATCCAGTGCGATACCCAGTTCTGGGATGCTGAATACGGCCTGGGTGTTTGATGCTGTTTCGGTGACTGCTTCCCCGTCGGTAGTGCCTTCCATCGTGGGGATGGTCGGTAAGAAGATGCCTAATGATAGGAACCAGTTTTTTGCGGCTTCTAAAAGTCCGCTCATCCATGCGCCGATAGCGCCGATGGGGACCATAAAGAAGATGAATAGCCAGGTGAGGACGTTTTCGAAGTCGTCATTTGAGGTGTGTTGGCTCATGGGTTTAGGTCTCCTCTCGGGTCTTGTCGTACGCTTCGATGTCTGCTTCGCTGCGGGCGCGGCGGGTGTTCAGTTGCTGGCCCTGGGTGAGGGTGAAGGAGCCAGATTCGCCGTGGGGGGTGCGGTAGTCCAGGATGAGGTCGCCGGAGCCGAAGGGATCTTTCACGAGTGAGTTGACGATGACCCATTCGCCTTCGACTTCGACCAGGTCGCTTTCGCCTAGGCTCTGGGCTGATTCGGTTTGCTCTTTACCCCATACGGCGGTGTCGAATTCTTCCGTTACGCTCTGTGGTGTCGCAGTATCGGAGCTCATGAGCACTTCGGGGGTGATGGTAGGCATCTTCATGGTGTCGATGGTCGGCTCACCCGTAGCGGGGGTGCTGTCTTCGATGACCTTCAGTTGCGCTTTCAGCGCTTCGCTGCGGCGGACCGCAATCTCAATGGGTTCTCCGTCAGCTGCCAGGATGGGGGCGGTCAGGTAGTCCGTCCACGGGGTCGGGGTTTCCTCGAATTCGTCGTTCTTCTCGTTATAAACCTGGGTGTATTCTTCTAGCTCCTTAATGGTCTTCATCGTGTACAGGGTGTGGGTTGGCATGTTGTTCTTGACCTTCGACTCGTCATAGTCGGAGTCCAGCGGGTCCGGGTTCGGTGCCAGAATCGACTGAATCATCGTCGGCTCCCCATTCATCATCGCCAACGCACGGCCCTTCGCACCGGCTACAGCGCAGCCAATCGAAGCGTTCTCCCACATCATGATGGAGGCATCGCGGCCCATCTGACCCAGCGACATGCGGCCACCAAAGTTCTCTCGGGTCTCACCATTCATCAAGGACGCGTCAGGACGCTGAAGACCAACGACCATGTGGATCAGTGCCTTACGTGCCAGACGTGCCAGCGAGCCAATCCAGCTATCGACCTCAGACTTTGAGGGCATGCCCTTGACCTTGTGGGTGGCGTAGAAGTCGGCGATATTGCCCTTCATTTCCGACAGCTCATCACAGACGAAGAAGATCGGGTCAAAATCGTAGGCGGTAGCCTGACGCTTACGCAGCAGCGTGTACCGCTCCTGCATAATCTCGTGCAGGTGCTTGAGCATCCTAATCTGAGTGGGCACCGAATTAGCAATCAGCTCCACGTTGGGCCACTCATCATAACCAAGCAACTCAATCCACTTACCATCACACAGCCACACACGGTAACCGGCCTGAGTAATCTGCTGAATAATATTGTGCAGGCTGATGGTCTTACCGTAACCGGTACGACCGGTAATGAGCAGGTGCGCATCCTTAGTCGGATTCCACGTAGCCCACTGGCCGTCCTCATTCAGGCCCAGCAGAATCTCAAACTTCTTATATGCCTTGTAGCTTGCAGCATCGTCGAAGCGCTGACGCATCGGCTGCGCATGCGCAGGCAACGACACCACCGCCGGGAATTCCTTACGACGCGTAAAGCTCAAAACATCCTGCTGCGCATCCCAGGTACAACGATAAGAACCAGGAATACGGGTCAGCATCGCACGGGTGATACGAGCCTTAGAGGAGGGGTTCATCTCCAGCTCAAGCGTACGATGATGTTCAATATGAATCTCCGTGAGCACACCCTGCTCATCACGCACAAAACGAGCCACCGCCTCATCCCCAAGCAGCTTCTTAGCTGCTTCGGTGATGACGCGTTCGCGCTTCTGCTCGTCGGTTTCGTTGACGGTTTCTTGGGCGGCGGTGGGTACTGCCTTCAATACCAGCTTTTTGCGGACGTTATTGACCGAGTCGATCTTGAATTCGACGGTACCGTCGGAGAGCTCGCGGTTAGCAACAGCGAGTAGCTTACCAGCCCACTCGGGGTTGGTGGCATCAACGGTACGTCCGTAATGCACGATCAGGCTTGAAGGGTGTCCCGGCTCAGCGAGGTGATGGCGCACGACAGAACTGGCCCGGCAAGCCTTCGCCCAGGAGGCGGCAGAAAGGTTCTTGGCTCGCTGGGCGTTCAGACTAGAGGCCGACTTGATGGGCGGTGCGGTATCGGTGGTATCTGCGTCGTCGCTGTTGGGGATATCGGTAGTAGGTGCGTCTTCAGGTGTGGGCACACCATCAGTAGCGGTGCCATGGTTGGTTGCTTCTTCCTGGCCTTCTGCCTTACCTGCTTTCTCAGATTTTTCAGCGGTGTGGGACGGTAGCGGGGTGCGCTTCCACCGTCCCACACTCACCAACGTACGACTCAAGCCCTTCACACCCAGCAGCGGGTAAGCTGCCTCGATGAAGTTATCGGCACGAGCCTCACGCTCATCTTCATGACGCGCTGAAGCGCTCAAGGAGGCGGCGATGACCGCAACCACCGCACCAGCAAGGATGATGCTGATCAGCGGGGTTCCGGTCATCACCAGCCAGTCCACCACCATGATGGCCACAATGATCGCAGCAGCACTCACATGCTTGCCCTTGCGGACCTTAGCAGGCAACCCGTGCTGCACCTCAGTGAGCATCGGGTCCATAGATTCGGCGGTGTTATCCCACCGGGCTGCAGGCCCGTCAACAGAACGCTGCGCAGTACGTCGTGACCTCATCGGCGTGGTGTCCTTTCAACGATGGTTCATCTGAGAAATACAGATGGTTTAACTCACGGTGTGGGTTTAGCTGTTGTTGCCCAGTGCGTTGTAGTAGTCAGCGACCTTCCACGAACCGGAGAAGTCACGGACCAGTACGATGGTCTTCACCTCACGTACTGGCTTCACAGCCTCCATGGGGTCCCGTGCATCTCGGCCGACCATGAGAGTGGCAGTGAACTTAATCATCGGCGCACCCGAAGCATCCGTACCCTGGCTAAAGACAATGTATTCGCCCTCGTCCTGAACAGTCATAGCGATCCTGGCCTTAACCAGGCGCTTCCACTCACGGTCTTCAGCCTTCTGCTGATTGGCCTGGTCGATCATCTTCTGCCTAAATTCGGGAGTGCTGAAGGTTCCGGCGCGGAAAGCCCAGTTTGCCGGGTCCGGATCCTTCCAGGACTGCGAATAGTAGGCGGTCACGAACTCGTGGGCACGTTCACGCGCACGCTGAATTTCAGCCTCGTCCAACGCTGAAGCTGAAGCAGAGGGTGAAGCCTGTGACGTGGTGGTGCTCTGGCTTGCAGGAGCAGAGGCCGCAGCGGAGGCAGAAGAAGCCGCAGCACCCGAATGGGATGCAGGCTTAGGCATCATCATCCACACGGCGAACAGCCCCAACCCGATGGCGCCAATAATGAGCGCGATGGTCACCCAGTCCATCGAACGACGCGCGCCAGCGTTCTGACCTGCGAGCGCGTCAGAAGATGCAGTAGATGCGGTGGATTCGGTGGGGGTGGATGCGTTGGGGTGTGCATCCTGGTTCTGGTTGTTGTTCATTGTTCTCTCTTTCTTGGGAAGTTATCGGGGGTATCCTGCCCCCTCCCCTTGTGCTGTGCCGGATATGCCCTGTGCCGGTGGGCTGTTTGTGTTGTTCAAAAGGCGGGGAGGGGGCAGCTATCAGCAATGGTGGCTATTTTTTGGGGTGGACGACGCGGATGTATTCGGTATCGCCTGCCCCGTTCCAGTTCACGTCGTGTTCGACGGTTCCTTCGTTTTGGCCCATAACGGAGTACATTTTGCCGTTTCCGGCGTAGATGCCGACGTGGGCATAGTTACCGTTGCCGTCTCCGACTTGGGCGACGAGGTCGCCGGGTTGGGGGTCGTTGGTGGGTTCACCGACGGTCCAGGGGGTCTGGCGGGGCAGCTCGATTCCTGCTTGTCCGTAGACCCAGTGGACGTAGCCGGTGGCGTCCCAGCTCTTGAAGTCGTTGCGGCCTTGCTGGTAGGAGCCGCCCAGGCCCTCGCGGGCTTTGGCGAGGATCATCTCGCGTACCTCCTTCTCCTTGTCGGTGTGCACGCCATCGGCTTCAACGGTGAGCTTCTGAGGCTTGTCGGAGTCCTTGGACCCTTCGTCCTTGGAGTCCTTATCGCCGTCGGAGCCCTTATGGTTGTTCGGGCAAGACTGCTTACCGTACGTAGTGTTACCGTCTACCCCGGAGAGCACCGAGTAGAGCTGACGAGCCGTATTCTCCCACTTGGAGTACTCATACGGGTACGCACTGATCTGCACCGTCTGCGCAGCTTCACCCAGACCCTTCGACTCCCAACCGGGGTAATCCAGCAGCCCAGGCGGGTTACCGTGGTTCGGGCCCTCAGGCCCACCATAGAAGGCAGCGGCAGCGTACTTGGGGTCGTGCACCTGCTCAGCAGTACCCCAACCGGCGGAAGGACGCTGCTGGAACAAACCAACAGAGTCACGGTCACCGTCCGGGGTGTTCTCCAAGGCGTTCTCCTGCAGAGAGGTCATCAACGCGATGATGATGCCCCGCTCAGGAACACCCATGCCCTTACCGACGGCGATAATATCGGCCGCATTAGATACACGGTTCATATCCCACGTGTACTTACTACCATTCGGCAGGTCAGTCTCAATCGGGGTGAGATCCACCTTAGGGGACGGCGCCTCAGTCTTCGGCGCCTTCACCTCCGGGTTCGCTGGCGCGTCGGTCTTCTGCGTATCAGACACCTGATCCGGCGCACCCTGACCCAACGTGATGCCACGCTCAGCCATATACGGCTCCGGGTCGGTCGGGATACCCTTACCATCCGGGTTATTCGGATCCGGCAACATAATCTGGAAGTGCAGGTGCACACCGGTCGCGTAGCCGGTCATACCAGCACCAGCCAGCTCCTGACCTACCTCTACGTGGTCGCCGGCCTTCACCTTCGCCGTACCAGTTGCCGCGTGCCAGTACCAGTATCGGACGCCGTCATCACCCTGGATGATGATGCCGTTACCACCGGCAGCACCACCAGAATCAACAACCAGCACCGTACCGGCAGCAGCCGCATAAAACGGAGTACCCTCAGCCATACCAGCAATGTCAGTACCCGGATGATCCGTCAAATCAGCCAACGTCGCACCCGGAATCGGATTATCACGCAAACCAAAACGCGAGGTAATCGTACCCACCGCCGGGTTAGCGTACTTACCATTAGGCGCCACACGATTCACACACGAATTCTGATACTTGGACTCACGCTGCTGAACCAACGCATCATGACTCGCCTTACCCATCACCATCATGGACGTAATCACAAACACCCCGAAAACGGGCACCACAAGAGCCAGAAGCAGACAGCCGCAACCCATAGCACGACGACTACGACGCTTCTGCTGCTTCCGCTGCTTCTTCACCTCACGCTTAGCCTTAGCCTGCGCAGACTTCAGCAACTCAACGGCACGACCGGCGCTCTGATTCACACTCATCGATCAAGGACATCTCACTCCCCTCACCACCCCCCGTACTGAACAAACAGCACCACAAAGGAGGGGGTATAGGGGTTTCAGGTAGGTTAGATATTTCACTCCTATAAAGGCACCCACCCACCCGGCTTTCACCTCACCAGAACAAGAAAAATTTTTAAAAAAGACCCCACACCAAAGACCCCCACCGATCCCCTAGCATCCAAAGAACACACAGCACCTACCCCAGCGCTCGCCGCCCTCACCTGCTGATGAGAGGGCACACAAAAAGGGTGGGGTGTCTGGTGGATTCACACCACCAAACACCCCACCCCTTGTGGGACCCAAAACAAGAAAGCGCCAGCAGAACCGCCCGCTAGTCGCTGCGGCGGGTATCGACGATACCCTTACCCTCAGCCGTATAAGCACCCAGCTCAGGCACCCAGCTCAACCCCAACGGGTTAGCTTCTACACGGCACGAAACACGCACCGTAATCGTGTTGCTCTCTGCCGACAGGTCAGGGCGACGACTACCGGCAGCATCAGCGTTCAGCACCGTCACCTCAGACGGTGAGCACCCGGTGTCTTCCAGGTTCTTAGCGACCGTGTCCTTCGCTACCTGTACAGCTCGTGAGGGCTCTGAGGTCAACGCGGCATCACGGGCAGCAGCGGCAGCGGCGGCATCGACTGATGACTGGACGTGGGCGCGTACGCCAAAGAACCAGACGGCTGCTACGACCATGAGTAGTAGCGGCACGACGTATAGGAATTCGATTGACGCACTACCATCCTGACCCTGGCCGTGCTTATGCTTGAGCATGTACGCCCTCCTCTCTACAACACCTGAAGACTATACCGAAACGATAAACGGAATAAACGGATGGTGGGTGCAGCAGCACGCTCACTAACCACACCCACCACACACACATCACTTCACGTTGACCGCGTACCCATCCTGCACACGAATCATCTGCACACCATCCATCGGCTCCTCATGAATCAACACGCCACTTTCATCGCCAGCGGTCCATTCCACCCTATACAGAATGGAGCTACGCACCTGGTAGACGTCCTGTTTCTTGGCCTTCCACGAGCAGGTGGAACCGCCACGCGGCTCACCCGCATACACCGGGCCAGGATCATCACACTGGATGAAACCTTGGGTGCCGGTTGTCTGGCCGTCAAAATAGACATTCATCGCCAGGAAGCTAATCTTCAACTGAACGTGTGCATCACCATCGGTGGACTCCAAGACGATTGGGCTCCGCTTACTCGACGAGCGGGCCTTCGACGGCGGCACCCACGCCCACACATAACCCTGCGTGAACACAAACGCGTCCGGGCGCAGGTTCGCATCAGAAGGCTGAGTACTCACTGTCAATTTCTCGAAGTCGTAGTCCGCGAGCGCGTCCTCCGCCATCTGCGCGCCCGCCTTCGCAGCAGTAGCACGAGCCTCAGCCTCACTGGTCGGGACGCTAATCTTGCGAGGAACAATCTTCTCTAGTGAGGGATAGTTACCCACTAAAGCGCACTCAAACGTGCTGTAATTCCTGGGTGTAACTGCAGAGTCAATCTTCTTACTCGCGTAGCAAGACCCCGGCGCGTAGAACCAGGCATCGTCCTTCTCACAGGGCACTTCAACACCGCCAGCAGCAATGCAGGTCTGCCCCCTCATCGACGCCACCGGCTGAACCACGGGAGCATCACCGGCATCGCGGTTCTCATTCACCGGAGCAGAATCATCAGATGCATCTACATCATGGTTCTGCATAGCGACCTCTACTCGAGAATTAGACACGTCCACGCTAACATTGGCTGCGCTCGCCGGTGCCGTCAAACCAGATGCTAGTAGCAATGCGATAGTAGCCGCGCTGGCGTATTTCTTATACTTCCTGAACATGATGCATCCCCTTATGACGAAGCACAACCGGTGTTTAGCTGGCGCGAGCCTGCATACATATAACGACCATCCTGCAAACGAATCACCAAAGCCTCAACCGTATTTGTCGACTTCGGACCAACAATAGCCCGCTTACCATCGGGAGTGTGCACCTTCGTCCAGTCAGAACAGTACTTCACACGCAGATAACCATACGGGTACGAGCTACCATCCGAATACTCAGTAGGCAGAACATCCGTAACAGCCATATCGCGAATCGTTACATCGCCCGTCACGCCGCCGCCGTTACCTTCAACCGCATCACGTGCAGAAGCAAGCGTCTTCTTCACCTGACCCAAAGTCCCAGGCTCCACAAACCGCAGCAATTCCTCATCGCTGGTGTGCTCAAAATCCCCCTGCATCCACGCGTTAAACATGCGCATATCCTGTGCGACAACGCGCTTAGCTGCCTTGATTGCTGCGGTCTTCGCGATCGCGGCATCAGCGTTCGTGTCATCAGCCGCACGGATTTCGATAATCTCTGAGCCCCTCGGCTCTGCCGCCACAGTTGCAGAAGCGGCCGCCGAAGCCTTCGCGGTGGGGGTGGACGCAGCAGACGCGCTCGCCGAGGCGGTTGCAACCGGCGCGTTAGATGCAGAGGCGGATGCTGAGGATTCTCCGGTAGCCTGTCCGCCGCCACATGCAGAGAGCGCAAGCAGCAGGGTGGCGGACAGGGCGGCCAGGCCGGTGCGGGTGATTCGGGGTTTCAGGGTCTTCATGGTGTTCTCCTTTGAGGTCCCCCTATTATTGGGTGCCTGGTATGTGTAGGCTCCAGGGGTAGTGTTTATCGGCTGGTTTCACCGTATCACACGGTCTCATCAGAGCATTCATCAGGCGGCTAGATGCTCAGAGTGACACCGCGTGCGATGGCGAGACCCCGGTATCGAGCCATTTCGTCAGCGATGCCGAAGCCAGCCTCGGTGAGGTTTTTCAGGCGGGCGGAGACAGCATCCCAGCAGGCCTGTGCCTCAACAGCAGCGGTATCCGGTGCCTTCAACTCGGCGGCGCAGCCGCTGCAGATTTTGCCGGTAATGTCCATGTTATGTATACGGCATTTTCCGATAGGCACAGAGGGCGTAGCCGCTTTCTGGGTAGATGCTGGTGCGGTGATGCCTAGCAGGGCAGGCTCACGCAGAATGCACACACGCACGAAAGCCTGCGGGTTGCCGGGGGTGACCTTGGCACGATCGAGCACCACATCAATAGCGGCGCACAGCACCGCATCAGCGGCACTCTCAGCGGTATCGAGACCGTGGTAGATGAGCTCACCACGCAGCTTCTGCAGGTTCACGTCACGGTGCACCTCAGATGCGGGCACCAGACCTGACGCCTCGGCAGCTTCCTGAGCCTGAGCAATCGCCTCATACGCCAGGCGCGGGTTCACGCCCAGCAGGTCAGCGTCAGGTGAGGGATGCAAGATTAGACCGCGGAATCCGCGGCGGGAGCCAGAGCCGACCACCGAGAAATTCATTTCAGGGTAGACCTCGGCAACCTTGCCCAGTGCACGGGTGACCGTCGCCGCGAAATCGCGCTCACGGCCCGGAGAGACCACAGACCCAAGCTGGCCACGTAGGTTATCCCAGGACACGCGGGTATCAGCGTGGATTTGCGGGGCGCGCATAGTCATCCACAGGAAAAGATCTGCCGCCAGAGGGGACCCACCCTGACTGATGAGGGCCTGCCAGCGGGTCATCACGACCGGTGCGATATGGCCGGAGGTAATATGCTGAAAAAATTGCTCGGAGAGCTCCACCTGAGAGGGTTGATTCGGGTCAAAATCCTGAGAATCAGCGTCAGTCGAGAAGTGAAGGCGCGCCTTCGTGCCAATGGTGAAGCGCTCCTCGGAGACGTTCACAAAATTGTTGCCGCGCTGCTCACGGTAGGTGACCACGCACTGAGTGGCCAGCAGAGCGCGCAGCTGAGTGATGACGTCACGGGCTCGGCCGGGCCCCCACTGTACGTTGAGCTCGGAGAGTAGGCCTCGCGCTGAGGACGGTAGCGGAAAGGTTCGGGACTGGTGCTTGAGGGCTGAGGTAGTCAGCCACATCAGCAGCACACGCGGGTACAGCCCGTACGGCAGGTGAAAGCGCTTGGTGCCGTCGCCGTCGATGTAGCTGCCGGCGTCCAGGCTCATGCTCAGGACGCCGTCGTGTCGGGACCAGCTGAATGCCTCGGTGGGCGCTAGGAGGTCGGGTCGCTTACGGGGGTCCTGGTACGGCAGAGCGCAGGAAATGAAAGCTAAGGGATAGTAGCTGAGGTCCTCACTGAGGGGCTCAATATCCAGGGCGTCAGTGCGCTGGAGAGCGGTGAGATCAGAGTCCGAGGTGGTGGACTTAAGGTGCGCGGGTACGCTAAAATCAGTCATTGCGGTGCCTATCGTTAGTAGGTGCTGCCACGGCCCCGGGTGCTCCAACACCGCGGGGTCATTTTCGTATCTGGCACCACACTAGACCCTGGACGGATAGCCTGTCAAGCAGGGGTGATTTTTTGTCATCGTCGTCATCAATCATCTTTTCCACAGGGCCCCTCGCGCGCGCACGCGCGTTAATCAGATCTTAATCATCTTAATGGCGGCAGCTCCTGAAACAAGCGTTTTCCCTTGTGTTTACTGGGAAGTAGCGGGTATTGGACTAAAAGCTAACGCGGCTAAACGTCCCACTAACGCGGCTAAACGTCCCACTAACGCGGCTAAACGTCCCACTAACGCGGGTGCACGTACCAGCTAACGCGGCTAAACGTCCCACTAACGCGGGTGATTGTTCCACCCTAAAATCGAGTTATCCACATGGCACACATCACATAAAAATATTTCCTGTACGCGCAAAAATACCCCCTTATCTTGTCAGGGGTGGCGACTAGCCTTGAGGTAAATACCCCCGGATATGCGGGGGCAAAATACAGAAATACGGATTTCTGTATTTCTGTATCTAGAAATCTTTTGGGCTGGAGAGGAGGAGAGACAGCATGACCGCAGCCACCGACACTATGCTCCGCGCCTACAAGCTCCGCCTCGACCCCACCCAGGCACAGGCATCCGCCCTAGCACAATGCGCAGGCGCAGCACGCTACGCCTACAACCTCCTCACCGCCCACAACCTTGAGGTCTCCCGCACCCGAGCAGACTACTGGCACGCCCGCATCGACGCAGGCGCCGACGAGACCACCGTTAAGGCTGAGCTCAAGGCACTCGCCCAGAGTGACCCCGCCACCTACAAGGCGTTGGGTTTTCAGGCGTACGCCACCGCCCACCTCACCCCCGAAATCACCCGCCACCGCACTGCAAGCAAAGCCATTGCCTCCGGTGCTGACCCCGCTACCGTCTGGCCCGAGACGGAACGATCCTCCGAGCCGTGGATGCACACCATCCCCCGCCGAGTCCTCGTCTCAGGACTACAATCTGCCGATAAGGCATGGAAGAATTTCTTTGATTCCCGTACCGGTGCTCGTGCTGGCCGACTCGTCGGCACGCCCCGTTTTAAGCGCAAGGGTGCCAGCCGTGATTCTTTCACTATCCCTGCCCCGGAGACTATCGGCGCTTACGGCACCGCATACCTACGCGGAGAGCCTGAATACGCACGCCGTAAAGCGCAGTTGAAGCGCCGCGGCATCAAGACTGCCCCGACTATTGAGGACTACCGCCACGTGCGCCTTTCGCACCTGGGTGTTATCCGTACTCATAACACTACGAAGCCGCTGGTGAAGGCTGTGCGTGCTGGCGCTCAGGTTCGCTCTTACACGGTATCTCGTGCCGCCAACCGGTGGTATGTCTCTATCCTCGTCGAGCTCACCCGCCCGTCTGCGACCCCTACCCGTGCGCAGCGTGCCGCTGGTGCTGTCGGTGTAGACCTGGGCGTGCGCTACCTCGCCGCGCTCTCTGACGAGCAGGCACCCCAGCGCTTCGCGCGGTACTCGTCCTTGGAGTTCACCGGTGACGGTGTTCCTACCCTGGCTAACCCCCGCTGGGCACGTGCCGCTGAGCGTCGCCTGGTACGTCTGCAGCGTGCCCTCGCACGCGCACAGAAGGGCTCTAATCGTCGTGCCCGTATTGTGCAGCAGATTGCACGGCACCACCACCTAGTAGCCTTGCGCCGTGAGTCCGGTTTGCATCAGGTTTCTAAGCGCCTGGCCACCGGGTACACCCTCATTGGGCTTGAGGACTTGGCTGTGGCGGGTATGACCGCCTCAGCTGCCGGTACCGTCGAGGCACCGGGCAGGCGTGTGCGCCAGAAGGCCGGGCTCAACCGGTCCATCTTGGACGCCGCTTTTAGTACGCTGCGCCGTCAGCTGGAGTATAAGGCCAGCTGGTACGGCTCGCAGGTACAGATTATTGACCGTTTCTTTGCATCCTCTCAGACGTGTAGCGTCTGCGGAGCACGAGCGAAAACCAAGCTCGGACTTCGCGTGCGTGTCTTTGAGTGTGCAGCCTGTGGTGTGCGGATTGATCGTGACGTGAACGCGGCACGTAATATCCGTGCGGAGGCTGTGCGGATGTATGAGGCGCAACTCGCCCCCGGCACGGGGGAGAGTCTAAACGGACGCGGAGTTGCTGACTCTGATGCTGCCGGTTCGGTGGTGTTGGGGGATGCGGCGTTGGATGCGTCAAGGCCAGCCGCTACTGGCGGCGGGTCACCGTAGACGAGTAATCGTCTACTCATCCCCTTTTATATATGTATACGCGTGGAAACTGAATAATTTTGGTCTTTGGCTGAGTATTATGCTTTGTCGGCAAGTGTGTTCCCGGCGTCAGCGGGGATGGGCCTTGGGACGACAGAGGCCCGCGCCGAAGGGCGGGGTGTTCCCCGCGTCAGCGGGGATGGGCCATCCCCTCTGGGCCTACATATACCAGGTACCAGTGTTCCCCGTATGCGCGGGGATGAGCCCCAACCGATAAAACCCCTGGGACCTACACATACGTTTTCCCCGCGTGTGCGGGGAGGAGCCGGCTTCCTTGTAGGGTCGGGTGAAGGCGATGTCGTGTTCCCCGTATGCGCGGGGATGAGCCCGGGTTCCAGTCGCGGATTTTCAGATTTTCAAGGTTTTCCCCGTATGCGCGGGGATGGGCCGCGCTTCTTGATGTTGGCGTTGATTTGGCCGAAATGGTCACCGTGTGTGCGGGGATGAGCTGTTAGGCGTCACAATGAGTGATTTTAGCACCACGTCTTCTCCGTGGATGCGGGGATGGGCCGCTGTGCACACCTCGTGGGTCAGGGCGTATGAGGTGTTCCCCATGTGTGCAGGGATGGGCCCTGTAGACGTTGTGTTCCCCCGCGTGAGCGGGGATAAGCCTGGGCGCCGGTAGACTACACCACCGGCACCCAGCCCCCCCTACCCGGAGGATAACCCCCTTAGCGGCCGCCCAGCAGCGACATAAAGCGGCCCAAATGATTCTCCAACCTCTGCTTCACACGCTTAGTCTTAGACACCGCGTCCTCACCATCAGACGTGCCACCAAAAAGGGGCATTTTCCCCTTGATAAGGGCGGTGAGCTTACCAGAAATCGTGCGGCGTCCTTCCCTCAGAGCACGGTTGACTACGCGCTGAGTCTCCTCAGGATCCAGGTTCTCGTCCCGCACGATTTCGTTTTCTTCCTCGACGCGGCGTTCAGTCACGTAGCGGTTGAAGTGCTCGT
>ERZ772928.335-NODE-335-length-21828-cov-2.855050_pt1 | contig 21828 bp, 20 predicted proteins | sample MGYA00511686_ERZ772928 | MGnify/ENA primary metagenome ERZ772928 (study PRJEB29015, sample SAMEA2738063) | human oral metagenome | biome: human oral; feature: human-associated habitat; material: saliva | place: China | collected 2219 ... | reverse complement strand
CAATACGTGCACCAGCTTGTAATTGGTCGAGATCTTGGCGTGATAATTTGCCGTATTCCTTAAAGCTTTCCACATCAAACATCACATCGCCATTGTCTGCAACATAAGCATGACCACGTGCAATCAGTTTTTCCACAATCTCAATAATTTCAGGAATATGATGCGTCGCACGAGGTTCAAAATCAGGACGTAGTACGTTCAAAGCATCAAAATCTTTATACATTTCTTGCACCATACGATCTACAAGTTGATCGCAGGTTTCTTTGTTTTCTAATGCACGTTTAATGATTTTATCGTCCACATCCGTAATATTACGCACATAAGTTAAATCGTAACCTAAAGAACGTAAATAGCGAGCAATCACATCAAAACATACAAAGGTACGGCCGTGGCCAATATGGCATAAATCGTAAACGGTCACGCCGCACACATACATACCCACTTTTCCTTCATGGATAGGTTTGAATACTTCTTTTTCTCGAGTGAGGGTATTAAAGATCTTTAACATATTTTTTCTCTTAAAACAGGTTGGAAAACGACCGCACTTTTTCTGCTTATGGTGGCACTTTCTCACCATTTGTGGAATAATGAACGCCTTAATTTTCAAGAGGAAAACAACATGGTTACATTACACACAAATTTTGGCGATATTAAAATTAAACTTGATTTTGATAAAGCGCCAATCACCGCAGAAAACTTTTTAAATTATTGTAAAAACGGTTTCTATAATAACACAATTTTCCATCGTGTTATTGATGGATTTATGATCCAAGGCGGTGGTATGGAAAGCGGAATGCGTGAAAAAGCAACAAATGCACCGATCCAAAATGAAGCTAATAATCGTTTAAGCAATAAACGTGGCACAATCGCCATGGCGCGTACCTCTGATCCACATTCTGCAACGGCACAATTCTTCATTAACGTGGCAGATAATGACTTCTTAAACTACCGTTCAAAAGAGATGTTTGGCCGTGAAGTGGTACAAGAATGGGGCTATGCCGTATTCGGTGAAGTGGTTGAAGGCATGGATGTGGTTGATAAAATCAAAAAAGTAAAAACCGGTAATAAAGGCTTCCACCAAGACGTTCCAACAGAAGATGTGGTGATTACATCCGTTTCTGTCGAATAATTAATTCGGTGTGTGGATGCGCAATCTACACACCTTTTTTTCTTAAGTGAAATAACGCGATGCCTTTCTTCGATACACATACCCACCTTGATTATCTTCATCATGACACTGGTGAGCCATTAGCTCAGCTCGTGGATAACGCTAAGCAAGCTGATGTGCAAAAAATCTTGATTGTGGCGGTAAAAGAGTCGGATTTTAAAACGATCCAAAATATGACCGCACTTTTCCCTGAGCATCTTTATTGTGGGCTTGGGTTGCATCCTCTTTATATCAAAGAGCATCAAGAGCATGATTTAGAGATATTGGATGCGGCATTATCTGTTCGTAATCAAAATTGTACAGCCGTAGCAGAAATAGGCTTAGAATGTGCGATTCCAGATTTATTGACTGATGAATTATGGCAAAAACAACAGCACTTTCTGGAGAGTCAGCTTTATTTAGCGAAGAAATATAATCTGTCGGTCAATTTACATAGTCGTAAATCCCACGAGCAATTATTCCGCTTTTTGAAACAGGCTAATTTGACAAAATGTGGTGTCGTGCATGGTTTTTCTGGAAGTTATGATCAAGCAAAACGATTTGTGGATTTAGGCTATAAAATTGGCGTAGGCGGCACGATTACTTATGAACGCGCGAATAAAACGCGCAAAGCGATTGCGAAGTTACCATTAGAGGCGTTGGTGTTAGAAACTGATACACCAGATATGCCGGTGTTTGGCTTTCAAGGACAACCTAATCGACCAGAGCGGATAGTTCACACCTTTGAGGCGTTATGCCGTTTAAGAAGTGAAAATGCTGAAGTGATTAAAGAAACGGCTTGGCAGAATAGCTTAACCTTATTCGGTTAAACCTTAAAACGATAAATCACTTGATTGGCTGAACCGCGCCAAACTAAGCTTGGGTCAGCCTGTTCTTGTATAAATTTTCCATCAATGAGCACGTCAATATAAGGCAACATTTGACGTTGATAATCATCAAGTTCATCCAGTTTATAACCCGTCCACACCCAAATATCCTTATCAGGACATTCTTTTTTTACACGCTGCACAAAAGGAAGTAAGGCTTCAACATTACGAGGATGCATCGGATCTCCACCAGAAAGCGTGAGCCCTTGACGTTTAATACGCGTATCTTTTAAATCATTGATGATCTGTTGTTCCATCGCTTCATCAAATAATACGCCATTATCAAAAGACCAACTCTTTTGGTTGTAGCAACCACGGCAACCATGCGTACAACCGCTCACGAAAAGGGTACAACGCGTGCCTTCGCCATTTACAACATCGGTAGGGTAGTATTGGAGATAGTTCATGTTTTTACCTTAAAAGTGCGGTTGATTTTCTCGTCAAATTCACCGAATTGATAAATTAACCTTTGCAATACAGGGCCAATTCTTGCATAATAGCCCACCTAATCGCATTGCGATATCAATGGAAATCTTCTCGGTCTCTCGCAACGGTGTCCGGTTTACTCGGTCAGGTTCGGAAGAAAGCAGCCAAAGTCGGAATTTCTGTGTGCCGAGAATAAGCTGGGAAGATTTCCACCCAACTTATCCTTTCTTATCTTTATACTCGCTCCACTAATTGTTTAAAGAACCCTTTTTCTAATTGCAATAATTCTGCATAAGTGCCTTTTTCAATTAGCTTCGCTTCATCAATCACACAAAGCTCATCAAATTGCTCAATCGCCGTTAAGCGGTGAGTCACCATAATTAAGGTTTTATTTTCAGCATGGGCAAGAATTAAACGCAGAATTTGGCGCTCAGTTTCGCGGTCTAAACCTTCAGTTGGCTCATCTAATAATAAAATTGGCGCATCATTAAGCAAAATACGCGCTAAGCCTAAACGACGTTGTTCTCCACCAGAAAGTGGACGGCCGCCATCACCTAACCAAATATCTAAGCCTTGTTCTTGTTCCAACAATTTGCCTAAACCAACTTGGTTTAACACCTTGATCATTTTTTCATCTGAAATATTGACCGCACTTGCGAATTGCAGATTTTGACGAAGTGTATCGCTAAATACATGAACACGTTGTGTTAAAAAGCAGAATTGGCTGCGTAATGTGTCTTCTGCGTAATCGGCAATCGGTTTTCCAGCAAGGAATAATTCTCCTTGATTAGCATCATAATTACGTACTAAAAGTTGTAATAGCGTAGACTTTCCGCTGCCTGTTTTACCTAAAATTGCGACTTTTTTACCTTTTTGAATGGTTAAATTCAAATTTTCTAAAGCACGATTTTGACGTTCAGGATAAGTAAAAGAAAGATCTTTGGCTTCAATTAATGTTGTGGCGTTTTGATCGAACTCCGCTTTGCCATTAAAGGTCACTAATGGTTGCTGATCGATAATATCTGTCACGCGTTCAGCTGACGCAATGACTTGCCCGATATGTAAGAATGCAGAACCTAATGGCATTAAGATTTCAAATGAGGCTAAGGCTGCAAAAGTAAAGAGCGCAATAAACGCCATGCGATATTCATCGTTACCAAACTCCGCTTGTGAGCTAAACCACAACATTGCGGCAATAATTAAACCATTTAAGAAGAGTGAAAGTGCGGTTGAAAATCCGCTTAAATTGGCTTCTTTTTGTTGATCTGCTTGCCAGTTAGCTTCAGTTTTAGCCATGTTATCTTTCAATTTATCTTCAGCATTAAAGAGTAATAATTCCGCTTGAGCTTGGATAAATTCTAAGAATTGTGTGCGATAAAGTGCGCGTGAATGCACGAGTTTATCGCCAAATTTTTTACCCAGTTGGTAGAAAACGGTTGGAATGACGAATACTAATAAAAGCAGGCTCGCACCTAAACCTAAGGCTAAAGGTGCATTGACGAAACTTAGGCCAATACACATAGCTAGAATCACAAAAATAGCCGTAATAAATGGCGCAATTAAGCGAAGGTAAAGACTATCGAGGGTATCCACATCCGATACTAAACGGTTTAGTAAATCGCTGTTACGGTAGCGATTTAACACTGCTGGGCTTAAGGGAATAATCTTCTCAAAAACTTGTACCCGTAATTTAGCCAAAATGCGGAAAGTCGCATCGTGTGTCACCAACTTTTCAAAATAGCGGAAAAGGGTGCGGCTAATAGCAAGCCCACGCACAGAAGCAGATGGATAGAAGAAATTAAATAACGTGCCAAGACCCGCAATTGCCGTTGCGGCTAAAAACCAACCCGATGTGGTCAGTAAGCCTATGCTAGATGCAAGGCCCGTAATCATTAAAACCAAGCCTAAAAATAAAGGCAACTTGGCGAATTTAAATAAACGTAAAAAGGGAAGTAAAGCACGCATTATTGAATATCCTCTTTTCGTTGAGCCAATAATTCGGCAAAGAAGCCTTGATCTTTTAATTGGTTGAAATGCCCTTGTTGAACAATTTCACCTTCTTGCATCACTAAAATATTGTCACATTGTTTTAGATCTTCAATACGGTGTGTGATCATTAAGGTAGTTTGGTTATGGCTCATTTCTGCGAGGGCAGCAAGTACCAGATTTTCAGACTGAGCATCCAGGCTAGCCGTTGGCTCATCGAGTAATAATAAATTGCCTTTGCGTAGTAAAGCGCGAGCGATAGCTAAGCGTTGAGCTTGGCCTACAGATACACCAATGCCGCCATCTTTAATTTCGCTATCCAAGCCTAATTTATCGGTAAACTCTTTCGCTTGAGCAGAAATCAAGGCTTGCTCAATTTGCTCATCAGTTGCTTGAATATCGCCTAAAAGTAGATTTTCTTTGATGCTGCCTTGTAGCAGTAATGGATTTTGACCTACCCACGCAATTTGTTTACGCCAGTCGCTTAAACGGCTTTGATTCAGTTCAACACCGTTAATTTTTAAGCTACCTTCATAAGGCAAGAAACCCAGTAATACATTGATTAAAGAGGTTTTACCTGCACCGCTTTGACCGACAAGAGCAATATGGCTTTCTTTCGGAATATGGAATGAAAGCGGCTTAGTTAATGGTTGACCTTGTGGAGAAAGCGCCACTAAATTTTCAGCCTGAATTTCGACCGCACTTTGTGCTGGAATTTGTTCATTGCCTTGATGTGCAATTAAATAATCCGCTTCTAAGAAATCGACAATGGCATCAGCAGCACCAATACCGGCTGCACGATCGTGATAGTAAGTCCCGAGATCACGCAATGGTTGATAAAACTCTGGTGCCAGAATTAAGCAGAAAAAGCCGGTAAATAAGGTTAGTGTGGTGCCATAAGTACCAAATTCGACTTGGCCTAAATAGCTAAAACCAAAGTACACCGCCATTAAAGCAATGGAAATGGAGGTGAAAAACTCTAACACGGCAGAAGAGAGAAACGCCATTTTAAGTACCGTCATGGTCGTTTCACGGAAGTCTTCTGTTGTGTTTTCAATATGTTGTGTTTGTTCTGAAGTGCGGTTGAAAAGACGCAAGGTTTCTAAACCGCGTAAGCGATCCAAGAATTGAGCACTTAAGCGAGAAAGGGTAGCCATATTTTTTTGGCTGCTATCTGCTGCCGCAATCCCTACCAGAATCATAAAAATTGGTACAAGCGGTGCAGTGACCATCAAAATCAATCCAGCCGCCCAGTTAAGCGGAAATACGGCAATTAAAATCACCATTGGTACAATGGCAGACAAACTTTGTTGTGGTAAGAAACGCGCATAGAAGTTATGCAGATTTTCCACTTGTTCAAGCATGATACTTGCCCAGCTACCGGCTGGTTTATTATTGATAGTCGCAGGTCCCACTTGGTGGATTTTGTCTAAGATCTTTTGACGCATATGGTTGCGTAGTAATCGCCCTGCTTTAAAGCCAATTTTTTCGCGTAGCCATAAAATGACCGCACGCAAAGCAAAAGTAATGATTAATGCAATAAAATATGGAACCAGCTCAGCGCGATCGACATTTTGCATAATGAGCTTGTCGAGCAATGTCGCAAGAAAATAGGTTTGAGCCACAAGAATTAAGGAAGAAAGTGTGGCAAGGGCAATATTGGTGCGCATTAATTTTTTAACAGGTTGTTGCTGCGCACGAAGCCATTTTTGTAAATATTTTTGGCGAAGTTTGTCCATAGATTTGTAGAGTTAGTATTTAAAAAGTTCTCCCTCTCTATTGAGAGGGAGCTTGAAGGGCGAGTTTATTGATACAAAATTGATTCTTTAAAATCTCCCTTAACCCCTCTTGGCTAAAGAGGGGAAAATAAATAAGGAAATTTATTTATTCTTGTGCATCTAAATAACGTTCAGCATCTAATGCAGCCATACAGCCTGTACCCGCTGAAGTAATGGCTTGGCGATAGTTGTGATCCATTACATCACCTGCAGCAAATACGCCTTCCACTGACGTTGCTGTTGCATTGCCTTCAAGACCTGATTTAACGACGATATAACCGTTGTTAAGTTCAAGCTGACCTTGGAAGATTTCAGTGTTTGGCGCATGACCGATGGCAATAAATAAACCGTCTAATTTCACGTCTTCTTTTTCGCCGGTTTTCACGTTTTCTAAACGTACACCTGTTACACCCATGTTATCGCCTAACACTTCATTCAAAGTGCGGTCAGTATGAAGCACGATTTTGCCTTCTTCGACTTTTTTGTATAAGCGATCGATTAAGATTTTTTCCGCACGGAAGCTATCGCGACGGTGGATTAAATGGACTTCAGACGCAATATTAGCCAAGTAAAGCGCTTCTTCAACTGCAGTATTTCCGCCACCGACAACGGCAACCGGTTTATTGCGATAGAAGAAACCATCACAGGTTGCGCAAGCTGAAACGCCACGGCCTTTATAAGCGGTTTCAGATTCTAATCCGATATAACGTGCTGATGCCCCTGTTGCGATGATTAACGCATCACATGTGAAGGTTTGCATATCGCCGTAAAGTTTGAACGGGCGAGAAGATAAATCGACTTTATTAATATGATCAAACACGATTTCCGTTTCAAATTTTTCGGCGTGTTGCAACATACGTTGCATTAAACCTGGACCAGTGGTCATTTCAAAATCACCCGGCCAGTTTTCAATTTCATCCGTGGTAGTAAGTTGCCCGCCTTGTTGAAGACCGGTCACTAAAACAGGTTTTAAGTTTGCACGTGCGGCATAAATAGCCGCGGTATAACCCGCAGGGCCCGAACCTAAAATTAATAATTTGCTGTGTTTAACGTCTGACATAAAGAATCCTTTGTTTATAAAATAAAGCATGAGGCTTTTGGAATTCGTTCATTATAAAGCCTTCATGCATAAAAAAATAGTTGATCGTATTAGTAAAGCAATGAATACAGCAATCGGCGATATTTATTGGTGATAGGATCTGCATTGCCAATGGCTGATAAAATAGATAAAAACTGTTGTTTCACTTCACCATTTTCTGCAGAAAGATCTTGTTTAAGAATGCTAAATAATAAATCCAATGCTTCTTCGTTTCGATTGGCTTGATGTAGCTGAACTGCCAATTTCAACGCAATTTCAGGCGTTGGATTTTTCGCATAATCCGCTTGTAATTGCTGAATTTCTGGCGTATCAGCCGCTTTAATTAAAAGCTCAATCTGCGCTTGTAAGCCATGCCAACGGCTGTCGCGATCCTGAATCGGAATTTGCGCTAAAATATCTGCCGCCGGCTCCGTTTTCTTCATGGCAATATAGGTTTCCGCATAAAGTAATGCCACATCGCTGTTTTTCTTATCTGAAAGCTCCCAGGCGTCTTTCAGTAATGGAAGGGCAGAGTCGTAATCTTCCACTTGTAAAAAATCCAAGGCTTTTTGGAATTTTAAATCTTCTTCTTTTGGCAAAATGGCGCTTAAACGTTGTAATAAGCTAGCTTCATCTAATGCACCAGGGAACGCATCTAATGCTTGTGCCTCTTTAAAAAGATAAGTTGTTGGTAACGCTTGAATACGAAATTGTGCGGCAATCATTTGCTCTGTTTCACAATTGACTAAGCCGAGAATAAATTGTCCTTGGTGTTGTTCTGCAACACGTTGTAGAACTTTTGCAAAATCAGCTGATTCTTTATGGCTTGGTGCATAAAAGTTAATGACAAGCGGGGTTTCCACCGAACGTTGCAACGTTTCAGTAAGATTTTGTTCGTTGAGTTCAACTAAAAAAGGTAAATCTGCCATTTTTATTCCTTGATAAATGGAAAATGATGCCTGATTTTAACAAAGTGCGGTCAGTTTTAGAAATGTTTTACAGGAAAAGAAAAGGGCAGTGTTAATCTGCCCTTATTCGCTATCTATTTTTATTCTTTTGTTTCTTCCACTTTATCTTCTGGAAGCACGAGGTTAAGAATTAAGGCAAGTAATGAACCTACGGTAATGCCTGAACCGAGCACTTCTTTGAAAAAGTGCGGTAATTTATCAAGCAATTCTGGACGAGTTGTCACGGCTAAGCCACAGCCAATTGAAATCGCGATAATTAAACCATTACGTTTGCTACGTGCGACTTTATCCAACATTTGGATACCCGCAGCGATAATCATCGCGAACATCATTAAGCCAGCACCGCCTAATACAGGCAATGGAATTGAAACAATCAATGCACCGAATACAGGGAATAAGCCCGCTAGCGCTAGAAGTACACCGGTTAGCGCAACCACGTGACGGCTAGCCACGCCCGTTAGAGAAATGACACCAATGTTTTGTGAGAATGAAGAGAATGGTGTGGTGGACATAATGGCAGCTAGGGCAGATCCTAAACCATCGGCTAAAACGCCACCGCGTAAATGTTTGCCGGTGATTTCTGTTTGAGTCGCATTGCCTAGTGCTAAGAAGTTACCGCTTGATTCAACGATCGTGACTAAATACGCAATGGACATGCCGATAATACCTGAAATTGGGAAGGCTAAGCCAAAGTGTAGTGGTTGTGGAATCGCGAAAGTTTGTGCTTGTTTTACGCCTTCAAAGCTCACCCAGCCCATCGCCAAACAAACAATATAACCTGTCATCATCCCAATAACGATCGCTGCAGCAGAGAAAATGCCTTTACCCCATTGTACGAGTGCAACAACGATGACTAACACAAAGCTCGCCATCATTAAATTTTCTGGTGTAGCATAATTCGCATCACCACGTTGACCACCCGCGAACCAGTCAACGGCAACAGGAATCAGGCTTAAACCGATCATCATAACGACAGTACCAGTCACAATCGGTGGGAACAATTTACGAATATACGGCATGAAGAAACTGCCGATAATCATTACTAAGGAACCAATGAGAGAAGAACCTAAAATACCGGCGATGCCATATTCGCTGAAACCAATGGCAAGTGCAGCAGCAACGAAAGTAAAACTGGTTCCCATCACACTTGGTAAACGAATGCCCACAGGCCCCAAACCTTTACATTGGATAACAGTCACTACACCAGAAATTAAAAGTGCAGCATTCACTAGCGTAATGGTGTCTTCGGTAGGTAATTTTAAGACGTTACCAATGACCAATGGTACGGCAATAATTCCCCCTAGTGCAGCAAGTAAATGTTGTGCCGCAAGGAGTAAACTCAATCCGAAAGGTGGTTTGTCTTCCACCGTATAAAGCAGGTTGTTATTCATTTGGTTTCCCCAAGTAAAAAAATTGTGCGAATTATACGTTAATTTTTATTTACCGCAAACGTTTGCGTAAAGAAAATAAAAAAGTGCGGTTAAAAATTACATTATTTTCAACCGCACTCATTTGATTTGAAGACTACATCCAGAATAGATAAGCAATGGTTGCAATAATGACCATACAGGTTAAATCAATAAACTTACCGACACGAACCATTTCAGATTGTCTGACAAAGCCTGTGGAGTACACAATTGCATTCGGCGGTGTACCAACCGGCATCATAAAGGCACAAGATGCCCCGAGGCCGATAATCATCGCAAAACCAAGCGGTGGCATATTCAGTGCTTGTGCGATAGAAATAAAGATTGGAACAAGCAATGCCGCACTTGCAGTGTTTGACGTAAACTCAGTCAAACAGACAATAAAGGCCGCAACAATTAATGCCATGACATAGTAGTGACCACCTTCAATAATGAAGACGATACCATCAGCCATGATTTTGCTTGCACCAGAATGGGTAAGCACAGAACTTAAGGTTAAGCCGCCACCAAAGAGGAATAACACACCCCATTCTGTATTTTCTTGTACTTCCTTCCAACTTGCGATTCCGGTTACACAGATGACAATCGCTGCTGAGAGCGCAACCATACTATCAAAACTGCCAATAGGTTTTGGTAAACCTAATAATTGAGAAAGGATAGGGTTAATGTAGCCACCAAAAATCCAAAGAATCGCCACGGTCACAAAAATAGTTAAGGTTAAAATACGTTTTTTCGTCATGTGAATTTTGGCAAATTCTGCATCAAAACGAAGGCCAAGTTTTGGTTTAAAAACAAGGTATAACCAACCAATAATTACAGGGAATAAAATCAGCATAACTGGTGTGCCGTACATGAGCCAATCTGCAAAGCCTAAATGAAGTTGAGATGCGGCAATGGCATTTGGCGGGCTACCTACAAGGGTTCCCATACCACCGATGGTAGCACTATAAGCAATGCCTAATAATACGAATACATAAGTATTGTGATCTTTATTACGGTCTAACTGACTTAAAATAGTCATTGACAGTGGGATCATCATTGCAGCAGTAGCGGTATTGCTCATCCACATGGACAAAAATGCTGTAGCGACGAATAAATAGAGTACAGCAACAGATAACCGCCCCCGCGCTAACTGCATGATTTTATTAGCGATCATTTGATCTATTTTTTGTACATTTAATGCGGTTGCAAGCGCAAAACCACCAAAAAATAAGAAAATGGTCGGATCTGCAAAGGCAACTAGGGCTTCACGACTATCAGCTAATCCTAATAGAACAGATAGAATTGGAACGAATAATGCAGTGATAGTTACACTAACTGCTTCGGTGAGCCATAGAATGGCCACAAATGTGAGTAAAGATAATCCTTTATTCGCAGCAGATTCAAAAGGAAGTGTATTGAGTAGAATAAAAAAGAGAGCTACATCAGAAAGGAATATAATAGTTTGTTTATTCCATGTTTTTCGCTGAGATTTTGTGACAGATATTACTTGCATATTTTTTCCTATATTTTTAAGGCCGGCGATTTTAGCATAACAGGCCTCAGTCAGGAAATAATGCATACTAAAAATTGATTATAATAAAAGAAAAGTGCAGTCAAAACTGGATGCTTTTTGACCGCACTTCATTAATTAAATATCAATTTAGCGAGATAAATTAACGAGATAAAATCGCTTTTACTTGCTTTTGTAATGTCGGCACAATCTCTTGTTCAAACCACGGATTCTTTTTGAGCCAAATTTGGTTGCGTGGAGAAGGGTGAACAAGCGGGAGAAAGTGAGGGAGAAAATCACGAAAATGGTGAACAGTCTCCGTTACATTAAGATTATTTTCTGGCAAATAGTATTTTTGTGCATATTGTCCAATGAGAATCGTCAGCTCAATATTGGGTAAATTAGCGAGAATTAGCGGATGCCATTTTTCCGCAAAATCTTTGCGCGGTGGTAAATCACCCGATTTGCCTTTGCCTGGGTAATAAAAATCCATCGGAATGACAGCAAACATACCGGAGTGATAAAAGGTATCACGATCCACGCCCAGCCATTCACGCAGGCGATCACCGCTTTTATCATTCCAATATAAACGACTTTCTTGCGCTTTAATTCCAGGCGCTTGTCCGACAATATTAATACGAGCGGTAGTTGGCGCAGCAAAAAGCGGTTCGATACCTTTTGCGGTAAAGGATTGATTATCGGGATCTTGCATGATGGATTGGGTAATTTGAGCAAGTGTTGGCATGGTATTTCCTTCTTTATTAAAATAAAAATAGCTCACCTTTGATGAGCTATTTTATCATAATCGATGTTACAACATTATAGGTGTTTCACTCGACGTTTTACTTCTTCCTGTTTGCCAGCGTTGAATGGACGAGCATCAGGGCTGCCGAGATAACCACAAACTCGTCGGGTTACGGAGACTTTTGCACTGTCATGGTTGCCACATTTCGGACAGACAAAGCCTTTACTTGTGCAATTAAACTCTCCTGTGAAACCACATTCATAACATTCATCAATTGGCGTGTTGGTGCCGTAATAAGGCACGCGATCGTAGCTATAATCCCATACATCTTCGAGTGCTTTCAGGTTATGTTGAATATTTGGGTATTCGCCATAACAGATAAAGCCGCCACTCGCTAATTCAGGATAAGGCATTTCAAAGTCTAATTTATCGTATGGATTCACTTTTTTCTCTACATCTAAATGATAGCTGTTAGTGTAGTAGCCTTTATCGGTAACGCCGTCAATCACACCAAATTGTTTGGTATCTAAACGGCAGAAACGATCGCACAAGTTTTCACTTGGTGTGGAATAAAGGCTAAATGCATAACCCGTTTCTTTCTGCCATTGTTTTACCGCTTCGCTTAAACGACGCACAATCGCGATGCCTTTTTCACGCAGTTGTTCATCGTCAAAAACATGCCCTTGTTTGTACAGTGCATTGATGGTTTCGTGAATACCAATATAGCCTAAAGAAATTGATGCTCGGCCATTTTTGAAAATATCCGCAACCTTATCATCGGCTTTTAATCGAACGCCGCAAGCGCCTTCCATATAGAGAATTGGCGCGACACGAGCTTTGGTATTTTCTAAGCGAGCAATACGGGTAAGCAAAGCTTTCTTCGCGAGGGCTAAGCGTTCATCTAAAGTGCGGTAGAATTTTTCTTCATTTCCTTGTGCTTCAAGGGCAATACGGGGCAGATTCAAACTCACCACACCTAAATTATTGCGACCATCATGTACTTCATGCTCGTTTTCTTCATAGGCACCCAAGAAGCTACGACAACCCATTGGGGCTTTGAATGAGCCAGTGACTTTGACTACTTGATCATAGTTTAAAATATCTGGATACATGCGTTTTGAAGCGCATTCTAAAGCCAGTTTTTTAATGTCATAGTTCGGATCTTGTTCGTTTTGGTTCACGCCTTTTTTAATGGTAAAGACCAGTTTAGGGAAGACAGGCGTTTTGTGATTTTTACCCAAACCACGAATACGGTTTTTCAAGATTGATTGCTGAATTAAACGTTCTTGCCAACTTGTGCCTAAGCCAAAACCAAAGGTAACAAACGGCGTTTGACCATTTGACGTATGGAGCGTGTTAACTTCATATTCAAGGGATTGAAACGCATCAAAACATTCTTTTTCGATTAGCGCTTTTGCATAACCTTCAGCATCTGGAATTTGCCATTGGGCGGCATTTTTCAAATGTTTTTCAAAACTGAGTTGAACATAAGGCGCAAGCACTTCATCAATACGATTAATGGTTGTACCGCCATAAATATGGCTAGCGACTTGAGCAATAATTTGTGCAGTAACCGCTGTTGCTGTGCCGATAGATTTAGGCGGTTCAATTTCAGCATTACCCATTTTAAAGCCATGAGAAAGCATGCCTTTTAGATCAACGAGCATGCAGTTAAACATCGGGAAAAATGGTGCGTAATCTAAGTCGTGATAGTGGATTTCGCCTTTTTCATGGGCTTCAACAACATCTCTTGGCAGAATGTGACGTTTGGCATAATGTTTTGCCACAATACCCGCCAGTAAATCACGTTGGGTAGGGATCACTTTCGCATCTTTATTTGCATTTTCATTAAGCAATTCCACATTGCTTTGCTCAATCAGCCCTTCAATTTCTTTGGTTAATTGGCTGCGTTTTTCACGTGCAAGATCACGATCGTGACGATATTCAATATAGGCACGTGCAATTTGTGGATACTTGCTTGTCATTAAGTGATTTTCAACGATTTTTTGAATCTGGTTGATATCAATTTCATGCTGATAATGACTAAAAATTTCAGTATTAATCTGCTGGCTCAGATCATGGATATAAATTTCATCAACAATATTGACCGCACTTGCTGCTTTTTTGATTGCATTAGTAATACGTTGTAGGTCAAACCCGATTCGTGAACCATCACGCTTAATCACAAAGAAAGCGCTCATTTTATGACTCCTGTAAGGTAGCTATGAAAAAATTGAAAGCACTATATATAGTTTTATTTAATAGATCAACACACAATATGTAGTGTTATTTTGTGTTTTTTGATGGGTGAAATTGAGTTGAAACCTTGATAAATCTGGAAAGCAAGAGTGTTTTTGTTGAGAATTATTCTCAAATTATTTTTTTAATAAATTTGATCTGAATCAAATTTTTGGCAATAAAAAAACGGACGAAAAATCGTCCGCTCTTTAAGTCATAGAAAAGAAATTAAGCTGCGACCATTACCATAGCTGGGCGAATCACACGACCATTTAAGGTATAGCCTTTTTGTAAAACGGTGGTGATTTGGTTGCTTTCAAACCCTTCAGCTGGTTGCATAGAGATGGCTTGGTGGAGATCCGGGTTAAAGGTTTCACCCACTGCGCCAACAGGTTCAACACCAAAGCGAGCAACTGTTGAGAGCAACTCTTTTAAGGTTAGCTCCACACCATTGAATAACGCTTTGATGCTTTCATCTTCCTTATTAGCAGGTGTTGAAAGCGCACGCTCTAAGTTATCAATGGTATTTAAAATATCTTTTGAAAATTTTTCTAGTGCAAATTTATGCGCTTTTTCAACATCTTGTTCGCTACGGCGACGCATATTGTCAATTTCTGCACGAGTACGAAGCAATAAATCTTGTTCTTTTTTAGAGGTTTCTTCTACTTGTGCTTTTAATTGTTCTTCAAGCTCTTGTACACGAGCGATCGCTTCTTCTAACGGATCTTCCGTTGAAGTGGTTTCCTGCTGAACTTCTTCAACAAGTTCTTCATTTTCATTTAAGTTTTGTGCTTGTTCTGACATCTTTTTCTCCATTTATCAAAAATTAGTGCTATTTTAGCAAAACTGAATTGCTATGTAATATAATGGCTAAAATTTTAAATTCAAGTGCGGTCAAAAATCAGGAAGTCTGTACTTGGGAGCAATCATAGTTATGGATGAATTAGTTAAATCATTTAAAACCATCGCCTTGATGGGAAAACCACGTCGCGATATTAATTTGCAAATGCATAAAAACTTGTATCAATGGCTGAAAGAAAGAGAATATCAAGTTTTAGTGGAAAAAGAGGTCGGTGAAAAATTTGGTTTACCGGAAGAGGTGTTAGCGACAGTTGAACAAATCGGTGAGCAAGCACAACTTGTGATTGTGATCGGTGGTGATGGCAATATGCTAGGGCGTGCTCGCATTTTGGCTAAATATCATATTCCAATGATTGGTATTAACCGAGGTAACTTAGGCTTTTTGACCGATATCGATCCGAAAAATGCTTATGCACAGCTTGAAGCTTGTTTAGAACGCGGCGAGTTTTTTGTCGAAGAGCGTTTTTTATTGGAAGCTAAAATTGAACGCAATGGTGAAATTATTTCTAGTGGTAATGCAGTAAATGAGGCGGTGATTCACCCCGCTAAAATTGCGCACATGATTGATTTCCATGTTTATATCAACGATAAATTTGCTTTCTCTCAACGTTCAGACGGCTTGATTGTTTCCACTCCAACAGGTTCAACGGCTTATTCGCTTTCCGCAGGCGGCCCGATTTTAACGCCAAATTTAAATGCGATTGCCCTTGTGCCGATGTTCCCGCACACGCTTTCTTCTCGACCATTAGTCATTGATGGCGACAGTAAAATTTCAATTCGCTTTGCAGAACATAACACTTCACAGTTGGAATTAGGCTGTGATAGTCAAATTGCGCTAGATTTTTCTCCTGATGATATCGTTCATATTGAAAAAAGCCCGCATAAACTGCGCCTATTACACCTAAAAAATTATAATTATTACAATGTATTAAGCACGAAATTAGGCTGGCTTAAAAATTTCTAATCTAAAAATTTAAAAATCTCTTTACTGTATATTACATCAGTTATAATATATGGATATACAGTTAAGGAGATTTTTTTATGCTAACCCAACTTACCATCAATAATTTTGCAATTGTTCGTCAATTAGAGATTGAATTGGCGAAAGGAATGTCTGTGATCACGGGGGAAACTGGCGCAGGAAAATCCATTGCTATTGATGCATTGGGGTTATGCTTAGGGCAACGTATTGAAACGTCTATGGTTCGAGAAGGGCAGGAAAGAGCTGAAATTTGCGCGACATTTTTTATTGAGCCAACTAACCCCGCTTATCAATGGTTGCAAGAGCAAGAATTGCAAGATCCTGATAATCCCTCCGATTGTATTCTACGTCGTGTCATTAATGCAGATGGGCGTTCTAAAGCCTTTATCAATAGCACGCCAGTATCGGTTTCCCAATTAAAAGAAATAGGACAATATCTTATTCATATTAATGGGCAGCACGCTTCGCAGTTATTATTGAAAAATGATTATCAGCTTCAGCTGGTAGATACATTTGCACATCACAATGATTTACTCGCTCAAATGCGAGAAGATTATCGAGCGTGGAAAAATCTTCAAACACAAGTTAAAAATTTCCAACAAAAAGTTGCCGAAAATGAAGCGAAGAAACAACTTTTACAATATCAGGTAGAAGAGTTGGATGAGTTTGCCCTTCGTCCAAATGAATATTTAGAATTAGAAGAGGATCAACGTCGTCTATCAAATAGCGAACAGCTGACACAGTTATCACAATCAGCCTTACAGCTACTCAGTGAAAATGAGACAGTGAGTATCGATTCTATGCTTTATCGTGCGACACAGTATATTGATGAATTAAGTGAGTTAGATCCTCGATATGCTTCCGTTCAAACAATGTTGAATGATGCACTTATCCAAGTGCAAGAGGCGACAAGTGAAGTCCAACATCTTGCATCTCATATTGAGCAAGATCCGATGTTATTACAAGAGATTGAACAACGTCTAGGTCAAGCTTTACAACTCGCTCGCAAGCACAATGTGAAACCTGAAGAGTTAGTGGAATGGCATCAAAAATTAAAAGCAGAATTGACCGCACTTTTAGATTTTTCAGAAAGTGAAGAACGTCTGATTCTGGAAGAAAAAGCTGCCTTTGAGAAAATGCAACATACGGCAAAACAATTACATGAAAGCCGTAGCCAAGCTGCAGAGAAATTAGCACAACAGGTTACACATTCTATCAAAGGGCTTGCAATGGAAAATGCAGAATTTTTCATTGAAGTGAATTCAGATTTAACTAAAGTTGCGTCAAATGGGGCAGATAATATCGTCTTTACTTTACGCAGTAATTTAGGACAACAAGCACAGCCGTTAGCAAAAGTGGCATCAGGTGGTGAATTGTCTCGTATTTCATTAGCGATTCAAGTCTTAACGTCCGATCAATCGGCGATTCCAACGTTAATCTTTGATGAAGTGGATGTTGGTATTAGCGGTAAAACGGCGAGTGTAGTGGGTAAATTGTTGCGCCAATTAGGCGATAAATGCCAAGTGCTTTGTGTGACCCATTTACCACAAGTAGCATGTCACGGGCATCATCAATTTAATGTTGAGAAATTTACCGTTGATGATAAAACAGAAACTAAAATGACCGCACTTTCTCAAGAAGAGCGCGTTCCTGCTCTTGCAAGATTGCTCGGTGGCAGTGAAATTACGGATCTTGCTTTAGCAAATGCACAAGAGATGTTGGATTTAGTTAAATAAAATCAGGTAAATAAATGGGTGTTTGTCACCCATTTGATGTATTAATGAGCTGAATTCTGTCGTAAAGCTTAGATTCTTCTTGTCACATTTCAAAAATACTTGATAGGAATGCTTGCTTATTAGTCAAAAAAGCGTATTATAGACGTCTATACGTCAATACATCCAAAAGAAGAGAACTTATGTCTAGCTATTTATTTACTTCTGAATCGGTTTCAGAAGGACATCCAGATAAAATTGCCGATCAAATTTCTGATGCGGTACTTGATGAAATTTTAAAACAAGATCCTAAAGCACGTGTGGCTTGCGAAACCTATGTCAAAACAGGGATGGCGTTAGTGGGTGGTGAAATTACTACATCAGCATGGGTTGATATTGAAAACCTTACTCGCCAAGTGATTTGTGATATTGGCTATAAACACTCAGAAATGGGTTTTGATGGCAATTCTTGTGCGGTATTAAATGCGATTGGCAAACAGTCATCGGATATTAATCAAGGTGTGGATCGTGAGAATCCATTGGATCAAGGTGCGGGTGACCAAGGGATCATGTTTGGTTATGCAACAAATGAAACCGAAGTCTTGATGCCAGCAGCGATTACTTATGCGCATCGTTTAATGGAAAAACAAGCGGAAGTACGTAAAAGCGGTAAACTAGCCTGGTTACGCCCTGATGCGAAAAGCCAAGTCACTTTAAAATACGAAGATAATAAAATCGTGGGTGTAGATGCGGTAGTGCTTTCTACACAACATAGTGAAGAAGTGTCACAAAAAGAAATTTACGAAGGCGTAATGGAAGAAATCATCAAGCCAATTTTGCCAAGTGAATGGTTATCTCAACAAACAAAATATTTCATTAACCCAACCGGTCGTTTTGTGATTGGTGGCCCAATGGGCGACTGTGGTTTAACGGGTCGTAAAATCATTGTCGATACATACGGTGGCGCGGCTCGTCATGGTGGTGGCGCATTCTCTGGTAAAGATCCATCAAAAGTAGACCGTTCAGCTGCTTATGCTGCACGTTATGTGGCCAAAAATATTGTTGCAGCAGGTCTTGCAGATCGTTGTGAAATTCAACTTTCTTATGCAATTGGCGTGGCTGAGCCAACCTCTATCATGGTAGAAACCTTTGGTACAGGAAAAGTATCAAACGAAGTATTGGTTAAGTTAGTGCGTGAATTCTTTGATTTACGTCCTTATGGTTTAATTAAAATGTTAAATTTAATTCAACCAATCTATCGCCAAACTGCCGCGTATGGACACTTCGGCCGTGAACAATTCCCATGGGAAAAAGTGGATCGTGCTGAAGAATTGCGAGCTGCAGCCGGTCTTAAATAAGTAAATAAAATGTGTATGATAAAAACCGCTAAATTAGCGGTTTTTGTTTACTTAACATGATGATGTCATCTCAAACTCAGTTTCGGCATTTAAAAATGCAGGTACAGCGCAAACTTGCAGAAACATTACAACTGGCTGAAAATCACTTTCAACGGAAATTTCCTATTCCGACAATCAGTTATGACTTGCGAGGCGTAAAGGCTGGCGTTGCATACTTGCAGAAAAATGAGATTAAATTTAACCGCACTTTACTACTCGAGAACTCAGATGAATTTATTCGTCAGGTGGTTCCACACGAATTAGCCCATCTTATTGTGTATCAAGTATTTGGGCGAGTGAAACCGCATGGACAGGAATGGCAAGAGGTGATGACGCAGTTATTCAATCTTCCGGCTGATACTTGCCATCAATTTGATGTAGAGAATGTACAAGGCAAAATGTTTGCTTATCAATGTGAATGTCAGACCCATTACTTAACGATTCGTCGGCATAATCGCATTCAACGCGATAAAATTGCCTATTTATGTCGAAAATGTCAGGGAAAATTGGTTTTTCATAGTGAAAATTAATGAGTGCTGTGATATATTCGTAATGTTTTCAATCAAATAACAGGGGTTATCCAATGAAAAAATCATTATTAGCTATCGTTGTCGGTGCATTAGCGGTTGCTTCAACTGCAAATGCAGGTTTATATGCGGAAGGTGATCTTGGTCTTTCAAGAACTAAATTAAGCAATGGTGGTTCAAGCAAAACTAAAATTGAGCCTCGTGTTGCAGTAGGCTACAAATTAGGTAATGTGCGTGTAGCAGGTGATTATACTCATCACGGTAACTTCCAAGGTACTAAAGTTCAAGGTTTAGGTGCGACAGTATTCTATGACTTCGATACCAACTCTCAAATTGAACCTTATGTTGGTGCTCGTCTTGCGGCAAACCGTTTCAAATTTGAAGAACGTGCGGATCAACGCTATAAAAGCTCTTCTGAAACCAAAGTGGGTTATGGTGTAGTTGCGGGTGCTAAATATAAATTAGCAGACAAAGTGTATGCAAATGGCGGTTTAGAATATAACCGTTTAGGTAGCTTTGACGATACTAAAGTGAATAACTATGGCGCTAAAGTGGGCGTAGGTTACGAATTCTAATTTCCCTTTTGAAAAGTGCGGTTGATTTTCACCGCACTTTTTCTTTTGGAGGTGAAAATTTGTATCGGGCTAATCTATTTGTGATTAATTCATGTAACAGTTAAAATCCTCGTTCTAAATGAAATCGAGGATTTTTTATTTTTAGAGGTGAGAATATGATTATTGTTTATGGCATTAAAAACTGCGATACGGTGAAAAAAGCATTGAAGTGGCTAACTGAACATAATATTCAACATAAATTACATGATTATCGTGTGGATGGATTAGATACTCAATTCTTACAACAAGCAGAAGCCCAATTTGGTTGGGAAAATTTAGTCAATAAGCGCAGCACAACGTGGCGTAATCTTGATGAAAATGTGAAAAATACACTCTCGAAATCTACCGCACTTTCCGTATTAGCTGAAAATCCAACGTTAATCAAACGCCCGATTATTTTGCAAGATGGTAAGGCATTGATTGGATATGATGAAGAAGAGTATGATTTAGCATTTAGATAAAATAGATTAGTAAATAGGTTTTAGCGTTCTATCTGAAGTATTGTTATTAAGCTGATATAAATTCATAGCAAAATTGGAGGTTTTCTCATCTGCTTATGAGAGTTATTAATTTTATTTGAAAGGAAATATAAAGATGAATAATGAACAACAAAGTGAACAGCAAAAAGCTATACGACGTTTTTTTATTGGGAGTTTTTTTATTGCATTAGTATGCGCAGTCGTCGTTGATTTATTTCTTGCTTCAATGGATGGCAGCTCATCAGATGACGTGGTATGGGTATTTTTTTATACTTTTTTTATCGTATTTATACCTAGTGCGATTACAACGTTTGTTTTTTACATCACTCAGGAAAAAGCAAGTAGCTACTATTCGCGGTATTTGGTACTGGCACTTTTGATGCCGCCCTTTTTAATTCCGATCCTGGCCACATTATTCGATTTGATTTATTTAAACAGTTGGCATGATGCTATTGATACGCTTGTAGAGTATTATCTAACGCACGGTATTTTGGCTTGTATATTGGGAGTAGTTCAACTGGTATTAGCAGCAATATGCTTGCCATAAATGCATAATGCACAATAATTTTTTAACCTTGCCTTTTATTAAAGGCTGGAGGCTTTCTTATCTGCTTATTAGAGCTATTCATTTTATTTGAAAGGAAATATAAAGATGAATAATGCATTACAAAAGGCTATACGACGTTTTTTTATTGGGAGCTTTTTTATTGCATTATTATGTGCAGTCATTATTTCTGAATTTGTTGGAGAGGCATTTTTTCTTTCTTTTCTTATTTCATTTATACCTGGGGTGATGACAACACTTATCTTTTTTGTTACTCGAGAAAAAGCAAGTCGCTATTATAGACGGTATTTATTGGTGGCATTTTTTATGCCTTTTTTAATCCCTATTATCGTCGGATTATCTTTGCATTTTGTTGATTTAAACTGGGATAGCACTATTGATACAATTATAGGCACTTATTTTTTATTAGGTCTTCCTTGCGCTATTTTGGGGATAGTTCAATTGGTGCTGGCAGTAGTATGTTTACCAGAAATGCGTAAGTAAATAGTCATCTTTTAACCTTGCCTTTCGTGCTTAATA
>ERZ772928.333-NODE-333-length-21887-cov-3.975540_pt1 | contig 21887 bp, 17 predicted proteins | sample MGYA00511686_ERZ772928 | MGnify/ENA primary metagenome ERZ772928 (study PRJEB29015, sample SAMEA2738063) | human oral metagenome | biome: human oral; feature: human-associated habitat; material: saliva | place: China | collected 2219 ... | reverse complement strand
CCATCATACCCACCATTGGGAGGAAGATACGAACACCAAGACCAGCAGAACGCTTCATGTCAAATGGATTGAACTTACTTGTCTCTGTCCATGCGTTACCAGCCTCTACGAAGCCAAGACCATAAATGGTTGTATTACCCAAGAGGAATGGATAGCGAAGCTCCAATGACATACGGCTGTAAGCATAGCCCTCGGCACCATATGGAGTGAGTGAACCATTCTCGTAACCACGAAGACCGATTGTCTCCTCGGCGTAACCAGTAGAGTATCCACTCATACCATCACCACCCATGTAGTAGGTTTCAAACGGACTTTTCTTGTTTTTATTGTAACTTCCCAACAAACCGAACTCAACACGGGTCATCAAGACGAAACATTTCTGACCACTTGTGAGGGCTGTAAAGGTACGAGCCTTAAACTTCCACTTATGATACTCCACCCAACGATACTTCTCCTGCTGCTCCTGTGAGTAGGTTGGAGAGTTACGGTCGGTTGCCAAGTGAGCATAGTCCTTATGATCCCACTTAGACCAAGGCGGAGTAATCGTCAATGATACAGAGAAGTCAGAACCACGACGTGGGAAGAGTTGGTTATCTGTTGACGTACGATTAAGCGCAATGTTAAGGTTCAAGTTGTTCGCTGAACCATTCGACATAATGAAGTAACGCCAGTTACGCAACATATAACGCTGGTACTGAAGCTGGAGAGACAAGGTGAAATAGTCATCAGGCCAGCTAAGACGCTTACCCCAACCAGCATAGACACTCAAGAGTTTCACATACTTGTCTGGGTCATAATAGTTCTCGTAGCTATTGTAATTGTAGTTACCATAACCGTAACGATAGTTGTTATAGTTATTCATGTAACCACTGTTATAATAGTTGCTTGACACGTCTGTCTGCTTTGAATACGACATACCCACGCTGAACTGAATAGGACGCTTACCTCCCAACCAGTTGGTTGAGTACTGTGCATTGTATGACTGGTAGTAAGTACCGTTGGTCTGTGCACCCAATGAGAGTGTCTCACCATCTCCGATAGGCATGATACCACGATGCTCACGGTTTCTACGGAAGAGGTTTGCCATAGAGAAGTTATTCAACTTCAAACCGACACGACCGATAACACCCGTCTGACCCCAACCAAGTGAAAGCTCAACTTGGTCGTTTGACTTCTGCTTGAGGTTATAGTTGATATCTACAGTACCGTCCTCTTCGTTTGGAACAGGCTCTGGATTAATTGCTTCTGGGTCGAAGTGTCCCATTGAAGCCAACTCACGTGCAGAACGCATAAGTGCTTCCTTAGAGAAGAGATCGCCCGGCTTTGTACGCAACTCACGACGAACAACATTCTCATACAGACGGTCATTACCATTAATCTTCACACGGTTGATACGTGCCTGCTGTCCTTCAGTGATACGCATCTCAAGGTCAATAGAGTCGCCGACAATATTCACCTCTGTTGGTTGAAGGTTATAGAAGAGGTAACCATTGTTCCAGTAAGCATTACCCACAGCATCCTCATCTTGTGAAAGACGCTTATTCAAGTAAGTCTGGTTGTACACGTCACCCTTCTTCATGTCCAATAGACGTGACAGATAATCAGTTGTATAAATAGTATTACCTACCCATTTGATGTTACGGATATAATATTTCTTACCCTCATCTACCTTTACATAGATATCTACATGCTTTGGATCAACGTTCCATACACTATCCTTCACAATCATAGCATCACGATATCCATATTCGTTATACTTTGTGATAAGATTCTTCTTATCCTCAGCCCAACGCTCTGGAGTGAACTTCTTCGACTTTAAGATATTAGAAAGCTTACCAGCCTCATGGGTTTTAGCAAAGGCACCCTTGCTAAACAGGGTTCCTTTAATCTTCTTTTCGCCCAACTGGTTGTCGCCGTCAATAATGATAGAGCGCACCTTCAGTTTCTCCTTCTTATCTACATCGATATCAAGGATAACCTGATTCTTAGCTGCTACATCGTCACGCTGACGGATGAAGACCTCAGCATTCTTATAACCCTTGTCTTCAAAGTACTTCTTTGCAAGTATCTTCGCACGGTCAATCATGTTAGGCGTAATCTGTCCACCCTTCAAAAGACCGAGTTTCTTTTCCATATCCTCACGCTCTGTCTTCTTCAGTCCATTATAGTTAATGGTAGAAATACGAGGACGTGGCGCGAGATGTATCTTCAAATAGATATTATCTCCCACAATAGAGTCAGCCGAAATGGAAACATCTGAGAAGAGTCCATGCTTCCAGTAACGCTTCACAGCATCAGTGATAGCGGTACCCGGAACCTCCAACTCCTGCCCAACAGTAAGTCCTGAGATACCAGTGAGGACATAATCCTCATAGCCCTCAATACCAGTAACGGTCAGTCCTGCCAACTTGTAAGTCTTAGGAGTACCTGAATAAGTGATGTCTGGATTTACAATCTTCTGCTGTGCACTCATCGTGAGCGAAACTCCAGAGAGTGCAAGGAGCATCAACACCTTATTTATTTTAGTCATCTATCGCGTAACTTAATTGTTTTCGTTTTCTTCTACTTGTTTCTCAGTCTTTCCAAAGCGACGTTGTCTGCTCTGGAAACTCGCAATGGCTTTCTGCAAATCCTGCTCATTGAAGTCAGGCCAATAGGTATCACAGAAATACAGCTCAGAGTAAGCTATCTGCCATAAGAGGTAATTGGAGATGCGAAGCTCGCCACCCGTTCTTATCAAGAGGTCTGGGTCAGGCATAAAGTTTGTCTCTAAATGCTCGCTAATCACCTCTTCTGTAATCGTTTCTGGGCGCAAAGGTTCAGAGCTGTTAGCCTGATGCTCTGCAACAATCTCCCTCATTGCTTTGGCTATCTCCCAACGTGCACTGTAGCTAAGCGCCACAACCATTGTCATTGCAGAGTTCTTCGCTGTGTGCTCTTCAGTCTCACGCAACTTCTTCTGCACTTCTTCTGGCAGACGTGCCATGTCACCAATAACACGGAAACGCACATTATTCTTCATGAAGATTTCATCTTCCAAAGACGTAAGCACAAGTCCCATCAACGCTGCTATCTCATCCGTAGGACGATTCCAGTTCTCAGTTGAGAAGGTATAGAGTGTGAGAAACTTCACACCCAATCGTACACATTCTGATGTTATGCGTCGAACGGAATCTACTCCTGCCTGATGTCCGTAGGAGCGTGGCTTATTGCGTTCGGTTGCCCAACGTCCATTACCATCCATTGTAATGGCAATATGCTGGGGTATTCGTGTCATATCTAATTCTTCTGCCATATCTTTTGAAGAGATAAACCTATGTTTTGTTCTGTACAGCACTTATGTCTGCACGCTTTAGACATTACCTATATATAATAGGTGGAAACTAACTTCCCTTACTCGTCCTCGTTATGACAAGTCTTACACTTTGCCATGAAACTATAAGAGAACGTCAGTTGTAGGGTTGAATAGCTGTCTGTATTCTTAAAGAGTCCACTACTCTTAATGCCGTAAGGGTCTTTCTGTCCGTCTAACTCATCGCTGAGCGAGAAGTGTAACGCCCATTCCAGCCCTACGTTCATTCGTTCATTCACCTTATACTTCACCCCCAATCCGATTGGAAGGTTTGCTGTGAGCACCGACTTGCGATCGCCACCCTTAATATTAACATAGGTGGCACCCAATCCTATCATCACGTATGGTGACAAACGCTGTGCACCACGATAATCACGACCCGTACCATATGGCAGGAAGTTATATTCGTATGCAAAGCCTACATCAACCAATGAATTGTCGAATGTATAGGGAGCTGAAGCAAAACGTGGATAGTAAGTCTTGACATCAGCCGATGAACCTTTCATCTTTCCAAACGATACGTTCATCTTTAATCCCATATAAGGACTGAGATTATATCTTGCCAGCACCGTTCCCATCGGCTGTAGGTCTTTAAACAACGACTCGTTAAAGTCGCCTAAGTAACCCATCATACCAACACCAGCGCCTATCTCCATCTTATACTCCGGATCCGACTGCGCCCATAGAGGCGTAGCAGCAAGGAAAAGGAGGAGGTTGATGAAGATACGTTTCATTGTTGTCCTGTTTGAATAGCTTATTCAGCCAATCGACTAAGGTTCAATGCCCAGCCTACTCGATTGAGTCTACCACGCCAAACCTTTGTACCACTGATTACCCAGAGGTATTCGTCGCTATCAACTGTTGCTGCAAAAGCTGTTGCAGCCTGTACACCTGTTGGATAAGTGAAACTCTTATCACTCTTCCATGTGATACCACCATCACGAGAGAGAAGCATAGAAGCCAACTTACCACTGCTATTAAGACCTAATGCAAGGGCTGCCTTATCATAGTTTACAACCGAAAGACTCTTGTAAAGAGGGAGCTGGAACTTATCGGCATTGCTCTCTACATAGCTCCATGGCTCATTCTGACGATAAGATAGTTTCGTCCAAGAAACATTCTTTGTGCCACTTGCCAATGTACCAACAAGCTGAACACGATACAAGTCAGATGTAACTGCTGTAAGCGAAGAATTGATATTGTTTGCTGGAAGGAGCGATGCGTTGCTATCTAATGACTCGTTAGTCCATGTAACACCGTTATTCTTTGAGGCTAACAACGTACCTGACGTTGATAGCGCAAACAACTCTGCTGGCGATGCTGCCACCAACTGCTTCAAACTGCTGTTTGTAACCACCGTGGTCCAGCTGCTGCCATCTGTAGAGCTATAAACCGTACCATTGTCGATAACGAAAAGCTTAGAACCCTGCACTGCCACACTCTTATAAGCATTTGCAGTAAAGGTCTTGCTGAGCTTTGTCCAGCTGTTGCCATTGTCCTTTGACGCTGCATAAACAACAGTCTGACTGCCATTCGTTCCGAAGACAAACAACTTGCTTCCCGCACTAACAGCCTTCATTGCTGTGAACGAAGCGAAATTGCTGTTCGCCTGCAGTGCCTGCCAGCTAAACACGTTGCCCTTCTGCTTGTGAACATTCACAGAAACCTTGTAATCTCTGTACTCACTTCCCTTGTTTGAGTAAACACGGAAAACGCGTGGAGTGCTGAAGTCAATAGAATCATTACTGCTGTAATAAGTGAACTTCTCCTCTGTAGTTGACTTGATAACAACTGTTCCGCTATTCTTTGCCACAATCTTAGCCAAAGCACTTGCAGGCTTCGTACCGTATGGCAAAGAGTCAGGGTTATAAATCAAACCCTGTGCCTGATCAATATAGAACTTAACCTTAGCACCATTGAAGTTGCTAACATAAGTACTATCGCTACCATTCTTGGCAACGGTATCACGCACTTGCTTTAATTGTCCCAAAGAAAAGCTCAAAATAGCCGTGTCTTTGTAACTTACACTATTTTTCTCGTCGTCGTCCTTAAGACAAGATGTTATTGTCAAAGTAGCCACCATTAAAGCTACGAGAGTATATATCTTATTACGCATCAGATACTAATAATTGAATTTAGCTGCAAATTTAATCAGAATTCTTCAGAATCAACGTCTTTGACGAGGTTAATTATGTAAAATATCGAAAATAACTGCGTTTTTTTAAGTTTGTTTAGTAAGTATTGCCAAAGTAACGATAAACTTGAAGAAAAATGACCTATAAATCACATCTGATAAACTTCTGCTATCTTACTTACCTTCACCTGAACTTTTCGATTTTTACGATTATCTTTTCACACGCCTTTTCTCGACTTAAAACCTTATCATTCTTCTACTTTTCTACGACTTTGATTGTATACTTATTTTACATTACATCACACTACCATTTGCCTTCATTGCGAAAAAAATCGTATAAGAAGCAAAAAAGACCCTAACAATACTGAGAAGTGTTTTTTATTTGTTACTTTTGCTGATATAATAACTAAAAATATGAATACATCAAAGAAGATAACAGTACAGAGTACAGAAATATCTGTGCTGATAGGAAATGAGAGCGACTACATTTGCCTAACAGATATGGCACATTTCAAAGACAAAGAAAGGACGGATTATGTCATACAGAACTGGTTACGCACAAGAAGCACAATAGAATATTTGGGAGCATGGGAACAGCTTTACAACCCTAATTTTAATCCCACCGAATTCGATGGGTTTAGAAATAGCGCAGGATTAAACTCATTTACTCTAACGGCAAAGCAATGGATACAAAAGACAAATGCGATAGGTATTATGTCTAAGGCTGGCAGGTATGGTGGAACTTACGCACACAAGGATATAGCCTTTAATTTTGGCATGTGGCTAAGTCCTACATTCCAACTTTACATTGTAAAGGAATACCAGCGGTTAAAAGAACAAGAGAGCGATCCGCTTTCGTTAGAGTGGAACGCAAAGCGAATACTATCCAAAACCAATTATACACTTCATACCGATGCTATTAAAAACGTAATTATTCCTAAAATGGACATTAATGCTATCAAGCATGGGATTATCTATGCAACAGAAGCTGATATGTTAAATATAATTCTCTTTGGGTGTAAAGCAAAAGAATGGGCTCAAGCTAACCCGAATTTGGCATCTAAAGGAATAAATCTTAGAGAAACTGCAAGCATCAACCAGTTAGTAGTATTATCTAATATGGAATCTGCTAATTCTGAAATGATAAAGCAAGGGGTATCAAGAAAGCAACGTTTTGAGATTCTCCATAAAATGGCAAAAGAACAGTTAAAGGTACTTGACACGAATAATATAGAACAAAAATTTAGAAAGATCTTACCTGATAGCACAAAGAAAATAGAGTAATTAGTATCGAAATAGTTTACACATTTAAGGAATTATATTCGCCTTAATAGTCTACTGCTACTCAAATAAATATCTATCTTAGCTCATTCTACTTCTTTCAGTCAACGTAATGATACTTCGCACATCTTGTGCGGACGCTCCGCACAGGTCGTGCGGAGGCTGAACACGAGTGGTGCGGACTACTCAACACATTCGCCATAATCCCCATTAGAAGTTTGATAATCAGATGAAAACAATAAAGCAAGCCTACAACATGATAAACCATACTAAGAAACTGAGGGAAACGGAGGTTGGATGTTCACAAAAATATGGGTTTTCAGAAATTTGGAGTGATAATAATCCGCCTAATCTTAGGTCTCTGGCGAAATATCGCACAGAGAAATGGAGGGTACGGGGGAGTATTAAAGCATACTGATGGTAGTCCACAGAGGCACAGTCAGTGCATAGAGCAAAGGAGATTATTTGCCAGTTCTATTAGCAATTTATATACAAAGCGTTTATCCTAAAAAGTTATTAGGAATCTGTACGCTACCCCTCCGTCGCTCATTGTGCCATCAGCACCTCCACGACATGGCGTTTAGCTCCGTCTCCTCTGTATCTCCGTGTGCGTTATTATATAAGTGCTTTAACATATCACTCAACATTTTGGAAGAACAAAAAAATCCTAACAGGGATTCTCTATATGAATAATTAAATCATAAGAGACAGAACGTAATCTTACCAAAACAAACTTTGCTGTCACTCCTGTCACTCAAAACAGCTACTTAACTCATTAATATTCAGTATCATTACACGAAGTGTTAAAAGTGACAGCAAAACAAAATTAAAATTACTATAGTAATAGTACGTAATATTTCTACCTAAAATTAGCAGTCTAATTATTCAATATTACAGCAGAACAAACAAAAACTCCCACCCGTATTGCTACGGATGGGAGTCATTATTATCTATTCAGAAGTATTCCGAAAGGATTAGAGCTGTGGACCAGCTGCTACGAGAGCCTTACCAGCCTCGTTTGTCTCGTACTTCTTGAAGTTCTTGATGAAACGAGCTGCGAGGTCCTTAGCCTTCTCTTCCCACTGAGCTGCATCAGCGTAAGTGTCACGTGGATCGAGGATCTCAGTTGCAACACCTTCGAGCTTTGTAGGAACAGTGAAGTCGAAGAAAGGAATCTGCTTTGTTGGAGCAGCGTCGATTGAGTGGTTCAAGATAGCGTCGATGATACCACGAGTGTCGCGGATAGAGATACGCTTGCCTGTACCATTCCAACCAGTGTTAACCAAGTAAGCCTTAGCACCACTCTGCTGCATCTTCTTAACCAACTCCTCAGCATACTTTGTTGGGTGGAGCTCCAAGAATGCCTGACCGAAGCAAGCAGAGAATGTTGGAGTAGGCTCAGTGATACCACGCTCTGTACCAGCCAACTTAGCTGTGAAACCAGAGAGGAAGTAGTACTTAGTCTGCTCTGGAGTCAAGATAGATACTGGAGGCAATACACCGAATGCATCAGCTGAAAGGAAGATAACCTGCTTAGCAGCTGGACCCTGAGACTCAGGACGCTGGATGTTCTTAATGTGGTAGATTGGGTAAGAAACACGAGTATTCTCAGTTACGCTCTTATCGTTGAAATCGATCTTACCGTTAGCATCAACAGTTACGTTCTCGAGGAGAGCGTCACGCTTGATAGCCTTGTAGATATCTGGCTCAGACTCCTTGTCAAGGTTGATAACCTTAGCATAGCAACCACCCTCGTAGTTGAAGATACCCTTGTCATCCCATCCGTGCTCGTCATCACCGATGAGCTTACGCTTTGGATCGGTAGAAAGAGTAGTCTTACCTGTACCAGAAAGACCGAAGAAGATAGCTGTGTTCTCACCGTTCATGTCAGTGTTAGCAGAGCAGTGCATAGAAGCCATACCCTTCAATGGCAAGAAGTAGTTCATCATAGAGAACATACCCTTCTTCATCTCACCACCATACCATGTGTTAACGATTACCTGCTCCTTAGTTGTTACGTTGAACATAACGCAAGTCTCTGAGTTAAGACCGAGCTCCTTCCAGTTCTCAACCTTAGCCTTAGAAGCATTGTAAACGATGAAGTCTGGCTCCTGCTCGAAGTCTGCCTCTGACTTTGGACGGATGAACATGTTTGTTACAAAGTGAGCCTGCCAAGCAACCTCAACGATGAAACGAATCTTCATACGTGTATCCTTGTGAGTACCGCAGAAACCATCAACTACGAAAAGACGCTTGTTAGAAAGCTCCTTCTTAGCGATGTCCTTAACAGCTGTCCAAGCTTCCTTAGAAGCACGGTGGTTGTCGTTATGGTATTCCTCAGAATCCCACCATACTGTATCGTGAGAGTTCTCATCATCAACGATGAACTTATCCTTAGGAGAACGACCAGTGTAGATACCAGTCATTACGTTTACTGCACCAAGCTCAGTCTCCTGACCTCTTTCATAGCCCTGAAGACTCTCTTTTGTTTCTTCATTGAACAACACTTCGTAAGAAGGATTGTAAAGTACTTCTGTTGTACCTGTAATACCGTACTTCTCAAGTACGCTCTTATCAAACTTTGCCATTTCTTATAAATGTATTTAGTTGAAAATTGATTTGTTCACTGTTTTTATGTCCTATTTATTAAGACACCGCAAAGGTAATATATTTATTAAATTCACACAAAAAATACCGAAGAAAAAGTTTCAAAGTATTTGCTTAGAAGGTTAAAGAAATAAAAAAAACAAGAAGCATGGCTATATTTGCAAATCAGACTTTGCAAAACCTCAGATTTATTTCTTAATTTTGCCGAAATTTTGCAGAGCAAGTTGCTAACTTGCTTATCTATAACACCTAAGACTTAAAATGGACATCATTAATTTTTCAGAGCAGAACTCTATTATCAATCAGTATTTAGCAGAAATCCGTGATAAGGATTATCAGAAGAATCGTTTGCTCTTCCGCAACAATGTTATGCGTATCGGAGAGTTCGAAGCTTTTGAAATTTCTAAAACACTGAACTACGAACCAAAGGATGTTGTTACTCCATTAGGTACAGCTCAGGTTAATGTACCAACTGACAAGATTGTTTTGGCTACTATTTTCCGTGCTGGATTGCCTTTCCATAACGGTTTCCTTAACATATTCGACCATGCTGGTAATGCCTTCGTTAGTGCTTATCGAGAATATACGGATGCTGAACATCATGAGGTAGGTATTCACGTTGAATATCTTGCTACACCAGACATCAATGGTAAGACACTTATCATCGCTGACCCAATGTTGGCTACTGGTGGTTCTATGGAGTTAGGCTACAAGGCTATCCTTTCAAAGGGAACTCCTCGTCATGTGCATGTTGCTTGTCTTTTGGCTACACCAGAAGGTATCGCACATATCCGCAAAACTTTCCCAGAAGACTCTACCACCATCTGGTGTGCAGCTATTGATGAGGGATTGAATGAGCATAAGTACATTGTTCCTGGCTTCGGTGATGCAGGTGACTTGTGCTATGGTGAGAAGTTATAAAGATACTCTATAAATCTTCAAATCGGTTCATTAGAGATATATAGAAGCTGATTTTCATAAATCCTTTCGTCTAACGTATGAAGCACTTACAACTCATATTTTAGCTTCAAAAGGAAGTCTATGATCAATCAAAGCTTTCTCTCTTATGAACCGATTTAGTATTACATTACTTTTACATAAGTGCATTATGAAGAAGTCTGTTGTATTGATGATTGTTACCTTTGGATTAATAGTATCTATATTTGCAGTGTTTGCTCTAAATAGATGGTATCCAGCGCATGGGCATGCAGACTGGGATGAGGTTCAACAATTCACAGCAGACAAGATACCTGTTAATCCAAAAGACTTCCGAAGTGATTTCGAAGAGATATTCGAACAGGTCAAAGAGAAGTACCCATATACTGCAAAGAAACACATCAAGCTTGATTCGATTCACGCTATATGCCTTCAACGAATTGACACCATGCAATCGAAAGTGGCTTATTCATTACTTATAATGGAATTCTTTGCCAACTTGAAATGTACTCATGCAAATAATGAAAACATACTATATCCTTGGTTCATACAAGGGGATAATATCATTGTCATTGGGAATCGTGTGTTTGTTAATCATCCTTCAGTCTTTGCTATAAAGGCAGGATTGCAAGATAAAGACGAGATTATAACTGTTGATGGTGTACCTACAAATAAATGGGTGATGCATAATAGCAAATATGTCTCAGCTTCGACAGATGCCACTCGCTATCTACTATCAGCTTTGACCATACTCTGTAGTTATACAAGTCCTATAAAGACACTTGACATTATTCGCCATGGAAAACCAATAACTATCACCATTCAACTGCAACCTAAGTCTGTTCCCACAAAGGCAGAGGAACAAAACGTAACTTGGAGAAAGGTGTCTTCAAGGATTGGATATATTAACGTGAAAAACATGCAAGATAATGCTGACACTGAATTCACCAAAGCTTTGAAACATCTAAGCAAACTCCCATACTTGATAGTTGATGTGCGTCAGAATGGTGGAGGTAACAGTTGGATAGGAGATAATATTGCACAGAACTTAATAAAAGGTAAACGACGTATTTGGAATGGGTCTACAATATCTCCTTCTACTAACAGCTATAAGGGAAAAGTAATCATCTTGATGGGTCATTATTCTTGTTCTTCAGCTGAGACTTTTCTCATTACAATGAAAGAAAGTGGTGATGCCGTGTTGGTTGGTACATCTTCAGCTGGTGATACAGGTGGTGTTATTTGTCTTTTTAAGACTTCACACGGAATATTCTATCGACTTCCTGTAGGACATTCGTCAGGTACTTCTCCCAAGGGTTTCCCATTAGAAGGGAAAGGGATAAGCCCGAACTATTTGGTACCAATGAAAGTTGATGACTTCTTATCAGGGAAAGATACTCAATTGTCTTATGCTCTTCAACTGCTTCAAAAATAGCAGTCAGCATTAGAAAGTTTATGTGTATGCTTGTTCTCGAATATATTATCGAATCTAAGGCAAGCGCTTCACTTCTACTCAAGACTCCCCTTACATAAACAAAGGACGATAAAAGTGAGATGCTTTTATCGTCCTTTGTTTTTTATTCATTTCCTCCAACTTATATCTTAGAGGCAATATGCCTTCTATAAACATCCAAGTGCGATTTCTGTAAGACGTCACTGATATGACTCATACGCTGTTTCTGACTCATGTCAGTATCGTTTTGCGTCTCATCCTCCTGCATCATAATACGACCATTGCCCTCAACAGGTAAAAACTCATACCACTCCACGGGTACATCATGCCATGAACCGTCACCACCATACTTACTAATATAAGACATACGACGTTCTGAACGGAAGCCATAAGCTGTCACGTTAATCAGCGTACTGCCATCCCCCTGTGCCGCAGAAGAAGTCTTCATGATACAAGGAGTCACACAATCAGGATGCTGGAAATTCTCCTGTCCCCAGAAGTTAGCCAATGCTTCATGCTCCCAGAACGAACTCTTCTGTTCCATATCATGTCCGTAGATATCCTTCTGTGGACGTATCTGCTGATACATCGGTACACATAACAAGGGTGCAAAACTAAAGTAGATAGCACGGAAGTATTTCTCATTGATTTCGTAAAAGTCTTTCTTAGCCTTCTCAAAGTCAAAACTGCGATACTGAGCAGGGTTCATATCGAGGTCTAACACTTGTAGATGCTCTGGCATGATAGTATTAATCATGTAATGCTTATCGAAATCAAAGTCATCACCATAGCCCTCTTTCTCGTCCATCAACAGTGCCATCATACTCTGTTGTGCCAATGGTGTGAAGAGTAAAGCATATTGCTGATTGTTATTACGATTACTTGTATTGAACGCAACCTCAAACTCTTCATTCGTCAACATCGCAAAGTCGCCACTCTCAAGGTTGCGTGCTTTACGCCTCAACATAAACCGATCCCACTTATAACGTAACGAACCTTCTTTTCCTGCCAGCCCACTCGGTTTACGATAGAAGGTCAAGTCGGGTGCTGCTGTATTACCATAGATAAGCCTTGTACGCTCAAAATAGTTAGGATAAGGCGCTGTTACACTGGCATGTAAGGTTTCTGAGTGAGACACAGTACGTGGCTTTCCATCAGGACCCGTCTCTGTTGTTGTCCAGAAAATGGTTTTCTGACCGTGATAAGTCTTCTCTCCCATCTCCATCTTTCGTGTTCGACAGATGACGAAAGGATTACCATTAATAAGTCCAGAATGGGAATAAAGCACAGAACGCTCGGTATTAAAAGAGTCGTTCCATCCGTATGTTTTACGAAGGTCTGCCAATCTTTGTATGGTGAAATAAGGGTCGAACTCCAATCTGGGTACTGTTTTTGACATCATTCGTGTGAAGACATCCCAGTCGTAGAGCCTATTCAAAGCAGCCATCTGATTCCATGCCTGTTCTTTCAAAGTTTTCACCTTATTGTCTAATTCATTGTGCTGAGTACGTAAGGACTTCAATTTTGAATGTATCTTGAGTAATAGAAAGACAAGCAGTAAGACCGCCCCTCCACCTATCATCAAGAGATGCTCCATTGGAAACTCATTCCATTTCACATATACAACAGCACCACCTGCCACCACAGCTATCCACAGAATGACACACACGATAGTCCACATCGTGATACGACCAGACACATCCGCAAGATTCTTCTCTCCTGTATAGATTTGTCGACACGTCTCACGATTAACCTCAATATCAACCTGCGCTTCGTCAGCAAGTGCATTAAAGGTTTCATCAGCCACCTTCTTGAACTTATCTTTGAAGGTGCTGATGTATTCGTTTAGTGGATCATATATATCCTCTATCATTTACTTCTGTAGTATTAGAAGAACTTACCTCTCGCTGCCTCTCGTGTTTCTGCTGTTGCAGTAAATGGTATGCGAGTTGTATAACCCTGCTGAGCAGCAACAATCATCTTTGTTGGCCAAGAGAAGATATCAGTATTCCATTGTGTTACACGGCTGTTATAAACAGTACGAGCTGCCGTAATCTCACGCTGCAAGTAGTTATTCTGCTGCATCGCATCAGCAATGGCATTGTGTGCTTTCAACTCTGGATAAGCCTCAACCTGTGGAAAGAGTCGACCGAAGGCTGTATTTACTTGTGCATTCACATCACTTCTATTTCCCTCGTTCACACTACCACTACGAAGGGCTGCAACGGCTTTCATCACGTCTTTGTCAAGGTCGATAGCACGTTCTACCAATCCAACTACGTTCTGCAGTATCTGCACTCGCTGTTCCAAATAGTTGTCTATATTAGATGCCTCAGCCTGAATACGCTGTTCTAACTTCTGGAAATAATTGCGAGCTGATATCTTCATAAAGATAAAGATAACACCTGGAAGGATTCCCACCAAACAGCCTACAACACCAACAAGCAATGGATTTGTCATCGTACTACCCAATAACAGCACAAACAACAATACCAACACCGGACCAACTACCCACAAAGCAATTTGGAAAAGGGTTGAACCAAAACCAACTTCAACAGGAAGTTGCTTGTCTATTACATGTACATCACGGCCAGCATCATTAACTGGTCCTGTCACTTCGTCTAATGAATTTGCCATAGCTTAAATCGTTCTTTGTTTTCAATAATATCTGTTTTTAGGCTTCAAAGATACATTTTTTTCTTAAAGAGAGCAAATCTATACTCTTTATCTTCTGTTTTATGAAGACTTGATGACGATTTATAGTATCTATTAGCATAATTTCTTTGTATGATAAAGGACCTCACAAAGATAGGGGCGTATGCCTAATACGCCCCACATCTTTATACATTAAGTTTTTCAGGACATTACTTTTACTTGCAAAAGTCTATCAGATTACGTCCCCATGCTGGCTGTAGACCATTCTGCTTTTCCTTGCTAAACAGCTCTTTGATAGTCTCTAAATCCTTTGGACTATTCATACTTGGCTGTCCTGTCTGCTTACTCATATTATCAAAGAACATGTAAAGAAGAATACGAGGACGAGGGTTTGATGGATTAATGCCAATGGCTGACTTATAACAGCAGATTGCATCGATGAAATAAAGCTTACCATTCTCAACAGGGTTTTGTGTAATAAGGGCTGTGTAATAGAATCCTTTCAATGTGTATTGTTCTGAACGGTCAACTCCCTTCTTTGTCTGTAAAGCCTCAAGATCAGCCTTCACTGCGTCTAAGAATAAGGAAGAATAATCACTCTGTGGGTTGCGAGCAGCATACTGAAGGGCATAGAACACACGGTAATAGGTAGGGAGCCAAGCATCAGGATACTGCACTTCCATACGCTTCAATTCATCCATTCCCTTTACAATAGATGTAGCTTCGTCTGCCTTGACGTTACTTAAAGTGGTTTTTAACTGTGCTTCGAACTGATTGTTGTTCTGTGCATTCATACTGGTTGCGCACATAAGGGCAACGATAACGACGATTTTAGAAACTAAAGTTTTCATACGCTTTGATTTTAAAAAGTGAAACAATGATTTCTGTCGCAAATGTATCAAAGCTTTTTATAGCCTCCAAATAATGGGGACAGACAACAAAAAAGCGGTTTAAATAACTATCAAGCCCGCTGAAATACTATCTTTTGGGACGAACAACTAACACGCTTAGTTCGTTGGATAGTTAAGAAAATGATCTAATATTTCTGACTAAAGTAAGAAGACACACTACTACTCATTTCTACAAGAATAATTTTACTTTTAGTTTGCTGTCACTTTTAACACTTCGCATAACCCTACTGTAATTTAACAAGTTAAGTCATCATAATGAATGACAGCAATGACAGGAAACTCAATTCTAAAAGAATTACCTTACGATAGGCAGAGAAGAATAGAGTAGACAACCTCTATATAAATGTTAAAGAAAATAATAGCTTCGTCATTTCTAATGATTTTTCATACCTTTGAACATATATTTTAAAAGCCACAATAATGGGTCTATTCAACTATTCAAGTAAACTATCCGACGAACAATTACGCCGCATCTCCCTAAGTGCACAATATCAAGGACAGCAGGGAGGAGACCATTTTACACTTTCATCTAAGATTGGTTCACGTGCAAAAGTACTTCTCGAACAAGGCTGGGGTATCACAAATCGACAAGAATTATGCGATACGATAGAGGAATTACTCGGACGTTGCCGCTCACTTGATATTGCTGTTATAAAAGAAGAAATGATGGCAGAGGTACAAGAAGATAGCGGAATCAACACCGAGGTACGACGTATATGGTCTATGGCAAGTATTGTCGATAAACATTATATTACACGAGCTGGAGATTTAAGTGACTTGCTCAATATGCTAACCAACTATATTGCAGCACAAGATAGTCTACTTGCTAATGAACTGATTACCTCATGGGATGCTATAACAGAAAAAGATATTATAGGATGGGATATAGGGCGCGCAGCCTATCTCGTACGTGTTGGAGTGGAAATGAAATACCTCAACTCTGACGAGGCATGGGATTATCTGGAAAAAGCTTACCAAAGAGCCATCAGAACATTCGATTCATGGGAGGAACTTGGACACTCCTATATCATCGGACGTTGTTGTTGGACTTCTCATCCAGAGGAGCGTGATGTCTTAGGCTTTTGTAACGTTGTGAAATGGCTTATGAAACATCCCGAGAGCCCTTGGGTAAAAGTTAAGTTGAAATAATTTATCAATAACATATTAAATCATTCAGATTATGGATCAAAGTATTTTTCCGTTCATTCTCATATTCATTGCAATGATCGTCATTGCCTTTTCGCTAATTTTCTATGTCCGTAGAAAAGGGAAGAATAGTAAGGGAGTCTACACAGCGAAGGCAATGGAGTTTATTACAAAGAAGTACCCTTCTATCGATACAAGCAATATCAAGTGTGTAGAATTTTGGATTTCTGGAGGTGCATTGGGTAAAACTGATGTTGCACTCGTTGCCTACAACGATGAAGATATGTACCTCTTTTCAGTTCTTCCTCAACCCATACCAGGTTTCTACCGAATCATCTCTAATGAAGAGTCAGACTGGGATATGGTTTATTATCCTATGACAAGTATCGAGCAGGCTGGCTTTGACGAGCAGCGCAAACACTTCTTGTTCACCATCAACGGAGAAACAATGAAGATGAAGATTAGAAATAATAATGCTTTCCACGAAGACCAGCAAGCGGAGCTAAACGACTTCTTTGCAACAATATCACAAGCATTAGAGAAGAATGCAGCATTGAACGTATAAGCCTTATAGTACACGTCAATAATGTACAAGTGGGTGCATAAAAGCTATACAAGGTCTTTTATGCACCTTTTTTAGGTTCTTCCGTTAAAACCTTTTCATCTTAATACTTCAAAAACACAGATAGATACTTGAAAAATCATTACATATTTTCAAACAAAACAGCTATAAATAAGGACAATAACACGGATAAAAGGTAGGTTTGTAACCAACAGGAAATCAATTGGTTATAAAGTAGTAGAAGAAAAGGTGCTTAATTGGACTTCAAAAGGGCACCTATTGCAAGTCAATTAGGCGTCTTTTAGAACCCAAAAGAGCATGGATTGAGTTTGAGGTGCATGAAAATATTTTACAAACATCTATTAATAAGGGAATAAGTTGTTTGTAAAAAACAGAAAAACATGCTAATGGATAGATACTAACCAACGAAGTGGCGGAGGCCGGGAACAAAGGTGCGAGAGACTGGGATGATGTCTTCACAACCCGAAAGACGAAGTTGATAACCGTTGGAGTTGCCTTTTGCAGAAGTAATATTATTGATATTCACAAGGAAGGAACGATGACACTGAAAGATATTATCGTAAGGGAGGTCATCTTTCAAGGCTGTCAACGTAGAACGAAGTTCGGTTTTTTGTATCTTACCTTCTTTTAGATAACATACGCAGACATTGTTTTTTCGAGCTTCGATATAGAGTAGATTGTTGATAGGCAACGTGAGGTCGGTTCCCCGAAGGTTCTGATCATGCAGCGTGATAAGGATATCCTCCTGCTCATCCGTAGTCTTCTTTATCATTTCTTCCAGTCTACTATTCAACATACGGTTATAGTTTACCAACGTAAAAATAGCTGTAACGATTACCCAAACAAGGAAGGTCCAATAAAAGAATATACTGAATAGCCGCCATGTTAATGGCATCTGGAAGAAGAAAGCAGCATAGAGCGTCATAGAGATTGCCATTGCCAACTCAATAGCAATACTATAAAGAATTATATAACCATTGGTGATTGGGACATTTTTTCGTAATGGTCTTTTGAAGAAAAGGAAAGCACAAAGCCATTGGACGAAGATAGTCATGACACAAAAACCAAGACACATCAGGAATGTATTACCCCGATACTGGCTGATTCCGAAGGGTTGTAGGAGGTAAAGAAACAAAAAAATGCCAACTCCTAACGCAACACTCGTGCGCCAGGAAGTGGCATTTGTCTGTATCGTACACCTGCTATGTAGAAATGAGGTTAGTCTACTCATGATGTTTTAAATGGTTGGTTGTCCACAAAGATACATCTTTTCCTCTTTTCGTGCAAGTGTATTTCGTCTTAAATTTTTACTCTTTTACTTCCCAAATATCGTTGGTTTCGAGCATCTCCATAAAGGTGTGGTAATGCTTCTGCGCCTTCACCTCTTCTATCTGCTGATTGACAGCAGCGTCATAGGTAGGAGCCTCAACATCACGGATAACTCCGAGGGCTACTGGGAAGCCGTCCTCATTGCTCATCATTGCGAGCTTTAGCTGTAAGGTATTATCTTGACTGTGGGCATCATGCACGAGGATATCATCGCGAGTAATACCGTTCTCTCCGATTTTAACCACCTTCAATCCGAAGCCTTCTTGTACAAGTCCAAACTCTTGGTTGGGACCGAAGATCAATGGTTCGCCATGCTTGACATAGATAGCATTCTCCTTACGACCTTGTGAGGTATAAACAGAGTTGTGACAACCATCGTTGAAGATAACACAGTTTTGTAAAATCTCACACACGGCAGCACCCTTATGTAGATAAGCAGCCTTGAGGATTTCAATTGTCTCGGTATTGTCGCTGGCAACACTACGTGCAAAGAAGTTACCACGCGCACCAAAACAGAGTTCTGCTGGGTGGAATGGGTCCTCCGTAGTACCATAAGGACTTGACTTAGAAACGAAGCCACGTGGACTGGTTGGTGAATACTGTCCCTTCGTTAGACCATAGATACGGTTGTTTAAAAGAATCATATTCAGGTCCACATTACGACGCATCGCATGGATAAAGTGGTTACCACCGATAGCAAGTGCGTCACCATCGCCCGAAACCTGCCAGATAGTAAGGTTTGGGTTGGTCACCTTTGCACCAGTAGAGATGGCTGCTGCACGACCATGAATGGTCTGCATAGCGTATGTATTAGCATAATAAGGTAATCGGCTTGAGCATCCGATACCACTGATAACGGCTGTTTCGTAAGGTGGAACACCTAACTCTGCCATTGCTTTCTGCAAGCTGGCAAGGAAGAAATGGTCGCCACAGCCAGGACACCAACGTGGTTGTCCCTTCTTAAAATCTTGTGCTGTATATTGATTCATGACTTTTAATTTAATTCATAATTCAAAATTCATAATTCATAATTATGATTACTTCTATTCGCTTGGGGCTATTAACAAGCATCTTGTCAACTCGTTAACTCGTCAACTTGTAAACTTATTAAATCCTTAATTATGATTACTTCTATTCGCTTGGGACTATTAACAAGCAACTTGTCAACTCGTTAACTCGTCAACTTGTAAACTCATTAAATCCTTAATTATGATTACTTCTATTCGCTTAGCTCTTAACAAGCAACTTGTTAACTCGTTAACTCGTCAACATGTAGACTTATCAACATCGCAAGCAACTTGTTAACTCGTCAACTTGTAAACTCGTCAACTCCCTTACTCAAGTATCTTCGTATAGAAAGTACCAGTTTCTTCCTTAGGCAGTGGAGCCTTGAGGAGTTTCTCGAAAGTAGTAACCAACTCCGTGACAACGAATGGTTGTCCCTTAACTTGATTATACTGATAAGGAGCGAAGTGGTTGATACGAATACGCAAGAGGGCGGCAAGCTGACCAAGATTTTGTTCTGCAACAACGACTTTCTTGTAACGACTAAGCACTTCTGCTGTGTTCTTTGGCAATGGGTTCACATACTTGAACTGTGCCAAAGCAACCTTATGTCCCTTACCACGCAACACCTCCATAGCTGAATAGAGATGACCGTATGTACTACCGAAGCCTACAATGAGTAAATCAGCATCATCCTTGTCGCCTAAAACTGTCAAATCAGGTACAGAAATACGTGCCACCTTATTCCAACGGATGTGGTCCATCTTGTCATGGTTCTCAGGATCGGTTGAGATAGCACCAGTCTCACCGTCTTTCTCCAATCCACCAAGGATGTGTGTATAGCCCTCCGTGCCTGGGATAGCCCAGTAACGTGCTAATGTCTTAGGGTCACGCTTGTATGGAGTGTACTTATACTTCTGGTCTTCTGTAACGAAGTGTGGATGGATTTCAGGCAACTCTTCGATATTTGGAAGTTTCCAAGCAGAAGAACCATTAGCAATGAATGCATCGGTAAGAAGCACTACTGGCGTCATATGTTCCAATGCAATCTTACAAGCGTTATAGGCTGCATCAAAGCAATCGGTAGGACTTGTAGCTGCAATGACAGGCATTGGACTCTCACCATTACGGCCGTAAAGCACCTGCAAGAGGTCGGTCTGCTCACTCTTCGTAGGCATACCCGTTGACGGACCACCACGCTGTACGTCGATAATCACCAATGGAAGCTCATCAATAAGTGCAAGGTTCATTGCCTCACTCTTCAAACATATACCCGGACCAGAGGTTGAAGTAGCAGCCAAAGCACCAGCGAAAGCAGCACCAATAGCCGATGCACAACCAGCAATCTCGTCCTCACACTGTACGGTTGTCACACCCATTGACTTATGCTTTGACAACTCATGTAAGATATCAGTTGCTGGAGTGATAGGATAAGAACCTAAGAAAAGACGCAAGCCAGCACGTTCTGCTGCAGCCATCAGACCGTAAGCAGTAGCCTTGTTACCCGTAATATCCATATAACGGCCAGGCTGTTTCACTGTTGACTCAATACGATAGGTATTAGGAACAGAAGCATGTACGTTATGACCATAGTCATATCCTGCACGTACTACCTTTATATTCGCCTCTGCAATGGCTGGTTTCTTCTTAAACTTTGTCTCAAGATAGTTGTTTACCAAGTCTAAGTCACGGTTGAAAAGCCAGCAGACAAGACCCAAGGCAAACATATTACGGCACTTTAGCATAGACTTATTATCCATGCCAGTATCAGCCAAACAATCCTTCACCATCTTTGTTATCGGACAAGCCACTACTCGATCAGGGTCGATACCCATCTCGCCTAAATAGTCATCACTGCGGAATTCAGCCTTCTGAAGGTCACGCTGTCCGAATGAATCAGTATCAATAATAATTGTACTGTTAGGCTTACAATGCTTATACTGCATCTTCAACGCAGCAGCATTCATTGCTACAAGAACGTCACAGAGGTCACCAGGCGTATAAACCTTGCCCGCACCGATATGAACCTGGAATCCACTCACACCTGTCAAGGAGCCTTGCGGGGCACGGATATCAGCTGGATAGTCTGGGAAAGTAGATACACCATTGCCGACTGTAGCCGAGACAGTGGTGAAAATGTTACCCGCAAGCTGCATACCATCACCTGAGTCACCAGAAAAGTGCACTACAACACTGTCGAGTTCTTTCACTTCGATTTGTTCTTCCATAGATTATTTCTTGTTTATGTTAGTAAATCGTTTCTGTATTTCTTAGCTTTTCCACCATAGCGGTAAAACTTATTTAACAAACTTCTTACCATTAAGAACATAGATTCCCTTTGGCAATTCGCTCTCATGAGTCCCCATCTTAGCACCCTGCAACGAATAAATATCATTGCTTTCTGTGCTTTCCTGTATCTTTGTCATTGGAACGCTAATACTCGTAGGGATATGCTTCTCCTTTTGATAGACACGTATCCAATCAACGCGCATCTC
>ERZ772928.332-NODE-332-length-21891-cov-18.163949_pt1 | contig 21891 bp, 18 predicted proteins | sample MGYA00511686_ERZ772928 | MGnify/ENA primary metagenome ERZ772928 (study PRJEB29015, sample SAMEA2738063) | human oral metagenome | biome: human oral; feature: human-associated habitat; material: saliva | place: China | collected 2219 ... | reverse complement strand
AGCGGGCCCACGGCGGGCCCGCCGTGGGCCGGCCCCGCCGAACGGGACGGCCTGGGACCGACGCCCTCGGCCGGCTGCCACGAGGTGACGGACGACGGTGTCCAGGAGCATGCTCCTACCTGTGAGACGTCCCACCTTCGGCATCCGTCCTCCTGGCGTCCCGTCCTCCATCCACCCCCCGGGCTCCGACCCGGGCAGGCCGAGGCGCTCACCGCTGCGCCGCCCGCAGCAACCCTCGGAGGCGGGGAACCAGGGCCCCTCGGCGACGGGTCCGCCAGGCGGCGCGGGCGAACGGCTGGGCAGGCGATTGGACATGCTCACTCGGGAGCAGACCCTCGTGCTCGCCGCGGCGGTCGCCCTGGTTGTCGTGCTCGTCGCGGTGAGCACCGTCACCTCCCTCCAGCACTCGACGGGGAAGGCCGAACCGATGGCGACGCCGTCGCGGTGGCGGTCGAGCCCGACGCCCACGCCGTCTCCCACGCCCGCCCCCACGCCGACGCCCGACGACTCGTGGACCCAGGCGTGGAGGACCGACCTCGACCCGAACGCCCGCAATCCCCCCTGGATCTACACGGACGGCGACACCCTCGTGGTCTACGAGCGGAAGGGGAGAAGCGAGCCGGACCGGATGCGCGGATACAGTCTCGCCGGAGGCCAGCCGACCGAAACGTGGTCGATATCCCCCGGCGAAGCACTGAGGGGCTTGACCTCTTCGGCGGTGGTCACCACCCACAGCCTCATCGACCCGAAGACCGGCGAGGCCGCGCCGGCCCCGTGGAACGGCACGCCCGAGCTGGTCACGGACAACTTCATCATCACGTGCGAAAACCACCAGTGGCCCAGGTGCTCCGGCTGGGACCTGGACGACGGCGCCGCCTCGCTGCGCTGGGGCCCCGTCGACCTCCCCGCCGCGTACAACCTCACCCTCAACCCGTCGGCCATGACCGGGGACACGAGCACCGGCCACGTCCTGGCGACGTTCACGGTCCCCGACACCAATCAAGAGCAGGCCGTGTTCATCTCACTGGCCGACGGAAGCGTCGGGAACGTCCGTCCCACGAACCGCGATGCCGGGATCATCCCCGCCGCGGACGGGTGGATCGACCTGTTCCCCGACCGCGAGCGGGCCACGGCTCTCGCCCCGGACGGCACCGAAACGGACTCCTACGCCGTCTCCCGGAGCACGTCATCGCTGCTCCTGACCGACAGCGGCGCGCCTTCCCGGGAGCAGTACAAGCGGGCCTTCACGACGGCCGACACGTCCTGGGCCTCGATCGCCCTGACATGCGGTTTGAACGGCCAGCAGAGTACGGGCAGGGGCTGCCGGCTCAACGGCGTCGGGCCGGTGGCCGACGCGGATCGCGAAACGAAGACGCTCCCGGCCTACGAAAGCGGTTTCACCCCGACGATGGGGCAGCGGTACCTCATCCTGAGCTACGCGTCGGACACCAGGCCCAAGTACGTGCGGATCATCGACCTCCAAGAGCACCGCGTCATCCCCCGGGAGGACCCGCTGTACGGTCAGGAGGCGTACGTCACGGTCGTCAGCGCGGACCTCCTCATCGCCGTCGACGGAAGCGATCTGGTCGCCTACACGCCCTCCGGCTGAACGGCGTCGAGGTCCGCCCGGTACCCGCGCAGTTGCCGGCGCACTCCGGCGCGCCTGCCGCCGGAGTCCGGGCCCGCGCTCACTCCTCGTCGAGGCTGACCACGCGGGCCCGCGCCCGGTCGGCCGTCCACACGTCTCCGGGTAGCTCGTCCGGCAGGAGGGCGTTTCCCGGCGCCACGAAGACGGGCTCGCTCGCGCCGCCGGCCCGCTGGGCGTCGTAGTCGCGCAGCGCCGCCAGGACCCAGCGGCTCAACCATAGGAGAGCGATGAGGTTGAGGACGGTCATGAGCGCCAAGGCGATGTCCGCCATCACCCAGGCGAGCTCGAGGGCAACGACGGCACCCAGGCCGGTGGCCGCCGTCATGGCCAGGCGAAGGACCACACCCGTTCTCCGGCCTCCGCCGAGGTAGGTCGCATTGATCTCGGCGAAAGCCGAATATCCCAGCACGCTGGAGTAGGCGAAGGTGAAGACGACGAAGCTCATGAACCACACGACCCAACCGCCGGGCAGGGCATCGGCCAGGGCGTGCTGGACCAGAGTGGTCTCCGCCCACCGCGGTTCGACGCCGGGGGTGTAGACCTCCGGACCGGCCAGCAGCACGGTCAGACCCGTGGCCGTGCAGATGACGATGGTGTCGATGAAGACGCCGAGGGCCTGGATGAGCCCCTGGGTGACGGGGTGGGCGACGTCGGCGGTGGCGGCCCCGTTGGGCGAGGAGCCCTGGCCGGCCTCGTTGGAGAACAGGCCGCGCTTGGTCCCGTTGAGGAAGGCCGCGAACAGGCCGCCCGCAGTGCCCGCCAGGCCCGCCTTGAGACCGAGGGCGCCGGCGAGGATGTCGGCGAAGACGCCCGGCACCCGCGGGGCCGAGACGACGATGACGACGAGGACGACCGCCAGGTAGACCCCCGCCATGAGCGGGACGAGCCACTCGGTGACGCGGGCGACGACCCGCATGCCGGCGAGCAGGATGGGGGCGGTGATGGCCATGAGAGCGACGGCGGTCGTCGCCACCGGCACCCTATGCCCCTCGTTGAGGGTCAAGGCGATGGTGTTGGACTGGACCATGGGGAAGATAAGCCCGTAGGAGAAGACCAGCATGGCGGCGAAGACGACACCCATACCTCGACCGAGCCGGGCGGTCCCGCCGCGGGCGCCCCTCAGGCCCAGACCGCGCTGCATGTAGTAGGCCGGGCCCCCGCGGAAAATGCCGTCGGGGGCCCGGATCTTGAAGACCTGGGCGAGCGTGGACTCGGCGAAGGAGGTCGCCATGCCGAGCAGAGCGACGATCCACATCCAGAACAGAGCCCCCGGGCCCCCGAGGGTGACTGCGAGCGCGACCCCGGCGATATTACCGGTGCCCACGCGTCCGCCCAACCCGATGACGAAGGCCTGGAAGCTCGACAGGCTGCCGCGCTGGTGGCGCGAGCGCGCCACCAGGTGCACGGCCCGCCCGAACAGGCGCACCTGAACGCCGCGGGTGCGGATCGTCAGGTACAGGCCGACTGCGAGCAGAAGCCAGATGAGGATCCTGCCGGAGACGAATTCTTCGAAGGAGGACAGGCTCTGGGTCAGCTCGGTGCCGGACAGGGCCGGGAGGAGCACGTGCGCAGCGGATGCTGCGGTCATAGCGGACATGATGATTCCGTCTATCGAGTGGTGTCGAATGGCGCGGGACGGAGCCAGTGTCGCGCGATCGGCTTCGCGACTCGCGGCGGTCTCGGCCTGAGAGACGCCGCGGGCGCTCCGGCGATGGCCCCGACTGCTGGGTGACACCTGTCATGCGCCGGCGATGACAGCGCTCAGTACCGCAGTTCGCCGACCCCGGCGAGCCTTGGGCCATGAGCACAGCAGCGCACTCCCCCTCTCCGGCCGTCGAGGTCACGGGCCTGACCAAGTCCTTCGGGTCCCTGACCGCCGTCGACCGCCTCGACCTGAAGGTCGCCCGCGGCGAAGTCGTCGCCTTCTTGGGCCCCAACGGCGCCGGCAAGTCCACCACCCTCGACGTCATCCTCGGTTTCACCCGCCCCGACGCCGGGACGGTGCGCGTGCTGGGGGTTCCGCCCGCGCAGGCGGTGGCCGCCGGGGGCGTCGGCGCGGTCCTGCAGAGCGGGGGCCTCATCGGCTCCTACACGGTCCGTCAGACTCTCGCCGTCGTCGCCTCTCTGCAGTGCCGCACCCCCGATGTCGAGGCCGTCATCGCTCAAGCCGGGATCGGCCCCCTCCTGTCGCGCAAGGTCTCCGCATGCTCCGGCGGGGAGCGCCAGCGCCTGCGTCTGGCACTGGCGCTGCTGCCCCGTCCCGCCCTGCTCGTCCTCGACGAGCCCACGGCCGGCATGGACCCGACCGGGCGAGCCGCCTTCTGGCGGACCATGCGCGCCCAGACGGCGGAGGGCCGCTCGATCCTCTTCGCCACCCACTACTTGCAGGAGGCATCCGACGTCGCCGACCGCATCGTCATCATCGACCGCGGGCGCCCGGTCGCCTCGGGGTCGGTCGATGAGATCCGCTCCCTCGCAGAGGGCACCACCGTCACCGCCACCTGGGCCGGCCTGACGGGCGAGGCCGAGCTGCACAGGGTCCTATCACCCGTGGCCGGCTCGCTGCTAGAGGTTGAGGTCCACGGCTCTCATGTGACGGTGCGCACCACCGCCCCCGACGACGTCGCCCGGCTGCTGCTGACGGCCACGCCGGCCACCCGTCTGGGAATCACCGCCCTGAGCCTGGAGGAGGTCTTCTCCCGCCTCGTCGGGACCCATCGCGCCGAGAACCCCGCCGCGTCCCGCACGGCCTGACGCGGAGTTCTACTCCCAAGTCCTTTAGTCCTCGTCCTTTAGTCCTCTCCCAGCCGACACCGACCACCGACACTCACCCGACCCTCAGGAGCATCCCATGACCGCCACCGACGCCCCCACCGCCCCCGTTCGCCGTCCGCGCCCGTGGACGTACACCGTCATCGACACCCTTATCACCCTGCGTCGCCCCGACATGCTGTTCTTCACCCTCGTCATGCCGCTGGGCATGTACCTCTTCTACGGCGCCATGCAGGACTACTCCGACATCGCAGTCGGGCACGGCAACGTCGCCGCCTCCACCATGATCAACATGGCCGTCTTCTCCGTCGCCATCGCGGCGACCTGCACGGCCGCGGGCGCCGCCGTCGAGCAGGCCGGCGGCTGGGGGCGCCAGGTCGCGTTGACCCCGGGCGGACTGCGCATCTATGTCATCACCAAGCTGCTCACCGCCCTCCTCGTGGCGATCTTCCCCGTCACCGTCATCTTCATCGCGGGCGCCTTTACAGGGGCGCAGATGGACGCCCCCTTCATCTGGGTCGCCAGCTACCTCCTCACGCTCCTGGCCGCCGTGCCCTTCGCCTGCTACGGATTGGCCGTCGGAGTGTGGGTGCCCGCCCAGGCGGCGGTCGGCATCGCTGGCGCATCCATCAGCGTCTTCGCCTTCCTCGGCAATCTGTTCATGCCTCTCGGCGGAAGCCTGTTCGCCTTCGGGCGCCTGACCCCCATCTACGGGGCGGGCTCCCTGGCCACCCGAGCCCTGCAGGACGATGCCGTGGCCACCGCGACGGGCACCGTCCGGGAGGCCCTGTGGATCCCGCTGGCTAATATCGGCCTGTGGACCGCATTGTTCGTCATCCTGTGCCTGGCCGCACGGCGCCGTGCGACGGCGCGACGGTGAGACGCGCCCCGGGACCGAGCCGATGAGCCGCACGAGCCCGCGCCCCAGGGGCGGACGGGCGACGCGAACGATGCGCACCGGACCCTGGTATCGCAGGATCGACTGGATCGCCTCGGTATGGGTCGTCATCCTCATCGTTCCCCTCCTGCTCGTCGTCCGCAGCCGCCTGCCCGTCCTCGTCAGGGCGACGAGTCTGACGGGGATCATGGGGTTCGCCGGCGCCTACGTGTGGGGCGTATCGACGATGACGGCCTGGTTCGAGCTGCCGCTGGGCGCCTCCCTCGTCAGACAGCTGCGCGAGACGGCCGCGCGCCTGGCACTGCTCGTGGGACTGGCGGCCCTGTCCCTGCCGGCGCTGGGCTGGTGGTACATCTTCTATCTGCCCTACCTGTGCGCCGTCATCCTGTACGCGACGCCGCTGCGCACCGGGCTGGCCATCAGCACCGGGATCTGCGCGCTGGCCGTGGCCATGGCCGTCCTCACCCATGACCTCGGCATCGTCTCGGGGACGCTGGGGTGCAGCGGTTCGTCCCTGTTCGTCGCCCTGTCGCGCATCTGGGAGGAGGTCAATGAGCGGCGGCTGGTCAAGGAGGTCGAGCTGGCCTCTTCGATGGAGCGCGAGGAGATCGGCCGGGACGTCCACGACGTCCTCGGCCACTCCCTGACCCTTCTGACCCTCAAGGCGGAGGTCGCTCAGCGCCTCGTACGGGTCGACCCCGGGGCCGCCGAGGCCGAATTGTCCGAGATCATCAGGTTCTCCCGGCAGGCTCTGGCCGACGTGCGCGCAACGGTCACCCGGCTGCGCACCCCGGACCTGGCCAGCCAGGTCGAGGCGTCCCGGACGGCCTTCTCCGCCGCCGCCGTACGGGCCACCATCCGCGGCGACGCCCAGGACGTTCCCCTTCCCCAGCGCGAGGTCCTCGCCTGGGCGCTGCGGGAGGCGACGACGAACGTGGCCCGCCATGCGGGCGCCTGCGGCGTGTGGGTCGACCTGGAGCCCGGACACCTGCGGGTCGTGGACGACGGCGTCGGCGCGGCGGGCGCCCCGGCGGGCAACGGGCTGACCGGCCTGCGCGAGCGGATCGAGGTCAGCGGGGGGACGCTCACCGTGACGAGCCCGGCCCCGAGCGCCCCCTGGAACCGCGACGGCGAGTCCCGGGAGTCCCACGGTCCGGGAACCGAACTGGAGGTCTTCCTATGAGCGAGCCCACCGGCGGGCGAACGCGCGGCCCGAGTGCTGCGGCGAGCGGGGGCTCGCACGGCGCCTGCGCCATCCGCATCCTGATCGCCGACGACCAGGCACTGGTGCGCGGGGCCCTGGCGACCCTGCTCGATCTGGAGCACGACCTGGAGGTCGTGGCCCAGGTCGGCACCGGACGTCGGGCGGCGGCCGCGGTCGCGGCGGGCGGGATCGACGTAGCCCTGCTGGACATCGAGATGCCCGAAGGCGATGGCCTGTGGACGGCCGAGCAGATCTCAGCAGCCGACACGAACTGCCGCAGCCTCATCGTCACCACCTTCGGACGACCCGGGTACCTCTCGCGCGCCCTGGAAGCCGGAGCGTCGGGCTTTCTCGTCAAGGACACCCCGCCACCGGAACTGGCCGAGGCGATCCGCAAGATCCATACGGGCCTACGGGTGGTGGACCCGGCCCTGGCCCAGGAGTCGGTGATCCTGGGCCCCAACCCGCTGACCGAACGGGAAAAGCAGATCCTGCGCATGGCCGCCCGCGGCGCCGACGCATCGCGGATCGCCGCCGACCTGCACCTGGGAGGAGGAACAGTGCGCAACTACCTGTCGAGCGCCATCGCCAAGACCCACGCGCGCAACCGCACAGAAGCAGCCCGCACCGCCGAAACCAACGGCTGGCTATGAGCCTGCGCACCCCATGCAGGGCGGCAGGGAACAAGGCTGGACCACTGCCCGATATGCCGTGAGAGCACTCCCCCGACCGCGAGCGACAGGCCGGCAAGGTCGGCTCGGCCGAGCGACCGGGCTCCCGATGAGCGGGACGCCCTAAGACAGCCGGCCGAGCGGCATCCGCCCGCCGGAGAGGCGGAGGAGGAAGGAGGGCAGGCTCGTCGAGACGCATTCCTTCGTTCGTGCGCACTGGAAACCGGAGCGTCGGAGGCTCTTGCCAGGGACACCCCGCCGCCGACGGCTGGCGGCCCCATCAGCCGGCTTCGTGACTCTCCGCGGGACTACCGCACACCGGGTCGATTCGTGTACCGTAGCTCGGGTGTTCGCGACATCGTGTGATCGTTCTGTAATCGTTGGCCGGGGCTCATCGACTGTGGGTCGTATTGATGCTGGTCGTAAGGATGGCGTGGAACTGTGAGTACGGGATCGCTGGTCGCCGACCGTAAGGATTCAACGTCGTTCTGGTCGGGGACGGGCCTGGGCGAGGATATTTCAGATTTGTCGGAGTCCATTGGTAAGGGCTCGTGGGTTCAGGGCACCTTGGCGGGCGTGGGGACGGCGGCTGATGCCGTGTCGCTGGTGTTCAATCCGGTGGCCAGTGCCGTGGGATGGGTGGCCGGGTGGATCATCGAGCATATTCCGCCTCTGCCTGAGATGCTCGAGAAACTGACCGGTGATGCTGATGCCGTGCGTGCCGGATCGCAGACGTGGTCGAATATCTCAACACATTTGAATGAGCAGGCGGAGAGCCTGCGTACAACGATCAATCGTGACATGGCCGATCAGGTCGGTCAAGCAGCTGATGCGTGGCGATCTCAGGGACGGGGTCTGGCCAGCGCGTTGGAGTCCATGGGCGGTTTGGCCAAAGGCGTGTCCACTGGTCTGAGCGTGGCCGGCGTAGTGGTTCAGATCGTCCACGACATGGTGCGTGACGCTATTGCCGAGGCTATTGGCATGTTCAGCCAGTCAGTGCTGGAGGAGGTTTTCTCTCTAGGTCTGGCTACGCCCGCGGTGGCAGCTCAGATCAGTACGTGGGTCACGAGCAAAGTATCGACGATCACTCATCGCGTGAAGGACCTTATTTCCTCGTTCGAGGCTCTATCCAAACTTTTCCGCAAAATCTCGCCTCTGGCGAGCAAGATCAAGTCTCTGCTCAACAAGCTCGACGAGATTCCGACCGATGCCGGTCATCGTGCTGGTCGGTGGATCAATGAGCACACCGGGCGAACGTCGCATACCGCCTCGACGACAACCTCTGCCGCGCACACCGCTGGTACCGCTGGTACCGCCTCCCATGCCGGAACCGACTCAGCCTCCCACGCCGGAACCGGTTCCAGCTCGGCCTCCCACGCCGAGACCGGCTCCAGCTCAACCGGCCACGCCGGAACCGACTCGACCAGCCACAGCGGAACCAACTCGGCCTCCCACGCCGAAACCGACTCGACCTCCCACGCCGAGACCGGCTCCAGCTCAACCGGCCACGCCGGAACCGACTCGACCAGCCACAGCGGAACCAACTCGACCTCCCACGCCGAAACCGACTCAGCCTCCCACGCCGGAACCGGTTCCAGCTCGGCCTCCCACGCCGAGACCGGCTCCAGCTCAACCGGCCACGCCGGAACCGGTTCGGCCTCCCACGCCGAGACCGGCTCCAGCTCAACCGGCCACAGCGGGACCGACTCGACCAGCCACAGCGGAACCGACTCGACCTCCCACGCCGAAACCAGCTCCAGCTCAACCCCCCACAGCGGGACCGGCTCCAGCTCAACCGGCCACGCCGGAACCGACTCGACCAGCCACAGCGGAACCAACTCGACCTCCCACGCCGAAACCGACTCAGCCTCCCACGCCGGAACCGGTTCCAGCTCGGCCTCCCACGCCGAGACCGGCTCCAGCTCAACCGGCCACGCCGGAACCGACTCGACCAGCCACAGCGGAACCAACTCGGCCTCCCACGCCGAAACCGACTCGACCTCCCACGCCGAGACCGGCTCCAGCTCAACCGGCCACGCCGGAACCGACTCGACCAGCCACAGCGGAACCAACTCGACCTCCCACGCCGGAACCAGCTCCAGCTCAACCGGCCACAGCGGAACCAACGCCAGCTCAACCCCCCACAGCGGAACCGACTCGACCTCCCACGCCGAAACCAGCTCCAGCTCAACCGGCCACGCCGGAACCGGTTCGGCCTCCCACGCCGAAACCAGCTCCAGCTCAACCGGCCACGCCGGAACCGGTTCGGCCTCCCACGCCGAGACCGGCTCCAGCTCAACCGGCCACAGCGGGACCGACTCGACCAGCCACAGCGGAACCGACTCGACCTCCCACGCCGAAACCAGCTCCAGCTCAACCCCCCACAGCGGGACCGGCTCCAGCTCAACCGGCCACGCCGAAACCGACTCGACCTCTTCAGGCAGGGCGGAAACCTCTTCTGCTTCTCATGCGAGCTTCGGTGCCGATTCCTCCGGTTCTTCAGCGGGTACGTCCTACCATGGTCTGGACCCGGTTCAGGGACCCGTCGACAATATGGCCTCCTCGTCCGCTTCATCTGGAGGGCCCACCACTTATCACGGTCTGGATCCAATCACCGGCGAAACCCATCAGCCCGCCCACACCAACAGCGGAGCCCATACCACCCAAGACACCACCACCAACGGAACCCACACAACCGACGACGCCGGCGCCCCCAACGACACCGGCAAACCGACAAGCACGCCCGACACCGACGCCACCACCCACCACGGGCAGAACGGCGACGATCCCAACGCCCACGGCAACGGCTCGGGGAACGATTCCCACGAGGGGAATCACGACTCATCCGATGGCTCCGATAGCCCGTCCTCCGATCACAGCTCGGATGGCAGTTCCTCTCAGAGGGGTGAGGGAAGCTCAGAGCAGACGTCTCCTGACGGCACCATCGATCCCGACAAGGTTCCTTCACCTCCACCGGATCCGGGACACTCCGCTTACAACGATACGGCGGTGAACGAGTGGGCTCAGAACACCTCGAAAGCCACAGGAATGACGCCGGAAGGAGCCCTCGGCGTCTACGATTACACAACGAATGACGGTTACCATACCATGAATCCGGCACTACGCGGTGCTCCCGACACACCGATTCCATCCAATGTGCAGACTCGGATCGACAACACATTGTCGGGAATGAACCAGCTACCCGAAGTCTCCGCCACGACCTATCGAGGAACGAACGTCCCTGATGACGTATACACTCACCTTCAGACCGGTACCGGTGAATACACGGACAAGGCATTCATGAGTTCTTCATACAACGAGAGCGTCGCCGACAACTTCCAAAGCGGTTCAAAAAATTCCGTAGTTTTCGAGATCAATGGGAACAGCGGTGTCGACGTGTCGAAACTGTCGGCTTACGGTGGCGAAGCGGAGATCCTTTTCAAACCGGGAACTACATTCAGCATATCTGAATCGTCTCTGGACGAGCAAAATATTCTGCGGGTGAAGCTGGCGGAGAAGTGAGCGTATTCGATCTCATCGGCGCTGATGGTGTGCGACGGCCCTTCACCGGGGACATCGAGGACCTGGACCGGCCCGCCAAGGATCGTCTGCGCATCAATCAGGCCGAGGCCACCCGCCTGGGCCTGGGGGAGATCCCCACGGATCTGGAGGATCGACGCTGGTGGCGGCACTATTACCCCGTCCGCCCCGAAGACGGCGAACTCGACTACGACCTCCTGACGCATGAAGAAGAACGGGAGCAAAGGCTGGAGAACAGCCGACGAAACCGCCTGCTCTACGAACACGCGCGCTACATCGTCCCCGAAAGAGCAACGCGTCCCCGTCACGGTCCGCCCATCGTGCCCCGCTGGGCCGACGACCCGGTGTCCCTGAAGCCAGTGACACCAGCCACCTACAGCTTTAGATTGCGGCGCGGATTCCGCACTCTCATGGACCGCGGACACGGGCGGGAAGAGGTGTGGATCGTCGGCTTGTTCCACCTCACACGCTCTGACGGCTCCGCCATCTTCGTCGTCGAGCACGCCGGCGAGGCCTGGGCCACGACCCGCGCCGACGCCCGCCCCTGGCCCGCCGAGCTGAATACCATGTTCGATCGTTCACCCGACCCATGGCTCCCCGTCGATGCCCGACCTCTGCCCGCCGTACCAACCGACCCCGCCACACCACTGGACCCGCCAACCGGCATCCCATTCCCAGCGCGGATTGCAACCGAGAATATTATCAGGGGCGCCTCGTGGCGAGACGGGGCACCGACCACCCCCTACCGCCCCCACCCACCGGAAGACCATTCATGACCGACACCGCCGAACCAACCCCGCAAGAACGCTTCAACAACGCCATCGAAGGCCTGCGTCACCTGCCCGCAACCGGCGCCGTCACTTTCCGCGGAGTCACCAGCCCCCGTGGCCAAACGCCCGAAGTCCTGGTCACCCAGAACATTACCGCCACCAGCCGCGACTTGTCCGTGGCCTCCATCGGACTGACCAGTCCGGGAATCGCCGTCGTCGTCGCCCGCACCGGCCGTGACCTCGACCCTATCTCCGCCGTCCCCGCCGCCCAGGAGGTCGCCCTCCTGCCGGGCACCGTGCTGTACATCGGACGCTTCATCCACGCCGCCGGGCACGATGTCGAGCTCATTGAGCAGCTCACCCCCGATGGCTCGCAAGACGAGTGGACCGCCCACCTCACCGCACAGGCGGTCGCCGAACTCACCAGCACCGTCAGCACCATCATCACCAACGCGCAGGGACGCCCCTGTCCCATCGACTCCGACTACTGTCAGCGCTTCACCACTCCGCTGGTCTGACCGACCGCTCGCACGATACGCAGCCGCTCGTGCCACTCGGGGCGAGTCTCAGCCCAGCCCCAGGCGACGGCGCAGATCCTCCGGCAGAGCGTTCATGGCGTCGACGACGTCATCACCGCTCCCGTCGGCGGCGGGAGCCACGGCCGTCTCCCGGTCGGGCATGATGCCGTAGTCGCCCGCTGCGGGCGCGGTCGCCCCGCCCAGCCCGAAGGCCGAGCCGGCGGCCGGGGCGGGCGTCGCATCAGAGGCCGAGCCCCTGCCCGCCCCAGCGCGGGCCGACGCCTCCTTCGCCTGGCGGGCCGCCTTGGCAGGGTTGCCCGACCGCCCCTTCTTCCCGCCCTTGCGCCGCTTGGCCTTGGGGGCCTGACGTGCCTTGGCGCGCCTGCCCGTACCCGGCAGCGAGCCCATACCGGGCATGCCGCCGCCCATCCCGGCGCCGTCAAGACCACCACCAGAGGCCATGGCCTCCATCATCTTCTTCGCCTGCCCGAAGCGGTCGACGAGCTCGTTGACGGCCTGAACGGTGGTGCCCGAACCACGGGCGATGCGCGAGCGACGCGAGCCGTTGAGGATGGACAGGTCACGCCGCTCAGCCGGCGTCATGGAGTGCACAATGGCCTCGATGCGATCAACCTCCCGCTCGTCGAAACTCTCCAGGGCCTCGCGCATCTGACCCATCCCGGGCATCATGCCCAGCAGCTTCTTCATCGACCCCATCTTGCGAATCTGACGCAGCTGGCCCATGAAGTCGTCGAGGGTGAACTCGCCGGAGGCGAGCTTGGCGGCGGCATCCTCCGCCTCCTTCTCATCGAAGGCCTTCTGCGCCTGCTCGATGAGGGTCAGCAGGTCGCCCATGTCAAGAATGCGGGAGGCCATGCGGTCGGCGTGGAAGCGCTCGAAGTCCGTGACGCCCTCACCGGTGGAGGAGAACAGGACCGGGGCGCCGGTGACCCCGCGCACGGACAGGGCCGCGCCGCCGCGAGCGTCGCCGTCGAGTTTGGAGAGCACGACACCGGTGAAACCAACACCGTCGCGGAAGGCCACCGACGTGTTGACGGCGTCCTGACCGACCATGGCGTCCAGGACGAAGAGGATCTCGTGGGGGCCCACGGCGTCACGGATGCGGATCGCCTGATCCATCATCTCCGCGTCCACGCCCAAGCGCCCGGCGGTGTCGACGACGACGACGTCGTAGCCGTGGGTGCGAGCCTGCTCCACACCGCTGCGGGCGACCGCGATGGGGTCGCCCACCCCATTGCCGGGTTCGGGCGCCCACACGTCGACTCCGGCGCGCTCAGCAACGACGCCCAGCTGGGTGACGGCGTTGGGGCGCTGCAGGTCGGAGGCGACCAGCAGAACGCGTCTGCCCTCCTCGCGCAACCAGCGGCCGAGCTTGCCGGCCAGCGTCGTCTTGCCGGCGCCCTGGAGGCCGGCGAGCATGATGATCGTGGGACCCCGGTCGGCCCAGTTGATCTCGCGGGACTGCCCGCCGAGGATTTCGATGAGCTCGTCATTGACGATCTGGACGACCTGCTGGGCGGGGTTGAGGGCCTGGGAGCGGGCGGCCTCCTTGGCCTTCTCACGCACCGCCGCGGTGAAGGCGCGGACCACCGGCAGAGCGACGTCGGCCTCCAGGAGGGCCCGACGGATCTCCGAAACAGTGGTGTCGATATCCGCCTCGGTCAGGCGGCCCTTGCCGCGCAGAGAGCTGAATGAGGCGGTGAGCCGGTCGGAGAGATTGCCGAACACGCGGTGTCCTTCCTTGGCGCCGGGCGCGCCTGCGGTGGTGTGCTTGCGGACCCGAGACCGTCGACGGTTGTCTACGGGCGCCCGGGTATAGCTGCCGACCAGGATAGCGCCAGCGACAAGCCCTCGATGCCCCGGGTGCCGCCGTGCTCGGCGGCCAGCCAGATCTTGCCGTCACCATGTTCCCAGTCCGGGCCGCCTCCGCGATGACGGTCACGGCTCACGGGGCCTCGGCGTCCGCGGCGAGCACCTCGATGCGGACGGGGACGTGGTCGGCTCGGTACTCCACGCCCCGGTAGACCTCAGCATGTCTTTTCTGCCGGCCCGAGCCCTGCGCCTCGGAGATCGTGACCCTGTTCAGATCGACGGCCACTAGCGCGGTGGTCACCTTGTGGAGCTGGTAGGGCTGGATAATCGCGGTGATGAGCCTCATGGCTCTCAGCGCTTCTTACTTCTCGCCGCTGGTCTTCCAGCTGACGGCCTTCCCGTCGACGGCGTCGGCAGGTCCAAGATCCCCGGCGCGACCTGGCTGCTGTGCCCGGCGCCCGCCTGTGCCCGCTGGGCTCCACAGCCATGCGCACCCCTGAGATATGTCATGAGCAAGTAGTGACCGACGGGCCATGGACCGCGGCAGCGGCGCAACGACTCTTGCGTCATGAGCACAACGACGACCCTGCCCGCCCCCGAGCCCCCGCTCCGGACGAGCACCGATGCAGCCATCACGACAACCAACCTTCACAAGTCCTTCGGTGACCTCACCGCCGTCGACGGTATCGACCTGACCATCCGCCCCGGCGAGGTCGTCGCCTTCCTGGGCCCCAACGGCGCCGGCAAGACGACGACCATCGACATGATCCTGGGGCTGAGCCGCCCCACCAGCGGCGAAGTGCGCACCTTCGGGATGACCCCGCGCCAGGCTGTCGACAGGGGCCTGGTCACCGCCGTCATGCAGACAGGCGGGCTCCTGCCCGACATCACCGTGCGTGAGACGGTCGCGCTGACGGCGAGCTTCTTCACCCACCGGATCGAGGTCGACGAGGCCATGCAGCGCGCCGGCGTCACTGACTTCGCCTCACGGACGGTCAGGAAGTGCTCCGGCGGCCAGCAGCAGCGTCTGCGCTTCGCCATGGCGCTGGTATCCGACCCGGCCCTGCTCGTCCTCGATGAGCCGACCACCGGCATGGACGTCGAGGGGCGCCGTAGCTTCTGGGAGGCCATCCATGCCGACGCCGCAGGTGGACGCACGGTCCTCTTCGCCACGCACTACCTTGAGGAGGCCGACGCCTACGCCGACCGAATCATCTTGATCCGTCATGGGCGCATCATCGCCGACGGCACCGCAGCCGAGATCCGCGCCTCCGTGAGCGGCCGGAGCGTACGGGCCACCCTGACCTGCACGGCCGAGCAGCTACGCAGCGCTCTGACCGATCTACATGCCCAGGGTATGGTCTCCGACATCGAGATCCTGGGCAGCGCACTCTCACTGAGTTCCACCGACAGCGACGCCGTCGCCGCGCTCCTCCTCGACAAGCACCTGGCCAAGGACCTGGAGATCACCAGCCGTGGCCTGGAAGATGCCTTTGTGGCCCTGACCAGTGGCGACGCCACTGCTCCCGCTCTGGGAACGTCAGTATGAGCCGCACCGCTCGTACCTGCACTACTGTCACCCTTCCACCCCCTCCATCTGACGGATCCACTATGTCTTCCATGTCTTCCTCATCTTCGTTCCTGCCCACAGCCTCCAGCAGCCCGGATCTCAGCCCCCGTACCACTCCGCCTCTGGGCGGGCTGAGCCTGGCCCTGCTGTCGCTCGAGGCACGCCGGCGTCTGCGCAACCGTCGGGCCATGATCTTCTCCGTCCTGCTGCCAGTGGCCTTCTTCCTCATGTTCACCACCACCGACTACTCCTCGACGCCATACGGCAACGGCAATGTCGTGGCGAACATGATGATCGGCATGGCACTGTACGGCGCGCTCATGACCACCACTGGGGCAGGGGCGGCCGTGAGCAACGAGCGGGCCTCGGGCTGGAGCCGTCAGCTGCGTCTGACGCCGCTGAAGCCCATCGCCTACATCACCGCCAAGGCGATCGTCGGCATGCTCATCAGCGTCCTGGCCATCGGTGCCGTCTACGCCTTCGGGCCCTACCGTCATGCCCAGATGCCGGCGAGCGCCTGGATCACCTCGGCGCTCATCATCTGGCTCGGTTCCCTGGTCTTCGTCGCCTTCGGTCAGTTCATCGGCTACGTACTCCCCTCCGACAATGCCATGCAGGTGGTCGGGCCCCTCATGGCCCTGCTCGCCTTCCTCGGCGGCATGTTCATCCCGTTGACGCCGGGCTCCACCATGGACCGCATCGGCAGCCTCACCCCCATGTACGGGCTGCACAACCTGGCGCTGTGGCCCATGGGAGGCAAGACCTTCTCCTGGTGGTGGATGGCCAACGTCCTGACCTGGCTCGCGATCTTCCTGGGCGGGGCCGCCTGGAGGATGGGCCGAGACACGGCCCGCGTATAGATGCGGGGGCGAGCATGAGTACCATCATGCCCGTGCCCGTCCACGCCTCGTCCCCAGGTGAGGCGCGAACGCGTCGCACCCGAGTCGTGGTGGTCGCCTGGGGGATCGTGTGGGCTTCCTTTATGGTTCCGGTCGTCCGGGCGGGCATAGCCCAAGGATCCAGCGGAGTCTGGGGCGCAGTCAGTGCCGTCGTCTCCTGCGTGTGCCTGTATGCCGCCTGCTCGCTGAGCGTGAGGCGGGTGCGCCGGGGACTGGCCTGGCCCAGCCGACTGAGTCTGTCGCTCATCGTCGTCGGCGCACTCACGGCGACCGGAGCCGCCCTCGGTGTGGGATCGCCGGGCCTGCAGCTGGTGGTCTTCCTGGCCGTCGTCCTAGCCTTCTCCCTGCCTTGGCAGGCGGCCACCGGGCCCATCGCGATCCTGACTGGCGCGCTGTTCCTCGTCCCCAGGATGGCTCCGTCCTGGTCCGCGAGTGAGGACGCGTGGATCGCTCTGCTCGGTGCGGGAGGAGCTTGCGTCTTCGGGCGCTACATCATGGAGCAGCAGCGTGTGGCCCATATTCTGGAGCAGCGCACTCACGAGCTGGAGATCAACGAAGAGCGCAACCGCATGGCCAGGGACATGCACGACATCCTGGGGCACTCGCTGACCGTCATCGCTTTGAAGACCGAGCTCGCCACCAGACTCGTTGACACCGCTTCCGACCAGGCCCGGGCAGAGCTGATCGAGGTGCAGTCCCTGGCGCGCTCCGCCCTGGCTGACGTGCGCTCCGCTGTCAACAGCTACCGTGAGCTGAGCCTGACCGGCGAGCTGGCCCGAGCCGCGAACGTCCTGACCTCGGCTGGTATCCGTGCCGACCTGCCGCTGACCGTTGAGGCCGTCGACCCCGAGCTGCGCGAGCTCTTCGCCTGGGTGGTGCGCGAGGGCGTCACCAACATCGTGCGCCACGCCCACGCCTCGCGCTGCCGGGTGAGTCTGACCGCCGACTCCATCGAGATAATCGACGACGGCGTCGGGATCGATTCACCCAACGGCGTCGCAGACGGTCACGGGTTGGAAGGGCTGCGGCAGCGCTGTCAGGACAACGGTGCCAACCTCACCATCGAGGCACCCTCCAGTGGCAGCGGCACCGTCCTGAGGGCGAGTACCCGCCGTCTATCCTCCCGTCTGACGCACGACGCGACCGACTGACCCAGTGCGCGCATCCCACTCCGGCGAGCACTAATGTCGCCGGTCCTACGAAGCCTTGAGTAACGGAGATGATCGATGATCCGGGTGATACTGGCCGATGACCAGGCCATGGTGCGCGGAGCGCTCGCCGCGCTGCTCGCCTTGGAAGCCGATATCGAGATCGTCGCCCAGGTCGGAAACGGGGACGATGTCCTACCCGCCGCACTCGAGCACCGGCCCGATGTCGTTCTCATGGACGTCGACATGCCCGGCACTGACGGGCTGAACGCGACTGCGAGGCTCCTGGAGCGGCTGCCGGCCACAAGGGTCCTCATCGTCACGACCTTCGGGCGCCCCGGATTCCTGCGGCGCGCCATCCAGTCCGGGGCCCACGGCTTCGTCGTCAAGGACGCTCCGGCCACCGAGCTGGCCGAGTCAGTGCGCCGAGTCCATGCGGGGCTGCGCGTCGTCGACCCGGCACTGGCCGCCGACTCACTCGTCTTCGGTGACTCCCCCTTGACCGCCCGGGAGACCGAGGTGCTTCAGGCCGCCGCCGACGGCGCCACCGTCGCCGAGATCGCCCGACGCGTCCACCTCTCGGAAGGCACCACCCGCAACCACCTGTCCCAGGCCATGGCCAAGACCGATGCACCCACACGAGCCGCAGCGGTGCACATCGCCGCCCAGAAGGGCTGGATCATTCAGTAGCGCATCAGTACGGGTGAGCGGGCACTCACCCTGACCGGTCGAAACGTCGCCGGCTGCCCGCGCTTTGAACGAGGCAGGTGCCGGTGGCCCGATGCGGTTGCGCGGCGGGACGGGCTCGCGAGCCCAGCGGCTCAGGCCAGCAGGGCATCGACGAACCCTTCCGGGTCGAAGGGAGCCAGGTCGTCCGCGCCCTCGCCGAGCCCGACGAGCTTGACGGGCACGCCCAGCTCCTTCTGCACGGTTACCACGATGCCGCCCTTGGCGGTGCCGTCCATCTTGGTCAGCACGATCCCGGTGATGCCCACGGCCTCGGAGAAGACCTGCGCCTGACGCATGCCGTTCTGCCCGGTCGTGGCGTCCAGCACCAGTAGGACCTCTCCGACCGGCGCGATCTTGTCCATCACGCGCTTGATCTTGCCGAGCTCGTCCATGAGGCCGGCCTTGTTCTGCAGTCTCCCGGCAGTATCGACCAGGACGACGTCGACCCCGGTGCGGGCCGCCCGACGGACGGCGTCGTAAGCCACCGAGGCCGGGTCGGCGCCCTCCTTCTGACCGCGCACGACCTCGACGCCCACACGCCGGCCCCAGGTGGTCAGCTGCTCGGCGGCCGCGGCGCGGAAGGTGTCGGCCGCCCCCATGACGACGGTACGGTCCTGGGCGAGCAGAACGCGGGCGAGTTTGCCGCAGGTGGTCGTCTTGCCGGTCCCGTTGACGCCCACCATGAGGACCGCGGCCGCGGGCGCGCCCTTCGTCTCATCCCAGCCCTCGGCGGGGGCGGGCCGCTTCAGGACGAGGGAGCGGTCCATGGTCGGGTCGACCAGCGTCAGCAGCTCGGCGCGCAGGACCTCGCGTATCGCCTCGGGATCGGAGGTGTCCAGGACCTTGGCCTGGGTGCGCAGCTCCTCCATGACAGCGGTGGTGACCTCGATTCCCAGATCCGAGGTCAGGAGCGTGTCCTCGATCTCCTCCCAGTCGGCCTCGGTCAAGTCCCCGCGGGAGAGGACCGACAGGACGGCGCGGCCGAAACCGCCGGAACCGGCCAGACGCGAACGCAGGCGCTGCATGCGCCCGGGGATCGACTCAGGGCGCTCGAGGGTCGCGGTGGGCGAGGCGACGTCGTGGGTGCCGGCCTCCTCCTGCTCCGCCGGCGGAGCGGGCAGGATGTCGTCGGCGGCGGTGGGCTTGTGAGCGCTGACCTCCGGCGGCGCCTGCGAGCCGCCGCGGCCCCTGACGACGAACCAGAGGCCGCCGATCACGGCGATGACGATGATGATGGCGAGAACGATCATCCAGGGTTCCATGGGGCCATCATGCCCGATGGAGCCCGCAGCGCACCGCGACCTTCGCCCCGGACGTCGGGCTGACCGACGACGGCGCCCGGCGCCGGAACGTTGCCCCGACGCCGGGTGCCCGCGTACAAGTTCGCTGGAGGATTAGGAGGCTGTGAAGGTCCTGTCGCGCACGACCGAGGGCTTCGGCGCGGTGACGGTCCGCCCCGCGCGAGAGCGGCGCATGGCAGCCGGAGCCCCCTCCGCCGTGGTCATGGCCTTCTCGACGACGCCGACCAGCCCGGAGAAGGAGTCGGTACCGGTGTACACCGACGGGCCCTCACGCGTCATGAGGTCGTTGAGGTGCACGTCCTGCGGCACGACCTCGACGGGTTCCTCCTTCTCGAAGGCCGCCTCACCCAGGTTGCGCAACCCGGCCCGCCACGTGGAGACGGGGTAGCGAGTGACGAGGAAGAACCCGATGACCGCCAACGCGGCGGTGACGACGACAAGCAGAGGAAACAACATGGCACCCATGGGGTTAATTGTGCCTCCTCGGCGAAGGGAGGAGAACCCGTGACCCACCGCTATGACGCCAGTCGTGACCATTGCCGCATGTGATGCGTAACCGAATGACGGTCACAAAAGGCTCACAACACCTGCGTTGACGGTCGCACGCGCCTCCCGCCGGGCTAGTCTGCTCCAGGGCGCGCCCTCCTGGGAGCCGCACTCGCACGCGCCCGACAGCCCGGTCCTCTACGACCGACGCCTCGAGTCATCGACCCTGATAACACCTGTCAAGACCCGACGAGCCTCGTCGGGGCTCTCCACCGCCGTCCGACGCCCACCGCACCCATGACGTCCGGACGGCCGGTCCGGGCCCCGGCGTCCCGGCTCGCCCCGACCGGCCCCGGCCGCTCACAGATGGTCGGCGGACGGGCCCGGCCGGTCGTCCGACGCCGTCTGCTCCCGGGAGCGCGCCCCCTGCGGGCGCGCCAGCCGCTGGCTGACGGCTTTGGTCACCCCTTCGCGCATGGAAATGCCGTACAGGGCATCGGCCACCTCCATGGTGCGCTTCTGGTGGGTGACGATGATCAGCTGACTCGATTCGCGTAGCTCGGCGAAGATCTCCAGCAGGCGTCCCAGATTGGTGTCGTCCAGGGCCGCCTCGACCTCGTCCAGGACGTAGAAGGGCGAGGGCCGGGCCTTGAAGATCGCCACCAGGAGGGCCACCGCCGCCAACGACCGCTCACCGCCGCTGAGCAGCGACAGCCGCTTGACTCTCTTGCCCGCCGGGCGCGCCTCGATCTCGACACCGGTGGTGAGCATGTCACCCGGGTCGGTGAGCACCAGACGACCCTCGCCCCCGGGGAAGAGGCGGTCGAAGACGCTGGCGAATTGACGGGCGGTGTCTTCGAAAGCCTGAGAGAAGACCTCTTGGACGCGAGTGTCGATCTCCTCGACGATGCGCAGCAGGTCGGCGCGAGAGGACTTGAGGTCGGCCAGCTGCTCGGCGAGGAACTGGTGACGCTGCTCCATGGCGGCGTGCTCCTCCAGGGCCAGCGGGTTGACCCTGCCCAGCCGGGTCAGATCCCGGCTGGCGCGCGCCAGCCGCTTCTCCTGCTCGGCGCGCACGTAGGGGCGCCCCGGGACGAGCCCGATCGCAGCCGGCTCGTCCTGCTCCTCGCCGCCGGCGGCCCGCCCGGCCTCCCCGCCGCGTCCGGCCTCGACGGCATTCCCGATCTCATCGGGGACATCAGGGACAGGCACGTGCGGGCCGAACTCGTCGACGAGCGGCTCGAGCTCGAGCCCCAGCTCGTTCATGGCGCGCTCGGCCAAAGCCTGAAGCCGCGTGTGCTGCTCGGCGCGGGCGATCTCGTCGCGGTGAGCGGCGTCGGTGAGCCGGGTCCTCTCGGCGGTCAGCTCGTCGAGCTCGTCTCGGATCTCGCCGGTGGCGACGCCCGCCTCGGCCCGCTCGGCCTCGATGCTCTCACGCTCGCCCCGGGCCTGCTCGACCCAGGCGTGGGCGGCTCGGGCGGCAGCGCGGGCCTGGTCGTGCACGTGACGGGCCACGACCAGTTGGGCGGTACGGCGGGCCTCAGCGCGCTCGACGGCGTCGCGGGCATCAGCGACGTGGCGGTCGCCGGCACCGCCGTGTCGATGCTGTGGGCGGGCTCGGGGATCCCCCAGGCCGCCGTCTCCGCCATCGAGGCCACCGGCGCCACCGTGTCCAACATCCGCACCAGCTCCCCCGGCCTGGAGGACGTGTTCCTCGCCCTCACCGGCCGCGACATGCGTCAGGAGGCTTGAGCCATGCACACCTTCATTCAGCTGTGCCGTGTCACCGCGATGCGCGCGCTGCGAGAACCCGTCACCGTCATCTTCGCCCTCATTTTCGCCCCCGCCTTCATCGGGTGCATGGGCCTCATCTTCGGCAACAACCCGGCGCCCGAGTTCGGCGG
>ERZ772928.331-NODE-331-length-21927-cov-13.881264_pt1 | contig 21927 bp, 15 predicted proteins | sample MGYA00511686_ERZ772928 | MGnify/ENA primary metagenome ERZ772928 (study PRJEB29015, sample SAMEA2738063) | human oral metagenome | biome: human oral; feature: human-associated habitat; material: saliva | place: China | collected 2219 ... | reverse complement strand
CTCAATAACCGTTACGCGCAGGCGTGCCTCGACATCGCGAAAGAATATACCGTTATGTCCCAGGGGCATATCTTTATTTGCTCGCCCTCAGATCTTGAAGCCGTACAGTACGTTATGGCCAAGATCCCTAACGTTTCGCTTCTAGACGGCGCAACCTTAGAGGAATACAAGCGCCTGAAGAGAGCCGTTACCCAGGCTCGTATGAATAGAGGTAACCCCGGTAGCAAGATGGGCAATTACTATGCATTGATCCTTTTTATCGTGATGCCTTTGATGGGTGCGCCAATCCTTATGCTGTGGGAGTTAAGCGCACTTAGCACCTCAGACCACAACCGCAACCCGAGCATCCTCATCTACCTGATTCCTGTCGCTCTCATTACTGCGGCGCTCCTCTGGATAGGATGGCTTGTTGAACGAATCCCCGGCTGGAAATATAACGCTCTTGTAGTTCAAGAGAACGAAAAGGCAGAACTAGCCAAAGCCGAAGCTGCAGCGCGTCAAGCTACTGATTCAAACCCTTCAGAGATGGGGTCTGAACCGGGCTCTGAACCGCGATTTTAATATAGATGTGCCGCCTCACCGATACTGCTGAGGCGGCACATTTACGCTGTCTACGGGTAGAGAAGCTCGCTACTTAGCGGCTGCCCTGTCAGAATTACGCTCCATCAGAATTACGCGCGGTCAGCGTTGCCCTCCGTGTGGTGCAGGTGCGGCAGGTGGGTTGAGTGCAGGTCGTGACCGAGCACATCGTGCGCATCCGGGTCCTCGTTCGGGAGCACATGCGAGTACTTGGAGTAGTAGCGGTACATCGCGTAGATACCAATCACAGTCAGCACGATGGCAATACCCAGAGCCCACGGCACAGCGGCGGCAGAATACATAACGGAGAAGAGCACCAACAGCCAGGAGAGAGCAGCTGCAAGAACCGAAATGTTCATAGCAATAATTGCAAGCTTGCGGCGGCGGACATCAACCATAATCGGTGCGGGGAAAACCCGCTCCCTCCTTCCAACGGAGCATCTCTCCGTTCTCACGAGCACCGGAAGGTGCCGGATGCGTAACCAACCGCCATCTTCGGCGGCCAGAACAGGAGCAATAAGCCTATATATCTATGATACGGCGCGTGAAGTAGGCATCAAAGGTATGTAAACGCTGTTAGACCAACCCCACACAACGTGTGAATAACTGTCTCAGCTAAGGAGTAGATGACGATACAGGTCACTCGGTGAAGAGGACCTGTGGCATGATTAAGAAACTGAACACAACCACACCCATACGACATATGATGATGCCAGCGACGGTACCGTCATAATGAGGAGAGCCATCGAGATGACGACTTTCACCGGCGATTGGGGCAGCGCTGAGCGCGTTTCTGCTTACTTCCGTGACCGATACCGCGCCCACGATCAGTGCGGAACCCTGGAGCTTAACAACCCGCACGCTGCCAAGAACGCTTATGCGGCTCTTTTCCTCGGGCTGAACGACTCAGCGGGGCAACCGACGAACGCCTCCCTCGCTGTGGAGGCGCTCCACCTGAGCGCCTCCGAATGCCGGACCGTAGACCTGGGGTTTGATTTCTCCCCCTTCTACTCGGTACCTCCTCTGAACCCTCCCGTATGCCACCTGGTGATGGGTGCAGACTTTGGTCCTGCCAATCAGAAGTACGCGCTGTCCAGCCTGTACGGAACGCCTCGACTGTACCTGGTCACCGGTGACGCACCGGATAAGAACCCCCAGGGGTTCTACGCCAAGCTGGCCCTTTTCGCTTCGAAACTTCGCTCCGCCGAAACCTGGAACCGTACTAAGGTGTATGTGCTAGCCTCCCACATGATTGGTGTAGCCAATGAGAAGCTGGGCCCCGGCTATGAATCATTCACCACCTATTCTGTGCCCATGAAAGGCGCGCCTGGAACCGCCAAAGGGCAGCGCGAAGAGATTGTTAACCTCAGCCTGCACAGCTCATTCAAGCCCCGCGTTTTCTGGAAGGACCACTCGGCTTTTCCCGCCGATGGTCGCGGTAAAACGCCCTGCGTTGAAGGCAATGACCTCATCAACTCCACCCCGGAAATCGGCTCCTCTCTGAAAGCTGAGGAAATCGCCGAGATATTCGGGAACAAGGGCACCCTGAACGTCTACATCTACCGCATTAGCGTTCCTCAGATTCTGGGCATGGGACCCCACGTTTGGGGAGCATCGCACATGCTGTGGATTTTGACGAACCACCTGCGTGAGACGGAGTATTTCCCCTTCGGCGAAGAACTGCTGCAGGACATTCAATCGGTTGAGGCGCTCTACCACATGACCTACAAGATGTCTGCTGGCAGCCACGCCCTGACCGCCTGGCAGACGAACCGTATGCAGGCGGCCGAGGAATATCCGCAAGTCGAAGAGCTACCGATTGACGTGGACATTGTCCAAGGAATTATCTGGGACTTCGAACTGGCAACCCGCGTGGCCATCGAATTCGAGGCATACGGCGAAATAACGTACCGAGCCTCAACCTTCTCGAAGGACCCGAACGCCCAATGGTACGAGGTCACCCGCAACCCCAACATTCAGGTGGACATTAAGAACGCGGCTGAAGACGAAGCATCCGCTTCCGAGAGTATGGAACAGGAGATGAACGCACAGCAGATGGTTCAGGAACTGGCTGAAGGTGCCGAATGCACCGTTGTATTTGGCGTGTACCCCGGTATGGTGGATTACCGTCGCGGTCCGAAGGACAGCCGCTGGACGAACTGCCAGCCTCTGCGTACCGTTGCCCTCATGGCGCCCGAGGAACGGTCCTTCCGCGTTGACCAGATGAATAAGGCACTCTACGAGAGTGATGAAGCTCTGGAAATGCGAATTCGGCATATGCTCCTGCCCGGTGAGGAGGGGGTAACCCCCGACCATCACCTCGTGCTCGTTTACGGGCAGGTGCCTGATATCCAGCGGGACGAAGCCCTCAACAGCCTGTTGACGCAGCTTAGCGCGTACAACCCGAAAGTTATCGTTCTTGAGACCGGCGCCCTGGACTATGACGAGAGGTACGAGCAGACCCCCTGCTCAACCGCGACCTACCGCACCGACGGCAAGCTCTATGAGCAGCCGATCCCTCTCTCGGAGCATTACCGTCGATGCGTGGAATGCGAACCCGGTGCGCCCTACGACGTCTCGCATCCGGCACAGTTCCAGAGCGGCACGTTCGATCATGAGGTCGCTGAGCTGACCGAGAACCTCGCCTTCACCATTCATTACGAATGGGGATTGCCGGTGACGGTACTCCGCGTGGGCTACGCATTGCCCTACCTCTACAAGACCGAAGGCACCATGCTTATTTCTCAGGCAGTCCTTCGCCGCCTGGAAGAGCTACTACCCACCCCCATCTTCGGCTCTCGTGAACGTGAGGTCATTGACGCAATGGTGCTCGACCAGTACCGAGCATTTGAAGAGAAGATGGAAACCGACCCGGATGCACGTGAAGCGCTGACGAAGGCCCGCCGCGGGGTACTACCCTGGGGTGCGTAACCGCTTGTCAGACGTAGAGCCCGGCACACTAGCCGGGCTCTACGGGAGCCCTTACAGGAAGGCTCGCAGGAAGGAAGAACAATGAACGTTGACAACAAGAAGAAGCAGCCTCGCCGTGGCGTGGGTGCCACGCTGGCCATTACTCTCGCCTGCCTGCTGACCGGATGCGGAAACATCTGGGGCTACACGCATCCCGATGGTAGCGGCGGAGGATTCGTAGAGAACCTATTCCGCGGCATCCAGTTCAGCTCCTCGAGCACCCCCAAGAAGGGGAAAATTCCTGCCGATGCATACCCCGGAGCGGGGGAGAAGCGCATCCCCTCCGGTGCTGTTGAGCTACTTTCTTCAACGACCCGTAACGGCCTGACCGCTCCGATTTTCCGCTCTCCGACGGGCAATATTATTTGCCAGAATATCGACGGAAAATTTGGGTGTGGAATCGTGAACTACTACGACGACAAGCCCTACGGAGTAGCAGCCGATGGTGAGCCCCTCTGGTGGATTGATTTCACCGCAGAAGAAGCGCGCCTGACCTCTCACGAAACCCCTGAAACCTTTACCCAGACTGACGCTGTGCTGCTGTATAACACCAGCGTGTACAGCGGGAACATTGTCTGCGGCGCGACGGAAAAGGGCGTGACCTGCTGGGACCACACAACCGGTCACGGCGCGTTCATGAATAGGGACTCATACACGACCTTCTAAACCTATACGGAGCCAACCTATACGGAGCCTCAGAGATGCGGCGTTCCGTGAATAAACACTGATCGACGAGGGATGGAGAAAAACGATGGGAATTGCCATCGGAATTGACCTGGGCACAACCAACTCTGCCGCTGCCGTGGTGGATCCCACCGGTGTGCCGCGGATTGTGCGAAACCGCGATGGGGCAAATACGACCCCCTCTGTAGTCCTGCTGCAGGACTACGGCGCTGGTGATGAGCCCCTGATTGGCGTTCAAGCAAAACAGCACGCAAGCCGTGTTGGTTCGGACGTCGCTCAGCACGTTAAGCGGTACATGGGCGAGTCCAGCTGGCGTTTCGACTCGGCTACGGGTTCCAGCTACACCTCGGAGGAAATCTCCGCAATGATTCTGCGTCGTTTGAAAGAAGACGTCGAGATGCAGATGAACGTCCCCGTCACGGATGCGGTAATTACCGTGCCCGCATACTTTGACGATGCACGCCGCCTAGCGACCCGTCACGCCGGTGAAATTGCTGGGCTCAACGTGCTGGGTGTGCTGAACGAGCCCACGGCTGCGGCGCTCGCCTATGGCGTCTCCACCAGGGGAAATACCCATGAGACCGTCCTCGTATACGATCTGGGAGGCGGCACCTTTGACGTGACCATCCTGAACGTTTCAGGTGGCGATTTTACGGTTCTGGCAACGGACGGCGACCGCCGACTGGGCGGTTACGACTTCGATAGCGAATTGCAGCTCATGATCGATGAGCAGGTCCGTTCGCAGGGAGGTCCCAGCTGCCTCGACGACCTGAACACTCTTAACGTGGTGCGCGAACAGGCGGAACAGGTGAAGAAGACCCTGTCTTCGGCACCGACTGCCACCGTACAGATCGCTGCCGGGAACGCCTCGTACCGAGTCACTATTGAGCGTGCCGAGTTTGAACGACGCATTGATCGTCTTCTGCGCCGTACCCGTGACCTTGTCATCGACACCCTGGAATCAGCGCGTCTGAACTGGTCGGATATCTCCCGCGTGCTTCTGGTCGGCGGGTCTACCCGTGTTCCTGCCGTGCGCGCAATGCTCAAGAGCCTGAGCGGAAAAGAACCTGACACGAGCATCAATCCCGATGAAGCTGTGGCTCTCGGAGCCGCGGTACAGGCGGCACTTCTGGCGCCGGAAAGCCAGGAGACCGTCGGATACCTTGGCGGACGCTCAGCGGTTGAAGGCTACATCGGTGCTCCGGTGCGTGTGCAGGACGTTACAAGTCAGGGACTGGGCGTGCTGGTGCTGGACGAGAACGAGAAGGACGAGATCAACAGCATCATCATTCCCCGTAATACTCCCTTGCCTGCGAACGAGACGACGACCGTCAAGACCGTCTGCGACTACCAGAGCGAAGTCAAATTCCGTGTAACTCAGGGAGATGACAGGGATCCAGATTTTGTCACCCTAGTGGGTGAAGCGACCCTTCGCATGCCGCCTTACCCCAAGGGTGCACCGCTATCCATCACCTACAGCTACGATCGCAATCAGATTATTCACGCGGAGGTGAAGGACCTGACCTCCGGCATCCTTCTGGGCACGTTCAGCATCGAGCGAGTATCCAATTTGAAGGAGGCTCAGGTGGAGGAATCGAAGAAGCGAATTGGTGGCATGACCATCATGTAGGTGACGGGTAGCTATATACCTGTCGGGGGAGGAAGAACAACCCTATAGCTTGAGGCTCGGTACCGGGCCTCAAGCACCCCTACACAAACCGTCCGTAAAACGTCTACGAAGACCGACGAGAAAGCGATGAGGACTAGCTATCGTCATGCAGAATTACTACGAAATCCTGGAGATTGAACCGAACGCAACCGAAGCACAGGTGCGTGAGGCAATCGTTCAGAAGCGTCGTTCTGCCCGGGCACGCGCGAATCACCCGAACGCAGAAAAGCGTCACGAGAGCGAACGACTGATGCAGTTGATTGCTGAGGCGGAGAAGCATCTGCTGGATCAGCAGTCTCGTGCGGCCTACGACGCGAATCTTCAGAGCTCCCCGACAGCCCCGGGCGGTGAAAATGCAGGGGCTGAACAGACCGTACCTGCTCAACCGAATGAGGACCTGCAACGGCAGACCCTTGACGCTCAGCAGCAGGCCGAGCAGATGCAGCGTGAGATGGAACGTTTGCGGCAGGAGATGCGCCGCAAGGAGCAAGAGCACGAGCGGGAGCTAGAGCGTTTGCGTCAGCGTGTACCTGACACGCCGAATACGCCGGAGGCGCCGCAGCCTTCTGCGACGACACCTCCGACTCAAGCTTTTCCCACCCAGCCTCCGGTCGCACCTACTGCACCTGAGCCTACTCAGAAGAGTCAGAAGCCAGAAAAGCCGAAGAAGCGCAAGGCATCTCGGAAGAAGGAGAAGCCGAAGAAAGAGGCTCCGGCTCAACGTACCCCCGCTCCGAACGAGCCCTGGAGGACTCCGTACCGCATTCTTCCTCAGCTCGAGAGGCGGGACTCGGACCCCCAGCAGCTGGAAGCAGCACAGGCGATAGTGCAGAAGGCAGGGGCAGGGCATACCCGTGAGGCGATACGTGAAGCGCGTGAAGAGTACAAGTCCGGTCGCCGTGACGCGGCGATTGTTCAGGCTTACGCATGGGCTCTGCTGTACGACATCTATCGTTGCACGTACGGCGGTTTTGCCGGGCCCAACCCTTACGCTGTATCGCGCTCGCCGCTGGGCCTGATGGTGAGTTCCGCCCAGGTTCGTTTAGCCCAGTTGCGTTTGTTCCAGCTGAAGAGGTTGCCTCTGAACGGTTTTGCTGAACTTGAGCAGGCTGTGCAGGAGGTTCGTGGAGCTGTATCTGCCGCCCGACGACGCAGAAGCCGCCTGACCCTCATGGGGACTATGGTCACGCTTTTCCTCGCGAATTACCTTTTCCTTCCGCAGCTTGTGGAGCTACTTGGTTTGAGCGCAATTCCGGCTGATATCGCGGTATCTGTGTGGATCAAGGATCTTATACAGGTCATCCTGTTCCCGTACGTATTCATGGCGGCGGCTTTCCCCGCCCGATGGTCCGATGACCGAGCCTTCGTGAAGCGTGCGAAGAAGAACTCTCCGTCGGCGCCTCCCGTGCCGTGGTGGTACGGGGTGAAACGAGCTGAACCGCTGACGTAGCCCTGACACGGTATTGCGACGCTGTAGCGCGGACGCCGGCTATCGAAGACATAACAAGAGACGCTAACTTACATATACATCCGCGGTATTTGCCGCGGCAAGCATACGAGTAGAAAGAGAATGACTTATGGGTATTGCAATTGGTATTGACTTGGGAACCACGAACTCTGCAGTTTCGGTGGTTCGTCCTACGGGTGTGCCTGAGGTGCTTCGCAACAAGGAAGGCGACACCGTGACCCCCTCCGTGGTGCTTTTCCAGTCCTTCGGCGGCGCGGATGAGCCTCTGGTTGGCGAGCAGGCGAAGCGCCAGGCAGCCGCGTTCCCCGAGGACATCGTCCAGTACGTCAAGCGTTTTATTGGCGACCCGACCTGGCGTTTTGATGCTTCTTCGGGTACCCAGTACACCGCTGAGGAAGTTTCTGCAATTATCCTGAAGCGTCTGAAGGAAGACGCTGAGCTTGCCCTGGGCGAAGAGGTCACCGACGCCGTCATCACCGTGCCCGCCTATTTTGATGATGCACGTCGTACCGCCACCGCCCACGCAGGTCAGATTGCTGGCCTGAACGTTTTGCGTGTGCTGAACGAGCCGACCGCAGCAGCCCTGTCGTACGGTGTGGAAGCTGACGCCAACGGCACCGTGCTGGTGTACGACCTGGGTGGTGGCACTTTTGACGTCACTATTTTGAAGATTAGCGGCACCGAATTTGAGGTTCTGGCTACCGATGGTGACCGTAACCTGGGTGGTTTCGATTTCGATAACGCCCTGATGGAATACCTGAATAAGCGTCTGATGGAGCAGGGCGCTCCGGATGCGCTGGAAGATCCCTCCCTCACCGCTGCGTTGCGTGAGAAGGCAGAGTTTGCGAAGAAGGCGCTGTCGACTGTTCCGAAGACGAACGTACAGTTCTCTGCAGAGGGCCAGCACTACCGTGTGCCGCTGACCCGTGAGGAGTTTGAGGAGTGCACGGTCAGCCTTCTGAACCGTACCCAGGAGGTTCTCGAGGACGTTCTGAGCGCGGCAAAGCTGACCTGGGCTGATATTGATAAGGTGCTGCTGGTGGGCGGTTCGACTCGCATGCCTGCGGTTCGAACCCTGGTTGAGCGTATCTCCGGTAAGACCCCTGAGCTCGATATTAACCCTGATGAGGCGGTCGCTCTCGGCGCTGCAGTTCAGGCAACCCTGTCTGGCGACGTGGAGGTCAGCACGGAGCAGGTTGGCTCGAAGGCAACTGTTGAGGGATTCCTGGGCGGTAGCGTCAAGATTAGCGACGTGACCAGCCAGGCGCTGGGCATTATCCTCTACAACGCCGACGGTTCAACGTTTAACCATGTGGTGATTCCGCGTAACACTAAGGTTCCCTGCACCCACGAACAGAACACCCGAACCCTGCTGGACGGCCAGAACGCCCTGGACATTAAGGTCACTCAGGGCGAGGAACGCGACCCCGAGCTGGTGACCATTGTCGGTACCGGCGAGCTTTCCCTGCCCGCCTACCCGAAGGGCGCGCCGCTGAAGGTCATCTACGCCTACGACGTGGACCAGACGGTTCGTGTTGAGGTGATTGACCTGACCGCTAATGCGTCCCTCGGCTCTTTCAACATTGAGCGTGTGGCTAATCTGCGACCTGAAGAAGTGCAGGAGGCGCAGCGCAAGATTGGCGGCATGGAGGTGAACTAGCCTCCCGCTACCCATGACCACCGGTGATGAAACACCGGTGAGATGTGAGTATCTATGACTACTGAGAATTTTTACGAGGTTCTCGGCCTTCCACACAACGCGACGGCTGAGGACGTGGAGAAAGCGTTGCGTGAGCAACGCAAACGGTACCGCCTGCTGACCAGTCACCCTGAACGCGCAAAAGCACGTGAGGGTGAGGACCGCCTGGAGTTGCTTGACCGGGTTGAGCAGACTCTGCTGAATCCTTCTGCCCGTGCCTCTTATGATGAGTCGCTGAAGCGTCGAGGACCCGCACCCCGTCCTTCTGCGGAGCATCGTTCTACGGGCAGGGATTCTACAGAGGAACGCCTGCGTGCTGACATGCGCTATGCCTGGGAAAACGAGAACTGGAACTCTCTGGCAAAGTTCGCGCAGGCAATGCACCGGATTCGTCCCGATGACGTTGAAGCGTGGGAGAAACTGGCGGCGGCGTACCTGTGGGGCGATTGGGACTATAACCGTCGCCGAGATGTCACGCACGCTATTTGGCAGGCGCGCCGTTACGGTTCGGAGCACGAGGAATTCCTCCTCATGATGGAGCGTAGCCTGGCTCAACGCGACGGAGACTACGAGCGTGTCATGGCTATCAACCGTCAGCTGATGGCTCTGAAACCGGAAGACACCGACTACATCTGCGACTTCATCATAAGTCGTTGGAATGCGGGGCAGCACGCTGAAGCTTTGCAGGATGCGGACAACGCACTTGCGGCATACCCCGATAACCCGCAGATGTTACGTCTGCACGCCCTCATCCACATGGAGGAGGCAGACTCCCACGGCGTTATCTACAACGGGGTAACCATCATCAACTCGAAAGAGCAGGTGAAGGCGATTCGTTCGAGCCTTTCAAAGGTTCGGGACGCGTACCTACTTCCCTACGATTTGATGCAGAAGTACCGGAACATTGAAGAGAACATGCGCTTTGCCCGCCGCCGCCCTTTTACCTTCGGAAGGCTGGTGCGCTTTGTGGTGACGTTCTTTGCAGGGTCTCTGGTCCTGAGCGTCATCTGGGCGCTCCTGCAGGGGGCGATCCGCTCTTCAAACCAGGCTGCTTACGACACGATCAACGGATACATGACGCTGGTGACCTTCATCGTTCTTCCCGTCTTTGCTTTCTACACTTCGTTCCCGCCCTATTGGAAGACCAACCAGAGGGCTTTAACGGGGCAGGGGTATGACCCCACTCGAACTGCAACGGGAATTCTGGGCGTCATCCTGATGATTTTCGGTATCTTCATCCGAAGCTTGAGTAGGCTGGGCCGTTAAGGAAAGCCGTCAAAGAACGCAGGGGAGAGTGCCTATCTTCCTCATGCTCCCGTGCTGTCAGCCGTAGCGGCTTCATGGCGGGAGCGCCCCCGAATCATTGATAACTGTGAAAGGAGATGTGACCGTGTCAACGTATGAACCTCAGGACGCTGTCGTCCCTGAGCCTGAACTGTGGCCGGTTCGCGGCGAGGCAAAAGAACAGCCCCCGCACGAGGAAACGCAGGAGGAGGTGACAGACACCGCGAAGGAGGAAACACCTCAGCCTGCCTCACCTTTTGTGACTGAAGATTTTGAGGCACGCGTCCTGGAGCAGCTTGCTGAGCTGAATCAGCGTTTTGCGCAGCGTATCGCGGAGGACGGTGCTAAGAACCAGCTCATTCGTTCCGTGCAGGCTAGCCTGCAGGAGCGTGATGAACGAGCATCCGGAGAGGCGTACCGTTCCCTCTTCCGCGATGTGCTCAACGCCCTGGACCGTCTGCTGAATCAGGATGCGAGCGCATCACTGAGCGCGTCTGTTGCCGACGAAATCGTCAGTATTTTTGAGATCCGCGGACTGCAGCGCATCGATGCGGTGGGCAAGTTCAACCCGGCGATCCACGAGGTTTCGGGCGTGGTTCCTTCCGCACCCGATTACCCCGCAGGTACTGTGGTATCGGTGGAGCGGGAAGGGTACATTCTGGGCGACCGGACTTTGCGTCCCGCTCGTGTGATCGTGGCGAGGGATATGCCGAATCGTCAGCCCGCCGCCTCTACTGGAGCGGCCGCTACTCGACCTCAGGATGCGGCTGAAAACGGTACCGGGGGTAGCGGCGAGGACGACCGCACCATCCCGCTTCCTACCATGCCGAATAACCCTGTGCTGAATAACCCCTCCGGCATGTAGCCTTTTGGAGATTCAACAGTTTGTGCCTGACTTTTCGTGGTCAGGCACAAAGTGTTTTAACCGCTTATAAAAGCCCGTCCGCCGCGGTACGTGAAGCATCGTGGCGGACGGGAGCGTAAATAAAGTATCAGCGCGAACCGTCGACTCCTGTCAGGACAGCGTATGAATATGTCGCGTACGCGTCCTGTGCGGCACTGACACCTCACGAACAGCACCGCGTCGGGTATCGGCGGACGATACCGAATTTACAAAAACCAACGGTACCCCAGCACTAATTTTTGTAGAAATTACGCCGCAATAAATGCGCAATTGTGCGTCATAAACAGCGAAAAGCCCCGGCTGCTTCAACCCCGTAGCGGGGGAGAAGCATCCGGGGCTTCGTCAGTACGCGGGCCGTGCCGTCAGGCAACGGATGCTGCGATTAGGCGGTCGGAACGTCCTCGTCAACCCACTCGAGGGTGCGGGAGACAGCCTTCTTCCACAGGCGGTACTGGCGGTCGACCTCTGCGGGCTCCATGGAGGGCAGCCAGCGCTTGTCCTCAGCCCAGTTGTCCACAACGTCCTGCTCGCCGCTCCAGAAACCAACGGCGATACCTGCAGCGTATGCTGCGCCCAGTGCGGTGGTCTCAACAACCTTCGGGCGGATCACGGGAACGCCGAGGATGTCAGCCTGGAACTGCATGAGGAACTCGTTAGCGGTCATGCCGCCGTCCACGCGCAGCTCGGAGAGCTCAACACCGGAGTCAGCGTTCATTGCGTCCAGAACTTCGCGGGTCTGGAATGCGGTTGCCTCCAGTGCCGCACGCACGATGTGTGCACGGTTCACGTAGCGGGTCAGACCAACGATGACGCCGCGAGCGTCGGAACGCCAGTGAGGCGCGAACAGGCCGGAGAACGCGGGAACAACGTAGCAACCACCGGAATCCTCAACGGAGGTAGCCAGTTCCTCAGACTCTGCAGCGTTCTCAATCATGCGCAGGTTGTCGCGCAGCCACTGAATCAGGGAGCCGCTCATTGCGACCGAGCCTTCCAGCGCGTAGACGGGAGCTGCGTCGCCAATCTTGTAGGCGACGGTGGTCAGCAGACCGTTGTTGGAGAAGACAGGCTCGTTGCCGGTGTTCATGAGCATGAAGTTACCGGTACCGTAGGTGTTCTTCGCCATGCCCTTCTCGAAGCAAGCCTGACCGAAGGTTGCAGCCTGCTGGTCGCCCAGGATACCCGCGATGGGGGTGCCTGCGAGCAGACCGGTTGGGCGGCCGAAGCCGTACACCTCGGAGGAGGACTTGATTTCGGGCAGCATGCTCATGGGGATGCCCATGTCTGCAGCGATCTGCGGATCCCATTCGAGGGTGCGGATGTTCATCAGCAGGGTACGGGATGCGTTGGTGACGTCGGTGACGTGAACGCCGCCGTCAACACCACCGGTCAGGTTCCAGACCAGCCAGGTGTCGGTGTTGCCGAAGAGCAGGTCGCCGCGCTCTGCGCGCTCGCGTGCGCCTTCAACGTTGTCCAGGATCCACTTGATCTTGGGGCCGGAGAAGTAGGTGGAGAGGTTCAGACCGACGATGTCGTGGTACTTGCCAACGCCCTCTTCGCCTGCGAGTTCTTCAACGATTTCCTGGGTGCGGGTGTCCTGCCAGACGATTGCGTTGTAGACGGGCTCGCCGGTGTTCTTGTCCCACACGACGGTGGTTTCACGCTGGTTGGTGATGCCGACTGCAGCGATTTCGTGGTGGTTGACTTCGCCGTTTGCCATTGCGGTTGCTACGACCTTGCGGACGTTCTGCCAAATCTCGGTTGCGTTGTGCTCGACCCAGCCGGCCTTGGGGAAGATCTGCTCGTGCTCGAGCTGACCGTGCGCTACGTTCTCGCCTGCCTTGTTGAACAGGATCGCGCGGGAGCTGGTGGTGCCCTGGTCGATGGAGAGGATGTACTTGCGCTCGGTGTTGAGGGTTGCGGAGTGCAGAGAAGTCGTCATTGATTTTTCCTTAGAACTAAAAAGATGGGGTTTTGGAGAGGTTTAGAGGGGCAGGACTGCCGGAACGATCAGGCCGGCGAGGATAGCGCCGATGATCGGGCCAACCACCGGAACCCACGCGTAAGCCCAGTTGGAGCCGGTTTTACCGGGAATCGGCAGGAAGGTGTAGGCGATACGGGGACCGAGGTCACGGGCGGGGTTGATAGCGTAACCGGTTGCGCCACCGAGGCTCATACCGATAGAAACAACGACCAGGGCAACAGCCAGGGGACCAATCTGGGCGGGGGTCTTACCGGATGCGATAATCCAGCCAATCAGGACGAAGGTGCCGATAATCTCGGTGAGCACGTTCCAGCCGTAGGACTTGATAGCGGGGCCGGTGGAGAAGATGCCGAGGCGGTCGCCCGGGTCCTCATCGAAGTGCTTCTTGTAGGTGAGGTACGCTGCGGTTGCGCCGGCCATTGCGCCGAGCATCTGAGCGACGATGTACAGGGCGATGTTGCCGGGAGTTGCGGGAACACCGGTTGCCAGGTCGCGGCCTGCGGTTGCCAGGCCGACGGTCACTGCGGGGTTCAGGTGTGCACCGGAGAGGAAGGAGAGGTACACGGCGGTGAACACTGCCAGACCCCAGCCGAAGGTGATAACGACCCAGCCTGCGTCCTTAGCGTAGGACTTCTTGAGGGTCACTGCGGCACATACGCCGGCACCGAGCAGAATCAGGATGAAGGTGCCGAAGAATTCGGAAGCGAAGATTCCGAGGGTGGTGGGGGCACCGGATGCATCCACGAGTGCGGATGAACCGGCTGCAAGTACAGTTCCTGCGGAAGCAAGAAGAGACATTGATGCTCCTTGAAGACGAAGCGTCTGGAAGGCAAGCGAACCTTTGCTTGCGTATTCCCGTGCATCCTCACCGCACGGGCGGATCGGGGCACAACGCTGTGCTGAAATGTGTAGCGGTTGCTACGAAAAGTTGATGGATGTTCCTGGATGAGAAGCAGATTGCTTCGGGGGCTAACCCCGTATTTAGCGCTCTGCTTCTTGTGCAGGGGGTTTATCGTAAACGGTTATTTAACCGTCCCTCCACCCCTCACCGAGAAATTATGAGATAGCCCATGTTCCGTGAGGGGCGAACGGTTGGTTCGTACCGAATAAACGGTTACGAAAGGTGCGCGAAAACTCTATGGATTAGAGCTTTACGCGGGGTGCCACGGGGGTGACAGCCTCAATCTTTGCCGATGCCTCAGCGTCGGTGGAGGTGGACTCTGCCTCGCGCATTGCTACAACGCGGGCTGCGTAGAGGTCGAGTTCTTCCTTGACCTTCTTGTCGTCCCAGCCAAGCTCGGCACGCATGATGTCGAGGATCTCGTCTGCTGCTGCCAGGCCGCGGTCGCGCTGCTCGAGGTCGAGGCGTACGCGGCGGACCAGTACATCCTCCAGGTGCAGGGCACCTTCGTAGCGGACAGCGAAGACGACATCCGCGCGCAGGAACTGCGGTGCCTTAGCCAGGGGAGCACCGAGGGAGGGGTCAGCGTCGATGAGAGCGCCGAGGTCCTCAATCTGCGCGCCGTAACGCTCGAGCAGGTGGGTGATACGGTCCTCATCCCAGCCGTAACGCTCTGCGTAGCGTGCACGGTTAGCAGCAATTGCGTGGTAGCCCTCTGCACCAACCAGGCCGATGGTTGCGGTCACGGAGGGGTTCTGCTTAGCCTGCTCGCCCAGCGCGAAGTCAACGGCATCTTCTGCCATGACACGGTAGGTGGTGAGCTTGCCGCCTGCGATTGCGCTCATGCCGGGTGCAACCTCGGTCACGGTATGCTCGCGGGAAACCTTGGTGGATGCTGCGCCGTCCTTAACCTTGGGCTGCAACAGCGGGCGCAGACCGGTGTAGGTGCCGATGATGTCTTCGCGGGTCAGCGGGTTAGCGAGCAGCTTGTTAGCCTGCATCAGGACGTAGTCGATGTCCTTGCTGGTTGCGACGGGGCGCTCGCGGTCCTCGGTGTAGGGGGTGTCGGTGGTGCCGATGATCCAGTAACGCTGCCAGGGGATGATGAAGAGAACGGACTTCTCGGTCTTGGTGAAGATACCGCTGGTTGCGTTGATGCGGTCGCGGGGAACCACGATGTGGATACCCTTGGATGCGAGAACCTCCAGGCCGCCCTCGGGGTTGGCCAGGGACTCGGACTCTTCGGTCCACACGCCGGTTGCGTTGATGACGTGCTTTGCGCGCACGTTCAGGCGCTCGCCGGTCTCCAGGTCTGCCAGCTCTGCGCCGATGACGCGGCCGGATGCGTCCTTGGTGAAGCCGACAACCTGGGTGCGGGATGCAGCCAGTGCACCGTAGCCTGCAGCGGTGCGGACAACGTCAATCACGAGGCGTGCGTCGTCAACGCGCGCATCGTAGAACTGGATTGCACCGCTGAATGCGGAGTCCTTGATGTCGGGGAAGACGGTCTTGGTGCCGGTCTTGGTGAAGTGACGCTGGGAGGGGACGCCCTTGTTGCCGCGGGAGCCGAGGAATGCGAGGGTGTCGTACATGCCGATGCCGATTGCGGAGTATGCGCGCTCGATGACGGGCATCTTCAGGGGCCACAGGAAGGGCTGCGCGTGCACGAGGTGGGGTGCAATCTTGTTCAGCAACAGGCCGCGCTCGGTGAGAGCTTCGGTCACGAGCTTGAAGTCGAGGTTGTAGAGGTAGCGCAGGCCGCCGTGGACGAGCTTGGAGGACCATGCACTGGTGCCTGCAGCCCAGTCGCCTGCTTCGACGATGCCGGTGCGCAGACCGCGGGTTGCTGCGTCAAGGGCGATGCCTGCACCGGTGATGCCGCCGCCAACGACCAGGATGTCGAGTTCTTCGTTGACCATGCTCTTGAGTGCCTTGGCGCGGGATTCAGCGGTCAGCTGGGACTGCTGTGCAATGTGCTGGGAGCTCATGTAGTGCTCTTTCTTCTCGTGCCGCGTGCGCGGCGTGGGGTTTCATCTTGCATTTAGTAAAACCCAATGGTGAAATAATAACCAAGCACTATGAACGGATTTTCACTGGGAGTCTGTGACCGATGAACGAACGCGCTAACCACACCTACGAGGCGGCGCAGCTGTACTACATCCACAACATGACGATGGACGCTATCGCGGCTCGTCTGGGGGTCTCCCGCGCCACCGTGTCGCGCCTCCTTAAAAGTGCTCGTGAAAGCGGGATGGTGCAGATCCGCCTGGATGATTCCTTCCGTACCCGCAGTGAGCTGGAGCGCCGCATCGGCGAGCGCTATAAGGTGCGCGTTACCCTCGTGAATGTCCGTTCGGATGCCACCCCGATTGCTCGCATGAGCCAGGTGTCTCGCACCGCGGCGGCGCTCCTTGATTCCCTGGTTGATAACGGAACGAGTCTGGGTGTGGCGTGGGGGTCAACCATGACTGAGATTTCTCGTCATCTGCCGCGCCGCCCGCTGACCGGTGTGACGGTGGTTCAGCTCAACGGTGCGGGTAACGCTCACCATTCCGGTATTCCCTACCTGGGTTCGTTGCTGGGGCAGCTGGTGAACGCCTATGATGCGCAGGTTATCCATTTTCCGGTTCCCGCGTTCTTTGACTATGCGGAGACGAAGACCGCCATGTGGCGTGAGCGTAGTGTGCAGAAGAATCTGCATGCTCAGCAGAATGTTGACCTCGCTATTTTTGGTGTGGGCGCTTTTGGTGGGCCTATCCCTTCTCACGTGTATTCGGGCGGCTATTTTGAGGTGCAGGAGCAGCGTCAGCTGCGTGAGCTGGGTGTTGTGGGGGATATGTGCACGGTTCTTCTGCGTGAGGATGGCTCGTGGGCTGATTTGGAGCTGAATAAGCGTGCGTCCGGTCCGACTCCGAAGGAACTGGCTCGTATTCCGCGCCGTATTTGCGTTGCCTCCGGTACGCACCGTGTGCGTGCTTTGCGTGGTGCCTTGCGTACGGGTGCGATTACCGACTTGGTTCTTGATGATGCGCTGGCAAAGGCGCTCATGGAGAAGTAGCTGAAATTATCGCCGCGGGCATGAGGCTCGCGGGCATGAGGTCCGCGGGCATGAAGGTCCGCGGGTATGGGTTAATAAGGGCACTTTGAATCTGAAAGGGTAGTGCTGAGGGCTTTCTGGGCGAAGCTTTCTGGGTGAAGCTCTCAAGCGCTGCCTGAACAATGTTTCAAGGTGCCCTTGAGTGTCGTCAAAAACTGCTTTCTAACCCTACAATGTGAAACGTTTGCGCATGTGAAAGCGCATATTAGTGCACTCCATTGAAGGTGTGCGCCACTCACCGTTAGAAAGAACCAACCATGACCCCCACCTATAACGCCCAGGCGAATCCGCACCTGGGCGCACCCGGCATTACCACCATGCACGGTGATGCCCAGTCTTCCGACGCTACTCCTCTTGCCGGCCCCGGCGCAGGCAATTGGAAGATTACCGGCACGAAGCTCGGCGGCGCCTGCCCGACGATCCTTGCTGGACGCGACGGCTTCATTCAGGTGCTCTGCACCCAGGTCTTCGCCCACGGTGAGTTCATCACCCCGAAGCTCTCTATCCTTGATCCGCATACCGGTCGTGAACTTTCGCACCTGGACATTCCGAAGGGTGCACTGCTCGGCGGTGTGTATGCCTACCTTGACGCGCAGGACCGCATGGTTCTGGTGGATGGCTCCCAGTGCCTGCTGCGCCTCTCCCACTCTGCTGACGGACGCAGCATCCGAGTTGATGAGCGTATTGACCTGAGCCGCATGCTCGCCCAGAGCGCCAACGACGCTGTGGTTGGTCTGGTGCCCGACTGGTCCGGTCGCATTTGGGTTGCGACGAAGAACGGCTACATCGCGGTGATTGATTCTGCCCGCGGCACGATTCGCTCGATGCGTCTGAACAAGGCGTCGATTGCAGGCGAGCGTATTGACAACTCGATTTCGGCGTGCCCGCAGGGTGTGAGCGTGGTGACCTCCCATGCTATTTATATGCTGAACGCTACCGCAACCGGTGCGCCCACCCTCAAGTGGTGGCATGCGTACGATCGAGGTAGCGCCCGCAAGCCCGGTAAGCTCGCGTGGGGTTCCGGCGCCTCCCCGACGTTCTTTGGTCCGAACGGTTCGGATTATGTGATGCTGACCGATAACTCTGATATTCAGGAGTCGGTCATTGTGTACCGCACCGATAACGGTGCGAAGGTCGGTAGCGCCGGCCTGTTTACTGCCGGTACCTCTGGCACTGAGAACTCCATGATCGGTGTGGGTAACACGATGGTCGGTGCAAGCACCTACGGCTACCCCTACCCGAAGTACCCGGAGGGTGCCGGCCCGTCGGTTCCTGCGAACGCGCTTTTTGCTCCCGGTATGGAGCGTTGGGATATTACCGGCCGCGGTCTGCGTAAGATTTGGGACCGTAAGGATGTGTACTCTTCGGCTGTTCCTCGCTGTTCCACTGCTGACGGCCTGATTTATACCTGTGAGCGTCGCCGCGGCCCGGCTGGTTTGGCGAATGGCGCCTACGCGTGGGCTGTCGCGCTGGACATGGAAACCGGCAAGACGATGCACGAGCAGCGCCTGCCTCAGCATGTGAGCCTGCTACTCGGCGGTGGTGACACCCTGCAGATGGTGGGCACGATTGACCGTTACGGCACCTGGTGGCAGGGCACGATTAGCGGCGTGTACCGTATCGCGAAGGCTTAGAGGAGTAGAAAATGACTAAGAATAATCTGATGAACGCTTCTCGCCGTACCGCGTTGAAGGTTGCGGGCGCTTCGGCTGCCCTGGTGGCTGGCGGCGTGAGCGCTGCGGAGGCGGCAACTCGTTCGGGCGGTAAGCGCGCTCGCGTGACCCCGGTGACCCAGCGTCCTGGTGGACAGCGTGGCGGGCAGCGCGGCGGTGGTCAGCACGGCGGTGGTCAGCATGGCGGCGCGGCGAGCTCTGCTCTGGTGCAGGTGCCGACGCGCTATAACGAGTCGTGCATCCGCCTGGAGTTGAAGGCAACCTCTGGTGTGCAGGCTGTGTCTATGCAGAGCCAGCCGGCGCGTACTGTTGCTTTCCGGAATCTGCCGACTCGCCTGAGCATTATTAATGAGGGTAATTCGACGCTGCCGGTGGGTACTCGCCTGATGGCGCGTGCTCGCGCGCAGGATTCGAAGACCGGTTTGTTGTTGAACCCTGCGGTGACGCTTCGTGTGACCTCGGGTCAGGCGGTGTTGCCGTCGGGTAGCCTGGGCGCTTCGGCCCTGGTGGCTCCTGTGGATGCTCTGAATCTTGATGCGGTGCGCCGTAGCGAACAGACCGGCCAGGCCGGTGCCGGTAGCGAGAATGTTCTGGAGTTGCGTACTGCTATTCCTGGCGGTCATCGCCTGGATGTTCAGCTGAATTACCAGGTGGCTTCGGGTGTCGCCGGGTCTGCGTTGAAGCAGGTTCATGTGAGTGCTGTGCTGGATATGGCGGCGGCCGGTTTGTCGTCTTCGTTCTACGAGGTGCAGAGCCCGGCTGTGGTTGCTTCGCTGACCTAGCAGTTGGCCTAGCCTTTGTGAGGGATGGGTGCGGCGGGGAAACGACTCCACAGCCTGTGCTTTTATACCTCTATTATATATAGGCGCCTGTTCAAAAAGGCATGGTGAAAGGTCGGGGTCGTTCGTTGGAACGGCCCCGACCTTTGTGTTGGTTGGCTTGTCGAGACGTGCGGCAGCTGATCTTTCTTATGTGGTTTCGGTCCTGTCGTGTTCGCCGAATGCCACCTGCACGGCGTGGTGCAGTGCTTCGCGCACCATGGCGATGGCGGGGTTGGCGGCGGACTCTCGGCGTACGGCGGTAAAGATTTTGCGGGAGGGTTTGCCGGGCAGCTCCACGACGCGTAGCCCCTCGGTGGTGGAGAGGGAGGAGAGGATGAAGCCGGGCACGATGGTGACGGCGAATCCTGCCTTGACGAGGTTGGAGTTCGTGATCATGTCGTTGGCGCTGTAGCGGATGACCGGCTCGAATCCTGCGGTGCGGCACTGGTTGAGTGCCCAGCTGCGGGAGGTGTTCTGCTCCATTTCGAGGACCCAGGGCAGCGCGTGCGCTTCCTCAATCGAGGTGATGGTGGAGGTGCTGGGCACGATGAGGCTGAGCGGGTCTTCGGTGAGTAGCTCGGAGTGCAGTTCGGGGTATTCGGGGATGTGGTGGTGCGGGTAGGCTTCGGAGAGCACCATGTCGTATTCGCGGCTTCGGGTCAGGGAGGTGCCGGTTTCGGGGTCGATTTGCAGTACCTGCAGAGTGAGCGAGGGGGCGTGTTCGGCAAGGTAGCTGAGGGTTTCCGGTAGCAGCGCGAAGGCTGCGGACTGGAAGATGGCGAGGCGGACCATGCCTGCCGGTTCGCCGGTGAGGTTGGCGACGGAGGTTTGCATGCGGTCGAGTTCGCGCAGGATGCATCGGGCGCTGTCGACGATGATGAGTCCGGCGCTGGTGAGCTGTACGCGCCTGCCGATGCGCTGTAGCAAGGGGGTGCCGGTTTCTTTTTCGAGGGTGGCGATCTGCTGGGAGACGGCGGAGGGGGTGAGGCTGAGTGCTTCGGCTGCGGCGATGATGGTGCCGCGTTCTTGGATTTCGAGGAGCATTTGCATGCGTCGAATGTCGTAGATTGACACGTTTTTTCCTCCCTGGTGCGCTCGGTGGTTCGGGTGGGTTGCATTCCCGAGCTCTGCCGTGGTGCGTCTCTCATCGTGGACTCTTGTCTATGGTACCGCGCGGGGTTTCGGCTGGCTCTTTTTGAGACGCCTGAAGTGGGGCGGTGACATGTTGGCTTGTGTAGCGAGTATTTTCGCGCTGATGTGATGGTTCTTGGGGGGAAGATGCTTCTGGGAACGGTTTTGAGGTGTTCGTTTGTTACGAAATGGGTTCGATATTTGCGCTCTGAAAGTGCTAGCCTGAGAGGGATGGATAGCGATGTCGCTACAAACTTCACCTTGTCTCTTCGAGCAGGAGGTTCGGAGGGGGCGCGGGGCGAAAACCTCACCGCACAATCATTAAGAAAATCTAAATGAATTTTGGAAAAAACATTCAGTTTTTCTAATGAGGTATTTATTACCCTTTTGTGGTGAAATAGAGACATCGCCAAACGTGGTGTGCACCGCACACAGTAAGATAGTTAGGAGTCAAGGATGACCCATCCTTTCGCATCTGAGCACTACCAGAAGATGGCTCTGGAAGCTCGTCAGCTTGTTCGTCAGTGGGTAAACGAGTCCCAGTCGATCAAGCCCACCTTCGCGGCTGAGCAGCTCGCCGGTGTTCTGAAGGACCCCAATGGTCTTCCCTTCACCGTCGGCTTTGTTGATGGCGTTATTCGCCCCGAGGACGACAACGTCTCCGGCCGCAACCTTGCTCGTATTTCCGGCCTGGCACCTTCCTTCCTGCCCTGGTACATGAAGTCCGCTGTTGGCTTCGGTGGCAAGCTGGCTGGTAAGGTCGCATGGCCCACCGTTCCCGTTGCACGCCGCGTGCTGCGCGAGATGGTCGGTCACCTGATCGTCGACGCTTCCGAGGAGAAGCTGGGCGACGCAATTGCAGAGCTGACCAAGACCGGTAACCGCCTGAACGTCAACCTGCTCGGTGAGGCAGTTCTGGGTGACAAGGAAGCAGAGCACCGCCTGGCTGAGACCAAGCGCCTGCTGGCACGTGACGACGTTGACTACGTCTCCATTAAGGTGTCCGCTGTTTCCGGCCCCCACCAGCACTGGGCATTCGACGAGGTTGTTGAGACCGCTGTTCGCC
>ERZ772928.328-NODE-328-length-21965-cov-6.383021_pt1 | contig 21965 bp, 21 predicted proteins | sample MGYA00511686_ERZ772928 | MGnify/ENA primary metagenome ERZ772928 (study PRJEB29015, sample SAMEA2738063) | human oral metagenome | biome: human oral; feature: human-associated habitat; material: saliva | place: China | collected 2219 ... | reverse complement strand
AACGACCAGCCTCAACCTCAGCTGGATTGTATTTAGGTGAAAGTTCTTTAGACATGTGTGTTCTCCTTTAATTTAACATTCTTAAAACTAGTTTCGAAATTCGTTTTTTCTTCTTCAAAAAAAGATAAAATCGTATTGGATGTCGAAAAATATTTGGTTGTTCTTTCTTTATTATTTTTTTCCTTAACTTTCTTCGTTTCTTTTCTAATGATCCTATATTTACTTTACTATTTTCAAAATCATAAAGTTTAGCTTCTAAACGTATTATGGCATTGGTAAGCGTATTGGCTTTGTTATCTATTTTCAAAGATTTCTTTAGAAATTTCTCTATTGCTTTTACATAATTTTCTTCTACCTTATTTGACACTAATTGAAGATAATAAAACTCATAGATATGCATCCCTAAAAGAGCAATAATAGCTATTGAAAAATTTTTCAAAAAGGTAGTATAGACTATCCCTATTATCCAGTTTATTAAGTAAGGGAAAGCAAAACAAAATAAGAAAACTATAAATTTCCCTTTAACATTTTTAAAGGATTTTCTTTTTAAGACATCAATAAACTTTCTTTGAAACATAAAAGCAAAAAATGAATATATTAAAAAATACAGAGATACATAAGACCGTGCAAACTTTGTAACATCTAATCCTGCTAAATCTGATTTTGCTAGATCTGAGCCTGCTAAATCTGAGCCTACTAAATATATCAAATAGAAATTAAAAACACAAAAAAATATTTGTACTATCCATGATAAAGCATTTAAATATTGAAGCTTTGCCTCTTGCTTTCTTCTTTCCCAGTCATATTTTAATAAAAGACTTAAAAAGTAGATAATATCTTTATATTTACCCTTAGCAAGACTATCCCAAATATGCCCATCTTTCATAAAATAATCTTTTGTATTTTTAATATCAAGATTATAGCCATAGGGATTAATCTGCGCCCTTAATCTTTTCAAAGCACCTTTACGCTCAGAAGGAACTTGAAGATTCTCAATAATACCTTCAAGTTTTTCCCTCCACTCAGTTCGTTCTTTCAGAATATAATCAAGTTGATTCTTTTTGTTATTAGTGAGAAAGACCAGAATTGCACTCAAGATTGCTCCTATTCCTGCCCCACTAAGTAGAGCAACAACCTGACCTACTTCCATTTTTCAATACCTCTCTCTTTAACGATATTATAGCTCAACATTTCATATTTTACGAATAGTTCAGCTAATAGTTTTGTTCCTCCCACTCACTCTTCAGCAAGCCATATCTCAAATCATCACAGCGATTTCCTTGGGCATCTTTTCGATCCCTTATGCGAGCTTCAAGGGTAAAACCAAGTTTCTCAGCGACTCGTTGACTTTGAAGGTTATAGTCAAAGCAAGTTAGTTCAATCTTGTGAAGCTCCAGTTCTTTAAAAGCTAAATCAATCAAAGCACGCGCTGCTTCTGGTACATAACCTCGGCCCCAATAATCTGGGTGCAAGGTATAGCCAATCTCAAGCACATCATCTTCGTGTCGATGGTTGAAATCAACAGAACCAATCACTTTATCAGTCCCTTTGACCACAATGCCATAGCCTGATGGGAGATTGTCTTTTTGATTACGCTCGGGAAGGATATGTTCTAGGTAATAAATCTCATCCTCCAAGGTCTTGACGGGTGGAAAACCAGCTGGATAGGCGACCTCTGGGAGACTAGCATAGGCAAAGATATCCTCTGCATCCGCCACTGTTCGGACTCGTAAAAGAAGACGCTCCGTCTCGATTCGTTCTGGTAATTCAGCTTTCGTCATCCTTCCTCCTCGCTTTCTTGATAAAGCTTCCCATGGGGTCGACACGATTATCTAGATAGCGATAGACACGTTTATGACCATCTCCCATAAAGTAAGTCGGTGCAAAAGAATCATTACGGAAATGTCCCTTGTCATCTAGCAAACCAGGATCAGCAAGGCGATCTACAATCTTAGCGAAAATATGGCAGATGCCATCTTCCTCAATAATTCTGTCTACCTCACAATCCAGAACGACTGGACAGGCATCCAGTATAGGTGCTTGTGTCAGTTTAGAAGGTTGGAAATCTAGGCCAAGTTTAGCAATCTTTTCACGATGACTAATAAAACCAGCCTGCTCCATCTCAAGCATTAAACTCTCATCAGGAATATTCACTGTGAACTTCTGATAATGCTTAATCTGGTCTGCCGCATTTTCCTCACTACCAACCCCGATGACGAGCCAATCTCCTAGACTATAGGAAGAACTACAAGTCGTCACATTATAGCCATGTGTCTGGTCCTGGTAACCCAAGATAAAAATTGGAAAACCATAGTACAATTTACTGGTCTCAAAAGATTGCTTCATGTCACCCTCCCTTGATAGGAACGTAGACCTCGCTTGCGCTCCGTCTGCATCGATATCTCTAAATTCACCAGTGACCTTCGGTCTTGGTTCTTTAAAAGCTATAGAAAATCCCTGCCATAACTATGACAGGGACGAATGTGTATCCGCGGTACCACCCAATTTTGAGTGGCAACCACTCACATCTTTCTTGATTCAATTTGACCATCAGCAACCAGCTTTGACATTTGTGCGGATTTCTCAGTACCACCGCTTCCTGTGACAAATGGGCTTCAAAGCACCTCTGAATGGTCTTATTTTATCACAATTTTAAGACCAAGACAAATGAAATTGTGATGGAAATCTTATTGATTTTTGAATTTGAAAGTATGTCCTCTGTCTTACTTTTCCTCACAATTTTCAATGGCTACTATTACCTTTCATGACAAGTTCTAACTTTGCTTGGCTTTCCAAATATCTCTTACGGTAAGTTATTGCCATCGTTTTATACTCTTCGGAGGTCATTTTATAAAAATCAGCTTCTTCTTTGTAAGATTCTACAAACTTTTTGTAACAATCGATATCTTTCATCGGATTCTTAATAATCTTATCTATCAACATATAAATCCCTAAAAATACACCACCAAGAATCACCCCAAGAAAATAGGGCGCCACAAGAAATGATTTAATTAACTCCATGAAGTTCACCATCACTTTCCTTCAAAATCCTTCTGAAAATGTTCTTTATGAACTTTTAATTCAAGCCCACAAACATCTTTGAGCTTTTTCCCAGCTGCAACTCGTCTTTGATGTGCTCTTATTAAAACATGTTCGGACTGTGTATGACTAATAAAATAACACAATAGCAGGTAAGTAACTATAACCCCTAACATCATAGTAATTATCCTAACCACCAAGAAAATCATCTCTCTACTCCTCTCTTAAGCAACTTGCTGAAACCATTGTAACAAAACATCGGCTAAAATCGAGACCTTTTTCACAAGAAATGGCTCATTTATCATAAGTAAAAGTATTTATTTTATTTTGAGTACACGAATGATGGTATTATAGATATTTCAAGACAGATAATCTACATTCTAGATAACTTTATTTTCCATTAGAAAAATCCCTGTCTTTCGACAAGGATTTCATCTTATTTTTCTACCTTAGCTCTTTCTTCTTTTAGCCATTTTTCATAGCTTTCGAGTAGATTGATAGCCATTTGGGTTGCCAAGGCTAGTGAGAAGGCTTCTGTGCCTTCAGTTGTTTCGTCTTGGACTTCCAATTTACTTTCTTCGTAAATGGCTTTGAGAGCCTTATTGCTAAGCGTGTCTTTAAATGCTTGGAATTCTTTCATGGTCAAAGCCTCCTTGATTCTACGGCAACTTTTACAGCTACTGTTCCCGTTTTCACTTTAAGTTTACACCATTTCAGAGAAATTGCAAGGATTTTCCTTAATAATAAGGAGAGCTTTCACTCTATCTGCGACCTACTGAGCAGGAGTCGCAGCCCCTGTGAGATACTCAGTCGTATAGGCTACGATAGCTCCCGAATCAGCATTTACCGCGTATTTATAACGTAGACCGCTAGCAGCATAGTCAAAGCTGATATTGTAGACCTTACCGTCTCCTTCAGTCTTCAATTCCGTTTTCAAGTTTGTCACAGAACCTTCAGCTAGGCCAGCATGGTTAAGAGCTGTTGTTTGCGCAGTCTCTTTTGATACAGCTGTCTCTTCCTTGCTTTCACTAGGTTGAGTCTCGTCTTTAGGTTCTTCACCTTTTTGAGCGTCATCCTCATCCTTAGTTGTTGGATGGTCACTCTTATGTTTCAAAATAGATCCTGACTGACCATCAATTGTATACTCAAAATGGTTGTCTGACGTTGTGAAACTAATCTCATAACTTCCGTGAAGCCCAGAACGTGCTTTCGAAACTGTTGATTGAGAAATCTCAGAAGTTTTGACACCTGCATTTTTGTAAGCAATGTCTGCCGCATCTTGTTCTGACAAGCGATAACCTGAACCGTTAAAGATAAACAGGCCTGCAGCGATGGCAACTGGGATAGCGAGCAGAATCAGATAGCCCGCTAGCTTTTTCATTTTTCGCATAAAATTCTCCGCTATTTTAATCTAATACTACTATTATATCTTAAAGTTCTAAAATTGTCAGATAAACTTGGCTCATTTTTAGGACAACATCATAAAAAGTTCCCGATAGCTATCAGGAACTTCTACGAAATGTTACTATTTGGCCAGTTACAAAGACTAGTATGGCCATCCAGATAAAGAGGAAGCCTTTCAACTCTCCAAAGCTGACCGTCTCACCAAAAATGAGGATGGCTACGAGAAGTTGAATCGTAGGATTAAGATACTGGATAAAACCAATAAGGTTAAGCGGCGCCCTTTTGACTGCTTCTGAGAAGCAAAGCAATGGAACGGCCGTCACCACACCGGATATGGCTAGGAGAAACATTTCCATGCTCGAATAGGAAGAAAATGATTCTGGAGAAAAGAAAACGAGATAGATAGCTACAAAAGGTAGTAGCAAGCCACTTTCTACTAGCATGGCTACGTCACTGGAGAGCCTAACCCCTTTTTTGATTAGACCATAGAAACCAAAGCTCAGAGCTAACCCCAATGATACCATGGGAAGTTTTCCTGTATTGGCAACAAGAACCAGTACTCCTATAAAGGCCAATACTACTGCTGCCCACATGGTCCTACTCAATGATTCACGAAGAAAAATGAGGGCAAACAGGATAGAAACAATAGGCATAATGTAATAGCCCAGGCTAGCCTGCGTCGCTTGACCATGACCCACAGCATAGATATAAATCAACCAGTTAGCTGCTATGAGAAAACTAGCAAGTAGCATACGAAGCAAGGCTTTCTTATCCTGCCAAAGTTCTACAAGCTCCCCTTTGAAACGTGTATTTTGATTAGCGACTAGGTCGTAAGTCAACATAGTCACTACAGTAAAAATAATCCGCCATGAGAAGGTGTTGTAAGCCGAAACACCTGCTAAAAGCTTCCAAAAAAGGGATAAAAATCCCCATTGAATATAGGTGGCTAGACCAAAGAGTAGCCCTTGATTTTTTCTAGTCAACCACAACACCTGCTTTATCCACAGACAGGATGAAGGTTTCACCATCTAAACCAAGACCATCGATAGCCGTTTTAAGAGCTTCAGCCTGATCATTTGGCGTCAAGGTCATAACTGTTGGGCCAGCGCCTGAAAGATAGGTCGCATAAGCACTGTATTGACCTGACAATTCCTTAATAGTCGCAAATTCTTTAACCAGTTTTTGACGGTAGCGTTCGTGGAACATGTCTCCTTGGATAGCACGTCCTGCCTTAACCAAATCACCTGCAAAGAGGGCAGCAATGGCAACGTTGGCAATAGATGATGCAGCTACAGCTTCTTTGTAAGACAAGTCACTTGGAAGCACCCCACGTGAATCAGACGTCTTAAGTTCATAGCTCGGGATGAAGGCTACAAAGGCACACTCTGGAAACTCTGTAACAATGCTATTAACATGTTCGTCCACATAAGAGGCCACAACAAGATTCCCAAAAATAGCTGGGGCAACATTGTCCGGGTGACCTTCAATTTTGGTCGCAATATCAAGTTTATCATCGTCTGAGAGCTGCAAGTCTGCCAATTGATTGGCCAACTCGATTCCTGCAACAATAACAGAACTTGAAGAACCTAGACCACGCGCCAAGGGAATATCTGATGTCATCACCAATTTATGAGGCTGCAAATCAGACTTCACTTGCAAGGCTGTTGAAATGAGGAGGTTATTTTCATCTGAAGGAATATCTCCCAAATCGTGTTCGATATGCCATGCATCTGCTGGTTCAAGCACCTCGATTGTCAAATATTTAGAAACGGCAACACCCACAGAGTCAAAACCTGGACCAATATTGGCAGATGTTGCTGGGACAGTAATTTTCATAATAATACACCAAAAGGAGGAAAGCCATTAGCGACTTTTCTCCTTGAATACCTTTCTTATATGCACCAGTATGGGCTTATCGATTAGTTAGACAAAACTTTCAATGTGTTGACAACAGTGAAGTCTTCTGCTGCTTCAAGTTTTTCAGTAACAGCTTTGAGCTGTGTCTTAGACATAGCATGTGTAATCACAACGATACGAGCTGTTGTGCCATTTGCTTTTTGTTGCAAGACTTGTTCAAATGAAATATCTTCTGAGTTGAAGATTTCAGACAAGTGAAGGATTTTACCTTTTTCGTCTGGCGTATCAAGGGCAAAGTAGTAGTTGCTCTTAACGTCCGCTGGATTAGCCAATGGCAAGTCGCGACGGAATTCGTTAAATGGTTTACCAACATTGCCATCTGAAAGACGACGAGCAATACGGATAATGTCTGCCAAAACAGATGTTGCTGTTGGTTTTTGACCAGCACCAGGACCGTAGTACATTGATTCGCCAATGCCGATAGATTCAACAAAGACTGCATTCATGACATCGTTGACACTAGCAAGTGGGTGATTTTTTGGCAAGAATGTTGGTGACACTTCTGCTGAGATACCTGATTCTACTTCACGCACATCACCAACCAATTTGATGACATAACCCAATTCTTGAGCAACAGCTACATCATCAGTAGAGATGTTTGTAATCCCCTTATGAGTCACATCGTCGAAATCAATTGTGGCACCAAATCCAAATTGGCTAAGGATAACAGCTTTATAAGCAGCGTCAATACCTTCAACGTCGTTGGTTGGATCACTTTCAGCATAACCAAGTTCTTGGGCAGTCTTAAGAGCGTCCTCATATGACCAACCTTCGTCAACCATCTTAGTCATCATGAAGTTAGATGTTCCGTTAAGCACACCAAGAATACGTGTCACCTTGTCAGACGTCAAAGAGTTAGCCAAAGTACGCAAAATTGGAATACCACCAGCAACGGCAGCTTCATAGTAGAAAGCCACGCCCTTATCTTGGGCAAGAGAAATCAACTCTTTACCGTGAGTAGCAATCAAGTCTTTGTTGGCAGAAACGACGTTTTTACCTGCTTCAAGCGCTTTTGTGATGAAGGTACGAGCTGGCTCGATACGACCCATCAATTCGACAACGATTTGAATCTCTGCATCGTTAAGGATTTCGTCAACATTTGTGACAAAATTGTAGTCGTTGCCTGCAGCGATAAGACGATTTTTTTCCTCGTCATCTTTAACCAAAACCTTGGCAATTTCGAGTTGGTCACGTGAGGCTGCAAGAACCTTTTCACCATTTTCCTTCAAGAGGAAAGGAATACCGCTAGCTACTGTACCAAAGCCAAGCAATCCAATTTTAATAGACATTTACGATTTCTCCTTAAAAACATACATTTCTTTAATTGTACCACATTTCTATCGGAATTGACAGAATATTGTTGCCATTTAAGGAGGCAAATATTCTTTTTACTGAAAATTCTGTGCATTTCCATCCCATTTTTGTTAGAATAATAGCTAGACCTATTTGAAAGGGGATACAATGACTTCTCAAAAGAAAAAATCAACTAAAACCAATAGAAAAAAACTGAACCTTCTTCTGCTTTTCCTAAATATTGTCCTTCTTGGCTTACTGGCAGTCTTTATGCTTAACCGACCAAATCAGTCGAAAAGCAAGCAACAACAGGCTCAGACCAGTCAGTCTAAGACGACAGCTAAATGGAAAACCTATGACGATCCTGTCCAAATCCCTATCCTCATGTATCATGCGGTACACGTCATGGATCCATCTGAAGCTTCTAACGCTAACCTTATCGTTGACCCAGACCTCTTCGAGGCACAAATCAAGGCCTTGGCGAAGGCAGGATACTACTTCCTAACGCCTGAAGAAGCCTACAAAGCCTTCACTGAAAACGCCCTGCCTGCTAAGAAGGTTGTCTGGCTGACCTTTGACGATGGTAACGAAGATTTCTACACCATTGCCTATCCTATTCTCAAAAAATACAAGGCTAAGGCAACCAATAATATTATCACTGGCTTTGTCAAGAAAGGGAACGCTGGAAATCTTACCGTCAAGCAGATGAAAGAAATGATGGTGCACGGTATGAGCTTCCAGTCTCATACCGTTAACCACCCCGATTTGTCAACTACTGATAAGGCGACACAAAAGGTTGAATTAACGGATTCTATTGACTTCCTTGAAAATAAACTCAATACAAAGGTTAATACCATTGCCTACCCATCGGGTCGCTACAATCAAACGACACTGGACCTAGCTAAGAAAACATACAAGTTAGGACTAACAACTAACGAAGGGTTAGCCAGCGCCAAGGATGGTCTTCTCTCACTTAATCGTGTCCGTATTCTGCCAACAACAACAGCTAAAGGACTTCTCAGCGAGATTGCTACTGACAATGAGTAAAAGAAATCACTTGATTCAAGAATCAAGTGATTTTTATATTCTAGTCAAATATTTCTGATAGGAGAGCCACACCCTTTTCAATTTCAGCATCACTTAGGGTGATTGGTGGCAAAAGACGAATCACGTTTGTCCCTGCAGTTAAGACAATTAAACCCTTATCTCGAGCTGACTGGACCAATTCTCCTAAATTGCCAGTAGTCTCAATGCCAATCATGTAGCCCAAGCCACGTACAGTGGTAACCGTCTCTTTATCAGATAAAGCTGCCTGCAATTTTGCTTGTAGCTGGTTTCCATTTTCAAAGGCAGTATCTAGAAAACCTGGGACCAACATAACTTCAAGTGTAGCCTTGGCCGCCGCCATAGCCAGTTTATTTCCTCCAAAGGTAGAGCCGTGACTTCCGTAAGAGAAGGCTTCTCCAAGAGATGACTTAGCAAGCATGGCACCAACTGGCACCCCATTTGCCAAACCTTTTGCCAGAGTAAAGATATCTGGTTCAATATCGTAGTGCTCATAAGCATAAAGCTTACCAGTACGACCAAGTCCTGTCTGAACCTCATCTACAATAAGATAAATACCCGTCTCCTTACTAAAGTCAGCCAAAGCCTTAACAAAGTCCTTATCAGCAGGTTGAACACCTGATTCCCCTTGAACCAACTCCAACATAATAGCCGCTGTTTCGTCACTAGCTAGGGCCTTGACACTATCTATGTCATTGAAAATAGCATAGCTAAAGTGGGGCACACCTTCACCAAAGCCTTGTTTGATTTTATCCTGACCAGTGGCGGACATGGATCCAAACGTTCGACCATGGAAGGAATTTTGAAAGGTAATGATTTCTTGTTTGCCTGATGCCTTACGAGCGATTTTTATAGCTGCCTCATTGGCCTCTGCACCACTGTTACAGAAAAAGGCCAGATAATCCTTGTCACCAATTAAAAGGTCAGCAACATCTTCTTGCAACTGATTGTGATAGAGATTTGGCTGGTGCAAAATCTTGCCCACCTGTTCTGTCAAAGCCTGATTGACATAGGGATGGTAACCCAGATTGGTTACCCCAATACCTGATGAAAAATCCAAGTAGGTCTTGCCAGTTGTATCTGTCAAATAATTGCCTTGAGCCGAAGCAAAATCAATCGCTGCCCGCTTATAATTTGAAAATAGTTTTGTCATCTCTTACTCCTTGATTATGGTACCATCTGTCAGGTTATCACCAATAATGACCTGCTCAACACCAGCTTGAACTGTCTGAACAGCACTTTGAATTTTAGGAATCATGCCTCCAGTTATCACACCTGAATCTATTTTTTTCTGAACGTCCACAAAATTCAGATGCTCCAAAACCTGCCCATTCTCTAAAACACCCTTGACATCTGTCATGAGAATAAGTTTTTTAGCACCTAAACTAATAGCCACGGCTCTAGCAAGATAGTCGGCGTTGATATTGAGCAAGTCACCCTGCTCACTATAGCCCAAGCTAGGAATCAAAGGTAGCTTGCCTTGAGATAAAAGTGCCACTAGGGTCTGATTAGTAATAGACTTGACTTCCCCCACGTAACCATAGATCTCTTGATCCAAGAAATCAGCATGGACAAGGTCTGACAGCTCGTCTATCATCTGATGGGCTGGTAAACCCGCATTTGTCAACTGACCTGTCAAGTTTTTCCCAACTATGTCAACCAAGGCTTCTTTAATTAGACCCATATCTGACTGACTCGTCACACGTAGACCATTGACCTTGTGAATTGGGATGTCATGTTCCTCCATGAGTTGATTGATTGCAAAGCCACCCCCATGAACGATGATTATTTTCTGACCAGCCTGCTGCCATTCTGACAGTTTAGCCAATATCTCGAGAGTTAGCTGTTTACTGGCTACTCCACCAATCTTAATTACAATATATTCAGCAGTCATCAGTTAACTCCTTTTCCTTAGACAGTCTAGGTATGATAGAGGGCATTAATCTTAACGTAATCGTAAGAGAGATCACACCCCCATGCGGTTCCCTTTTCGTGTCCAGCATGAAGATCTACCGTAATGGTCACTTCATCCTCATGCATGATGTCTTTCATTTCTTCATCATCAAAGGTCACAGGACTAGAAGCTAGCATGACTGGCAGACCGCCAAGCATAATATCAACATTGTCCACAGGAACGTCCACACCGGCATAGCCAACAGCAGCTAAAATACGTCCCCAGTTTGGGTCTTCACCAAAGATGGCTGTTTTGACCAAACTTGAACCGACTACAGATTTTGCCATCATACGGGCATCAAGGGCGTTAGGCGCATTGACCACGTCAACTTGGATGAGCTTATTGGCACCTTCACCATCCTTGGCAATTTTCTTAGCCAACTCTTGCATCACGAAATTAAGCATTTTTGAAAACTTATCAAATTCTGGTGTACCTGGCAGAATCTCTTCATTGAGCGTGCAACCATTTGACATGACAAGAACCATATCATTAGTTGATGTATCCCCGTCAACTGTAATCTGATTAAAGGTCTTTTCCACATTTTGGCTCAAGGCTAATTGAAGGGTGTCACTAGAAATATTAGCATCACAAGTGATAAATCCTAGCATGGTTGCCATATTCGGGTGAATCATGCCTGAACCCTTAGCGACACCAGACATAGTAACCACATCACGACCAAAAGTCTCCGTCACAGCAATGGTCTTAGTTGCTGTATCTGTCGTCAAAATCGCCTTAGCAAAATCATCAGCATTCCCATTGACCACCAACTTGGAAAGACCATTTTTCAAGGTATCCATTGGTAGCAACTCACCGATAACCCCTGTAGAAGCCACACCAACCAAATCTGGTTCAACACCTAACTTTTCAGCGGTCCACTCCTGCATGGTGTAAGCATCCTCCAATCCTTGAGTCCCTGTACAAGAATTGGCTACACCTGAGTTAACAACGATGGCCTTCATTTTCCCAGCCTTTTTAACTGAGGTCTTGGTCACAATCAAAGGAGCTGCGATCACCTTATTGGTCGTATAAACTCCTGCGACACTGGCTGGTTTTTCAGAGACAATCCAACCAAAGTCCATCTTTCTCTTTTTAAATCCTGCATGTAGCCCGTCTGCTGAGAATCCCAGCGGACTAGCAATTGTTCCATCTATGACTTTCATATTTTTTCTCCTAACTCTATGCTTACATCTACAAGTATGACGGTGTCAGAAGCAAACCTTCCGTCTCATCCCACCCTTGCATGAGGTTGAGATTTTGAACTGCTTGACCAGCAGCACCCTTGATCAAATTATCAATGACCGAAATAACTGTCAGAACATTGGTTTTCTCATTATAGGCAAAGCCAATATCTGTAAAATTCGATCCAATAACGTTGTGTAGTTCTGGCAAACTGTCTTGCACACGTACAAAGGGTTTATCACTATAAGCCTTTGTGAATGCTGAAGCTACATCAGCTACAGTTACGTCCTTCTTCAACTTACAATAAACTGTCGCCATGATGCCACGATTAACGGGTAAAAGCGACGTTGAAAACTGAATCTCAGGCATTTCCGGATTAAAGCCCTGCAAGGTTTGAACAATTTCAGGAATATGCTGATGATGATTGAGTTTATAAGTCACGTAATTATCGTGAACATTGACAAAATGACTAGACTCACTCAAAGCCTTACCCGCACCAGTTAAACCAGACTTAGCATCCACAATGACACTCTCCGTCTCAATCAAACTAACTGCCACCAAAGGAATCAAGGCTAACTCTGTCGCTGTCGCATAGCATCCAGGATTGGCAATAAATTTCTTATCCTTCACATCTGTATATTCAGACAATGAATATGTAAATTTATTCAAAACCATTTCCTTGGCAGGTGTTTTTTTATACCATTCTTGATAAACATCTGCCGGCAAGCGATGATCACCAGACAAATCAATAATAGGAAAATCAGCCAGAACAAATTCCTCTGCTAGCGAGCTAGCGACTCCTGAAGGTGTGGCAAAGAAAACCAGATCCGCCTTTTGCATAATCTTTTCCGCATCGTAAGCTTCAATTTCTAAGTCACAAACACCTGTCAGATAGGGATACACATCAGACAATCGTCGGCCCACTTCCTTGGTTGCGTGAATAGAAACAAGCTCCACTTTTTTATGATTATTCAAAATTTTAACTAACTCTAAACCACTATAACCAGTGATACCAACGATTGAAATTTTCATTTATGCACTCCTTTTGAATAAATATGCAACTAGTTTATTGTATTTTTATTCATTTGTCAAGGAAGAATTGAAATTAACATGAAAAAAACAAGCAGTCTTTTTCAACTACTTGTTTCATGATTGTTATCTAGTTATTAAATAATTGCAAGTTGGCAATACGATCGACTGCTTCAACCAGACGTTCTGGCTCTACCAAAAGCCCGATACGAACATAAGCATCTCCTGCAGGACCAAATCCTTTACCTGGTGCCACAGCAACATGGGCCTTCTCAAGCAAAAGATCCGCAAAACTCTCACTAGTGTAACCCTCTGGTACAGGCATCCAAGCATAGAAAGAACCTTTGGATGGAAAGGCCTTCCAGCCAATCTTAGCAGCTGCCTGGACAAAAGCATCTCGACGGCTATCATAAGTCGCATTCAGTTGAGCAACAGCCTCCTCAGATTTAGGATCTAAGAGGGCTGCAATCCCAGCCTCCTGCAAGGCAGGAAAGATTCCCACAAAAAGATGGTCTTGAATCAGATTTAAAGCTTCAATCATTTGGTCATTCCCAGCAGCAAAGGCCAAACGCCAACCAGCCATATTGAAGGTTTTCGAGAAAGTATAGAACTCAATTCCCACATCTTTAGCACCAGGTGTTGATAAGAAGCTAGGATTCTCATAGCCTCGATAGCCCAAAGCTCCGTAAGCTAAATCACTCACCACACCAACTTCGTAGGTCTTAGCCCAGGCAACCAACTTTTCATAAAAGGCCTTAGTCGCCACAGCACCCGTAGGATTATTTGGATAATTGATATAGATAAACTTAGCACGGCGAGCTGTCTCTTCAGGGATGGCATCCAAATCTGGCAAGAAATCATTTTCAGCCGTCAATGGAAAGGTCTCATAGGCTACACGTCCTAGACTCACTCCTGATAAATAATCAGGGTAACCTGGATCAGGTAGGAGCAGGAGGTCACCTGGATTCATCAAAGCTAGGGGTAATTCCACAAGCCCAATTTTAGCACCTCCCATGACACAAATCTCACGCTCCGCATCCAAATCGACCCCATAATGTTTCTTGTAAAAACTAGCAGCAGCTTCCTTAAAAGGACGATTGCCTCGAAACTGTGAATACTTATGGCTAGCAGGTTTTTTCGCTGAAAGGCACAGCGCCTCAACAATATGGTCATAGGTCGGTTGGCCAGGATTGCCCTGACCAAGATTGATAACATCTGCTCCTTCCGCCACCTTGGCATTAACTTTAGCAACCAAACCTGCAAAAAACTGTTCTGGCAATGCCTTCAATAAGTCAGATTCTTCAAATAACATAAACACTCCTTAATGATACAAGTCCGTGCGACGATCCTCAAAAACAGGAATCTGACCTCGAACCTTATCTACCTCTTCAAGATTAATATCAGCCGTAAAAACGCCCTCCTCATTCTCCTTGGTTTGTAAGACCACATTTCCAAGTGGATCTATAACCATAGAATGTCCTGAAAAGACATCGTCCGGTCCTGCTCCAACACGATTGACAGCAACTACAAAAGCTTGATTTTCAACTGCACGCGCCTTTAACAAAATCTCCCATTGCTGCACTCGAGGTTCCGGCCACTGCGCTACCACAAAAAGTACCTTGGCCCCTTGTGCCATCTGTGTTCGCACCCATTCAGGAAAACGGATATCATAACAAATGACACTGGCAGCTATCACACCATCAAGCTCAAAAACAGACTCATTCGACCCAGCAGACATGTACTGGTTCTCTGCCATAAGGCCAAAGAGATGGACCTTGCTATAGGTATTGATTAGGTCCCCAGACTTATTGTAGACATAGGTCGTGTTGTAATATTTGCCATCTTTCTCAATAGCAACGGACCCTCCGATAATAGCTACAGCATGTTTCCTAGCAAAATGAGACAAGAGTTCTTGAGAGTCCAATCCATCCTTATCCGCAAGCCCATCAAGTTCATTTAAAGCATAGCCTGTATTCCACATTTCAGGAAGCACAATAACATCGGGATTGTCATCAAGCGCCCTTTCCAGCATCTCTATGACGTGTTTTTTATTTTCCACAGGCTTTCCGTGAACGACATCCATCTGTACCAACGCAATTTTCATAATAACCTCGATTCTATATTAACCATTATAGCACTCCAAAAGGCGTCACAAAAATTGAAAAATTCAATCTCATGATAAAGAAAGGCTATCAAAAAAGGCTGGACATAATGTCCAACCTAATCATTATTACACTAAGCAATATCAACGTAACGACGAACACCGCTCACTGTCATGTATGAAAGCCATGTGTGACCGTCCGCTGTCAAAACCTTATCGTAGTTAACACTCATACCCTTGTCATAGTAAGCCAATTCTGGACTTGAAACCTTGGCTTCTGCCTTGATTGACGCACGACCTGTGAAGGTATAACGGCCTGATTCTGGGAGACTTGGCTTCGCAGCTGGTTTGCTTGCTTCTGGCTTAGCTGCTGCAATGTCAACGTAACGACGAGCACCACTTGTTGTCATGTATGAAAGCCATTGACGACCATCAGCTGTCAAAACCTTATCGTAGTTAACACTCATACCCTTGTCATAATAAGCTAATTCTGGGCTTGAAACTTTAGCTTCTGCCTTAATTGACGCACGACTTGTGAAGGTATAAGTGCCTGATTCTGGCAGACTTGGTTTATCCGCTGGTTTAGCAACTGGTTTAACTTCTGGTTTAGTTTCTGTAGCTTTAACTGTTGCAATATCAACGTAACGACGGGCACCGCTTGCTGTCATGTATGAAAGCCATTGATGACCATCGGCTGTCAAAACTTTGTCATAGTTAACACTCATGCCCTTGTCATAGTAGGCCAACTCTGGGCTTGAAACCTTAGCTTCTGCCTTGATTGACGCACGACCTGTGAAGGTATAAGTTCCTGTCGCTGGAAGGTTGATGGCACCTGTAGTGGCTGGTTTGCTTTCAGCAGGTTTGCTGCTAGTAGCATAATCGCCACCTTCGATACCAAAGTACTCTTCCAAGCTCAATCCTGAATCGTGGATGTCTTTAGCTTCTTTACCCACATAGCGGATGTGCCATGCTTCTGGCATATAGCCAGTTGAAGCTTCTTTACCTGCTTGGAAACGCACGATAAAGCCGTAGTTATGTGCATTGTCTTTAAGCCATTGACTAGCTCGTGCATCTTCAAGCAAGTTACCAGACTTATCAGTCAAATCAAAGACCAAACCAGTTTGGTGTTCGCTGAATCCAGGACGAGCTGAATAACGATCCGCAGCTGCTTGACCATCACGACTAACATAGTTGTCGTAAAGAGTCTTTTGATAATCGTAAGAACGGAAACCACTGTATGAACGTCCAACATTCAACCCTTGATTAATCATATCATCACGAAGTCGAACAAAAGCTGCCTTAGCTGTAGGATTTTCACCTGGATTATAGTCCTTAGAAAGACCATGCTTCTTATTGACAACGATAATATCATCGTATTTACCACGAACACTGTAGTAAGAACCGTTATTGGTCAATTTCCCTGTCACTTGAGTTTCAGTGATTTGAGGGACTGTAGCTGTAGTTTCTGTGATATAGGTTCTCTTACCATCCAACATATAGTAAAGATGCACAGAATAAGTACCCGCATCCCCCTTATGGCTAGCTGTGTCTACATGAACCTTGTAACTTCCATCTGACTGTTTATCAGCATGGTACCATGTAAGGTCGTCTTGGCCATTCTTATCTGACCAGATTGGAACACGCACTTCTTTAACTTCTTTGCCACCACCTGAAACATCAGTTACGACAACATCAAAACCATTAGAGGTTTCATTATTGATGGTCAATTTTCCTGTTACTTGAGATTCAAGGACTGTGGCTGTGGTTTCTGTGATATAGGTTCTCTTGCCATCCAACATATAGTAAAGATGCACAGAATAGGTACCAGCATCGCCCTTATGGCTGGCTTTATCTACATGAACCTTGTAGCTTCCATCTGACTGTTTATCAGCATGATACCAAGTGAGGTCATCTTGACCATCTTTATCTGACCAAATTGGGACACGGACTTCTTTAACTTCTTTGCCACCACCTGAAACATTGGTTACGACTACATCGAAGCCATTAGAAGTTTGGTTGTTGATAGTAAGGTTACCAGAAACACGGTTTTCTTGTGGTTTAGACTCAGTAGTTTTCAAAGTCGCAATATCCACATAACGACGTGTACCACTGTAGCTAATGTAAGAAATCCATTGGTGGTTATCCGCAGTCAAGACCTTGTCATAGTTCACTTTGTAGCCTTTTTCCAAGGTATAAAGTGTTTCTGCAGAAGCCTTAGGTTCATTTTTAACATTCAAGCTACGTGTCACATTATAAGTACCACTTGCTGGAAGCTTTTCAGCACCGCTAGTTTCTGGTTTTGCTTGATTAGTCTCTGTTGGTTTAGCAGCTGGTGTTTCAGCTTTGGCAGGTATCAAAGTCGCAATATCGGCATAATAGCGAACATAGTCATACCCAAGGTAAGAAATCCATTGGTGATTATCCGCAGTCAAAACTTTGTCATAGATAACATGGTCACCCTTACTGAAAACAAAAGTAGGTTTGAGGTCTGCTTTTGGTTCTTTCTTAATATTTGTGTCACGTGTAAAGTAGAAAGTTCCTGTCGCTGGGATGTTCAAAGCCCCTGTTGTAGCTTGAGCGCCATTAGAAGGCTTACCATCCCCATTACCACTATTACCGTTACCACTACCAGCTGCCACTGGTTTCACTGGCGCATAACGACGCACGCCAGAGTATGATTTGTAGCTAATCCATTGGTAGCCGTCAGCTGTCACGACTTGGTCATAAAAGACGCTGTCCCCTGGATTCACATAAAATTCAGCCTTGGCAGAAACCTTAGGTTGATTCTTGATTTCTGTACGTTCCTTGTAGACATAAGTTCCTTGGCTTGGAAGGTCGCTGTCTGTAGTTGCTGTTGGTGTGCTCACCAAGCTCGTATTAACAGCCGCTCTCACCATACTAGATACATCAAGATTAGCTTCTTTTTCAGATAAATCCGTGCGATTTGCCACAGCTGAAGGGGTAACTGCACTTTCAGATGCTTTATCAGCTGTTTGTGAGGCACTAGCTTCACTTGTCGCTTCGCTAGTAGCGGTTTCACTAGCTGTTTGGCTAGTTGTTGAGGCTTGACTAGCTTTCTCACTTGACGCTGCCCCATCTGTTGCTACACCACTGAAAACATCAGCCGCTGTTACGGCATCACTATCTGAAGTCGCACGCAAAGTGGCATCTGAGGTTGTTGCGACTTCGTGGTGTTCGTCAGCCAAAGCTTGGCCTGCAAAGACCAAACTAGCTCCTAAAAGAACTGACGCAGCCCCAAAAGAATATTTACGAATTGAAAAACGTTGTTGTTCGTGTAAAAATTTTTCTCGTTTCATATTATTATTTCTCTCTATCCAATTGTTGTTACCGATTGATTGTAACACTAGATGACAAATATTACAACTATTTTACAAAAATTACTTAATATTTCTCACTTGTCCACTAGTATACCAAATTTTTTGACTTGTTCCCACTTAAATCATAAACTGTCCGATTTTCGTCATAATCGACAAAAATGACTGACTTATACTTATATATTCGTTATTTTTCCAAAAAATGGAATGTAAAATAAAAACACGACAGCTTTAAATGCCATCATGTTTCATTTTTGAACCTTATATCAATGTCCTACATCTGAATATGAAATGTAGTATCGTTGACCATCTTTAACAAAACTATACCAGTTTCCATCAGGTAAAATTTCATATTTATCCCAATCAACGTCTCCGGCAGGAAGTGTAGAAACTGCTCCGCTATCTTTATCTGGTGCAGCATATACAGGTGTTTCCTCATCAAGTGTCAATGTTCCAGAAGTTGCTGTCCAAGCACCTCGACCACCTTCAACTCCTCCAACTTGAGAAGCTGGTGTTGTAGCTTCAGCCACTTGCCCGCCATCTGTAGCGCCTGCTTGAGCTTGTTCTTGAGAAGAAGCCTTAGGTGCTACTGCTGAGGCCTGAGTGCCATTTTCTTCATTTGTGGCTACTGAAGATGATGATTGAGCTGATTTTTTATCCTTCTTAACGGCCTTACTTGAGCTTGAAGATGACTTTTTAACCGTTTTGACTGGACTGCTACTTGTGCTAACACGGGCTGATTCATGGCTGTTAAATTTAGTCACCAAAAAGACAGCAAGGATAATTACGATAAGAGCTGATACTAAACCAATAAGTTTACTTGTATTTTTCATGAGTGATGTTCCTTTTCTGATAATTTACTAGGTTATTATAATATATAGACAACTAAATTTTTCATTGAAGTCATAAACAGTCGTTTTTTCGTCATAATCAAACTACATCTTCTATTTTTAGTGTCTGTTTAAAACGATAGTCTTTAGATTGTGTTGACAAAGAACAATTAGGGTACTTCCCTAAAATCTCTCGAACAGTGGACAGACCTATACCGCGGCCCTCTCCTTTACTTGAGTGACCAAGTTTAAAGATACCGACTGTATTGATAGATTCTTGAGCAATGGTATTCTCTACTATTACTACCTTTGTCTCTCCACTGATAAGAGCAATGTTTACTTCTTTAGTAGTGCTATCCAGACTAGCTTCAATAGCATTATCCAAAAAAATAGACAACACTGTTATGAAATCCAACAATTCCATCCTCGATACTTCAAAGATATCACTGACCTCAAGGTGAATGGTAATGGACTGACCTTGTGCTTCCAAGATTTTACTAGCCAAGACACCTTTAACAGCTTCATCTTTAATATTAATCAAGTTGGCAATTTCGTACTGTTTCCCCTCAATCCGAGTCTTTGTTTTTTCAAGAATGTTATCGTAGATATCGGAAATAATAGCCATATCCTTGGAGTCAATACCATATTTTATACTAGACAAAACATTTAAGTAATCATGCCTGAAGCGACGAAGATCCGTATAGAGTTGCTCGATTTGTTGACTATAATGAGCCAAATCACTAATTTGCCTATCTTTTTGGAGAAGGACTTCTTCTTTGAGTCTTTCGCTGAAGGTCGCATTGATATAAACAAGGGTCGCAAGAAAGAGTAAAGCATAGGTCACCACCAGATAAACATGCCAATCTCTTCCTCCAGGGCTCTGTTGCACAAAAAAAGTAATATATTGGAGAAGGGGGGCATAAGATAACATTGATATATCTATAAGCAATAAAAAGTACTTTGAAAATGACTTTCTAAAACCATAGTTCAACGCTTTGAAATCCACTTTTAAGGTCTTAATGATTAACCAAAATACGGGAAAGACCAACAACCCAATGACAAGATTTAAGTGAAAATGGTTAAGTACAATCAGATAATGACGATTGATAACTAAGGCAATCCCATAAATAATAAGATTGTGAACAAGACTTTCTATTACGATTGGAAACAAGCCATAGAAAATATCTAATAACCTATTGCCATAACGATTTCTGTAGAGGGAATAAACAACCAAGAAGGCATGCCCTAAAACATAGGATAGAGCTGGAGAAAGCACAAATAAAAATCGGATAATCAAGGGGATGATGATATACCATCTTAGCTTTATCTTCTCGGAGGTAATGTATTGATAAATGAGAATAAAGAGGATAATCTCCACTAAAAAGTCTAGATTATCCAACACAAAATTGATTGCTATCATAGGCTGATTCTCTCAAGCAATTTCTTTACTTTCAACTTTGAAACATAGCAGATACCACCATTTTCAAAATAGACCGTCCCCGTACTTTTATCTAATTTGATGATATTTTCTGGATTGATAAGGAAAGATTTGTGGCATTTAAACAGTCTAGGGTCACTCTTTTCAATTTGAGAGAGACTGCCATAAAACTCAATCTGCTCCTCTTTAGTATAAAGGATAACCTTATGAACGATATCTGACGTCTCAAAGTACAAGATATCATGAAAGGGAACCTGAATAACGGTCTTAGCATTCTCAATCCGAAAAGCGTCTTCTGGATTCTGACTCTGTATCTTTTTGCAGGTTAATAAGATAATACTTTCCACACGCTTTTGAAAATCCTCTCCCTCCAAAGACTTATCAATAAAGTCTAGAGCTGCCAGTTGGTATTGAAAAGTCAAGGGCAGATACTCTGAATGGGTCGTGAAGAAAACAATATTGGCATAGGGATCATTCTTGCGAATCTGCTTAGCCACTTCCAAACCTTTTTTAGTATCGTCTTTAATTTGAATGTCCAAGAAAAAGAGCTGATGAGACCCTCGCTCGGTAATAGACTCTAATAGTTGATTGGGTTTGTCAAAAACCTCAAAGTCGCCCACTTTAATATTATTTTTCTTAAGAATCGTATGAATAACCTCTTCAATACGATTTTGTTGGATAAAATGATCCTCTAAAACATAGATGTTAAGCATGGCATAACTTCCTTTAGCATAATCTTAAGAGATATTCCAAGTCGGTGCAGTTCCTTTAATAAACGAATCTCTCTTATTTATTCAAAATGAGATTTATTGCTCTCTTTACTTATTTTACATTTTTATTACAAAAAAACAATAGTTTGTAACATTTTTTGCTTCAATCAACTAAAAAAACACCCCACAAAGTTAGATTTTATCTGTCTAACTTTTGGAGTGCAGTTCATAAATAGCAATCTTTTTCGTACTAGTTACGATAATAAGGGACACCTTCAGCAGTTTGGTCCTGACCAATAACAAGGTAATCAGAGCCGTTACTACCTCCAGAAATCGCTCTCAATGCAGCTGAGCTTGTATCTGAGAAAACTCCTGCATAGAAAATATTATCTGAAACTCTTTGAGGCTTCAATTGAGCAGTATAACCTGTTGAGTTTTTAATAATTGTACCATCAGCGTTAATTGTAACTGATTCACCATTCGCATTAGTCCAAGTTCCCACAAGAGAGCTAATATCACCATTATCAAGGGCACCAAAGTCAAGCGAGGATTGACTATTATTTGTGTTCTTCTCAGATTTAGCCTTATCTGTTCCAGCTGCAGATTCAGCCACTTGTCCACCATCTGTAGTACCTGCTTGAGCTTGTTCTTGAGAAGAAGCCTTAGGTGCT
>ERZ772928.318-NODE-318-length-22354-cov-9.225840_pt1 | contig 22354 bp, 12 predicted proteins | sample MGYA00511686_ERZ772928 | MGnify/ENA primary metagenome ERZ772928 (study PRJEB29015, sample SAMEA2738063) | human oral metagenome | biome: human oral; feature: human-associated habitat; material: saliva | place: China | collected 2219 ... | reverse complement strand
AAGCGGCTAAACGATTTAGAGATCATTATGATTATTGGTATAAAATTCTAGATAATGATAATAAAGAAAAATTATACAGAAGTGTTCTAGTCTATGATGCATTTAGATTTGGTACAGATGAAAAAGAAGATAAAGATACATACCAAGCAACTTTTGAAACTAATCATCCAGCGATAAAACATTTCTTTGGTCCAGCAGGAAATAATGTTGTTCATAATTCTAATGGAGCATACGCTACAGGGGATGCATTCTATTATATGGCATATCGTATGCTTGATAAAGATGGTGCGGTAACTTATACACACGAAATGACGCATAACTCAGATAGAGAAATTTATCTTGGAGGATATGGAAGACGAAATGGACTTGGACCAGAGTTTTATGCTAAAGGATTGTTACAAGCTCCTGATCATCCATATGACCCTACTATTACGATTAACTCTATATTGAAATATGAAGAATCAGAAGATCCAACTAGACTTCAGGTAAAAGATCCTACAAAACGATTTAATAATGCAGAAGACTTGCAAAAATATATGCATAATATGTTTGATGTAATTTATATGCTAGAATATCTAGAAGGTAATGCAGTTGTTAACTTAGATATTTCTAAGAAAAATGACTTGTTGAGAAAAATAGAAAATAAATTTGAACTGGATCCAGACGGAAGTAAAGTATATGCAACTAATGTTATTCGTTACTTAAATGATAGTGAACTTAGCAAATTAACGACATTTAATAGTCTAATTGAAAATGATGTTATTACAAGAAGAGGATATGAAAATGACAATGATAATACCTTTAAACGAAATGGCTATTATACAATTAAACTATTTTCACCAATATATTCTGCTCTAAGTAATGATAAAGGAACTCCGGGTGATTTAATGGGACGTCGTATGGCGTTCGAGTTGTTAGCTGCAAAAGGTTTTAAAGATGGAATGGTACCATATATTTCTAATCAATACGCAGAAGAAGCAAAAGCAAATGGTGACGTTATTACATCATATGGTAAAAAAATCGGTAATGTAACTGATGATTTAGTGCTTAAGAAAGTGTTTAATAATGAATATAAATCATGGATTGATTTCAAAAAAGCAATGTATAATGAGCGAATAGCTAAATTCAATAATCTAATAAGTATTAGCTTTTATAATCCAAATGTAAGTTTCTCAAGAAATAGTAAGGTAACAATAACTAATATTGATATGCTTCGTAAAATGATAACTGATGCTGTTAAAGCTGATGCAGAGGATGAACTAGCGAAAATGTATCTTGAACATAATAGAGTTCATAAACTTAAACAAGCAATCTTTAAAGCTTACCTAGATCAAACGAATGATTTTAGAAGTTCAATTTTTGAGAATAAAAAATAGCGTTTGCTATTAGGAAATAAAAAGTAAAGGTAGAGGATTACAATTGTCATTATTAAAAAAAGATAAATTTTCCATTCGGAAAATAAAAGGTATTGTTGGCTCAGTATTCTTGGGAAGTCTTTTATTCGCACCGTCAATTGTTGGTGCATCTACATATCACTACTTGGATTATAGTAATTTAACACAAACTGAACGTGATCAACTCAAACAAGGTAGACCTGACGAATCAAAAGAATCATATGCTTTGGTTTATGAGAAAGACGCACTACCCAATACTGGTCAATCACAATCTATTATGACTGTATTTGGTTTATTGACCATCAGTAGTCTTGTTGTAGTTATTACAAAAGATAAGAGAAATAAAAAAATAGCTACATTTTTGATTGTAGGGGCGACAGGTTTAGTTACACTATCAACTGCTTCAGCACTTAATTTGAATGCTACCATCCATGAGTCTGGACGTGATGGTGTGTTGCAAATTTCTGGTTACAGATATGTTGGTTACTTGGAGCTTGATGATAGAAGTGTTTCGTCGGTTTCTCAGGCATCAACTGTTTCGCCAGTTGAGCAACCCAAAGTTGTGACAGACAAAGGAGAACCTGAGGTTCAAGCAGCGTTACCAGAAGCTATTGTAACTGAAAAAGGCGAAGCCTTAGTTCAGCCTGAATTGCCAGAAGCCGTAGTCTCAGAGAAGGTAGAACCAGCAGTTCAACCAGTATTACCAGAAGCCGTAGTCTCAGAGAAGATAGAACCAGCAGTTCATGAAAAATCAGAATATACGGCTCCTTTAAGTACAGTCCCAGACGAAGCTCCTAAAGTAGAGAAAACTGAGTACACAGCTCCTGTAGGTACAGTTCCAGATGAAGCGCCTAAAACTGAGAAACCAGAATATACTGAACCTGCAGGTGCAACAGGAGTGGATGAAAATGGAAACTTACTTGAGCCACCTGTTAGCGAAAAACCAGCATACACGGAACCAGTAGGTGCAACAGGAGTAGATGAAAATGGAAACTTGATTGAGCCACCTATTATCGACATTCCAGAGTATACTGAACCAATATCTACAGTTTCAGAAATTGCATCAGAAAGAGAAGAGTTGCCTTCTTTACATACCGATATCCGGACCGAAACTATTTCTAAAACGACTATAGAAGAATCTGAACCTACCAAATTTATAGGCGATGATTCTGTTAAACAAATTGGTGAGGATGGCGAACGTCAAATTGTTACTAGCTATGAAGAGTTACATGGCAAAAAAATTAGTGAACCAGTTGAAACAGTAACTATTTTGAAAGAAATGAAGCCTGAAATTCTTGTAAAAGGTACAAAAGAAAAGCCTAAAGAAAAAACGGCTCCTGTTTTAACTTTGGAGCGAACAGATACAAATGTATTAGACCGCTCCGCAAATCTTTCTTATCATTTGGTTAATACAGATGGAGTCAAGATCAATAAAATTACTGCGACAATTAAAGATGGAAATGAAATTGTCAAAACAGTAGATTTAACTTCAGAGCAATTAGATAAGCAGGTAGAAGATTTAAAATTCTACAAGGACTATAAGATAGAAACCACTATGACCTATGACCGTGGTAAGGGAGAAGAAACTGCAACATTAGAAGAGAAACCACTTCGCTTGGATTTGAAAAAAGTTGAAATTAAAAATATCGCATCTACTAATTTAGTGAAGGTAAATGACGATGGTACTGAAACACCTAGTGATTTCATGACTGAAAAACCTTCAGATGAAGATGTGAAGAAGATGTACTTGAAAATCACTAGTCGTGATAATAAAGTAACACGTTTAGCAGTTGATAAGATTGACTTGGTGACTGAAAAAGAAAAAGAACTTTATAAAATTACAGCAACTGCTCAAGATTTGATTCAACATACAGACCCATCTAAGGTTCGTAATCAGTATATTCACTACCTCGAAAAACCTGTACCAAAAACGGATAATGTTTACTACAACTTTAAAGAGTTGGTTGAGGCGATGAGAGCGGACATGAAAGGTACATTTAAAATCGGAGCAGATTTGAATGCAGAAAATGTACCAACACCTAATAAAGAATATGTAACAGGGACATTTAGAGGTACATTGACCAGTGTAGAAGGAAAACAGTATTCAATTCATAACATGAAACGTCAATTATTCGGTGGTATCGAAGGTGGTTCAGTAAAAAATATTAACTTAGCAAACGTTAATATCAATATGCCTTGGATTAATGATATTTCAGCACTTGCTAAGACTGTTAAAAATGCGACAGTTGAGAATATCAAGGTTACTGGTAGCATTCTTGGAAACAATAGTATTGCTGGTATTGTTAATAAAATTGATCGTGGTGGTCTGTTAAGAAATGTGGCATTTATCGGTAAATTACAGGCTGTTGGTGATCGTGATTGGAATTTAGCTGGTATTGCTGGTGAAATTTGGAAAGGTAACTTAGATAGAGCATATGCTGATGTAACAATCACAGGTAAACGAGCTAGAGCTGCTGGACTTGTTGCGAAATCTGATAATGGTATGGATAATTTCACTGTAGGAAAAGAGGGCTCTGTTCGTCATTCAGTTGCTAAAGGTACAATTGACATTGATAATCCAGTTGATGTTGGTGGATTTATCAGTTCTAACTGGGTATTAGGGCAAATTGAAGATAACGTATCAATGGTGAAAGTGTCTAAAGGCGAAATCTTCTATGGGTCAAGAAATATAGATGACGAAGATGGTTACTTCTCAGGTAATAGACTTGAAAATGATTTCGTTGTTCGTAATATGAGTACAGGAACTTCTTCCTATCAACGTTCTAAGCGTGTTAAAGAAATTAGTTTAGAAGAGGCTAATAAGAAAATTAAAGGGTACAATATAACAGCTAGTGGATTTGAAATTAGTGCTCTTCCTGAAGATACGCTTAACCGTACAACACCAAAATCAGAGGAATACAAATCAACGCAAGACTACAAAACAGAACGTGATTTAGCTTATCGAAATATTGCAAAACTCCAACCATTCTACAATAAAGAATGGATTGTTAACCAAGGCAACAAGTTGCTTGAAGAATCAAACTTAGTTAAGAAAGAAGTTCTTTCTGTTACGGGTATGAAGGATGGTCAATTCGTGACTGATTTATCAGATATTGATAAGATTATGCTTCACTATGCTGATGGTACTAAGGAAGAAATGGATGTTACTAAGAATGCTGATTCTAAAGTGAAACAAGTTCGTGAATATACCATCGCTGGACAAAACGTTGTTTATACACCAAATATGGTTGAGAAAGACCGTGTGAAACTGATTGCAGATGTGAAAGAGAAGTTAGCTTCAGTCACATACGATTCGCAAGATGTTCGTAAAATTATTGGAAATCCAGCTGATTTGTATCTAGAAGAAAGCTTTACTGATGTCAAAGACAATCTTGATAAATTTGTGAAAGCTTTAGTCGAAAATGAAGATCATCAGTTAAATCGTGATGAAATGGCTGAAAAAGCATTACTTAAGAAAGTAGAAGATAATAAAGCGAAAATCATGATGGCTCTATCTTACTTGAACCGCTACTATAACATTAAGTATACTGACAACAGTATGAGTATCAAAGACATTATGATATTTAAACCTGACTTCTACGGTAAAACTCCAAGTGTGTTAGATCGCTTGATTAACATTGGGTCTAGCGAGAAGAACTTAAAGGGGGACCGAACTCAGGACGCTTATCGTGAAATCATTGCAGGTAATACTGGTAAAGGTAGTCTTCGTAACTTCCTAGAATACAACATGCGTTTGTTCACTGAGGATAAAGACATTAACGATTGGTTTATCCATTCTGCTAAAAATGTTTATGTTTCAGAACCTAAGACAACAAATACAGAGTTGAAAGATAAACGTCACCGTGTATTCGATGGTTTAGATAACGGTGTTCATGGACGTATGATTTTGCCTTTATTAACGCTTAAGAATGCTCATATGTTCTTAATTTCAACATACAATACGATGGCTTATAGTTCATTTGAGAAATATGGTAAACATACAGAAGAAGCTAGAAATGAATTCAAAAAAGAAATTGATAAGGTTGCACATGCACAACAAACTTACCTTGACTTCTGGTCACGTTTAGCATTGCCAAGTGTACGAGATAGATTGCTTAAGAGTGAGAAAATGGTTCCGACACCTGTATGGGATAACCAGACCTACAATGGTTCTCCTGTAGATCGTCGAGGATTTGACAGTAAGGGTAACCCTGTAGCCCCAATTCGTGAATTATATGGTCCAACATGGCGACACCATGATAGAGACTGGCGTATGGGCGCTATGGCCTCAATATTCCCTAATCCAAATAATGATGACAAGGTCTTGTTTATGGTTACGGATATGATTAGTCCGTTTGGTATTTCAGCCTTTACTCACGAAACAACACACGTAAACGATAGAATGCTTTATTTCGGTGGTCATAAGCATCGTCAAGGTACAGATGTTGAAGCCTATGCTCAAGGTATGTTACAAACACCTGATAAATCAACAACTAATGGTGAATATGGTGCTTTAGGTTTGAATATGGCTTATCATCGTGAAAATGATGGTAATCAATGGTATAACTATGATCCAGACAAATTGAAAACTCGTGAAGATATTGATCGCTACATGAAGAACTACAATGAAGCGTTAATGATGTTGGATTATGTTGAAGCAGATGCTGTAATTCCAAAATTAAATGGTGATAATAGCAAGTGGTTCAAGAAAATTGACAGAGTCGATAGACATGTTGATGGCTTAAATAATTTAACTGCTCCACACCAATGGGACAAAGTTCGTGACTTAAACGAAGGAGAGAAAACTAAGCCATTGTCAAGTATTGATGATTTGGTTGATAATAACTTTATGACCAAACATAACAATCCTGGTAATGGTGTGTTCCGACCAGAGGACTTCACGCCTAATTCGGCATATGTTAATGTTCAAATGATGGCTGGTATTTATGGTGGTAATACAAGCAAAGGTGCTCCAGGTTCATTATCATTCAAGCACAATGCCTTCCGTATGTGGGGTTACTTTGGCTATGAAAATGGATTTATCGGATATGTATCTAGTAAATACCAAGGTGAAGCTGATAAACAAAACCAGGGTAGATTGGGTGATGATTTCATTATTAAAAAGGTTTCAGACAACCAATTCTTAAACCTAGAAGACTGGAAGAAACATTGGTATCACGATGTTAAAGCTAAAGCAGAGCAAGGATTTACTGCTATTGAAATTAACGGTAAACAAATTAGCAACTATACACAATTGAAGGATATCTTTGTTAAAGCGGTTGAGGAAGATTTAAAGAAATCGGGTGATTTCTCACATACTGTTGCACTCAAAGAAAAAGTGTTTAAAGCCCTGTTGAAAGCAACTGATGGTTTCTTTAATCCTTTGTTTAAATGAATATAACAAATTGCTATGTAATATGAGTCTGTACAAAAACTAGATTCAACATAAAACCACACAGTGATTTCAGTTTTATACTCAATGAAGCTGAAAGAAACATTGTGTGGTTTTTGAATGGTTAGCGTTTTATACCTAAAAAATCCCAAAAACTCATAAAATTCCACTCTTATACTCAATGAAAATCAAAGAGCAAACTAGAAAGCTAGCCGTAGGTTGCTCAAAACACTGTTTTGAGGTTGCAGATAGAACTGACGAAGTCAGCTCAAAACACTGTTTTGAGGTTGTGGATAGAACTGACGAAGTCAGCTCAAAACACTGTTTTGAGGTTGCAGATGGAAGCTGACGTGGTTTGAAGAGATTTTAGAAGAGTATTAGCTAACATATATTATTCTCTCCCTAATATGAAGTAATAGCTATAATAGATATTGAATTTCAAAGGATATACTTGAATTAAACTATGTCTTGAGTAAGACTTCAATAAAATGATAGACCTTCATTTTGAATTAGTATAATCTGGAAACAAGGGCGGACAAAATAAAGAAGTCATGATATAATATAAAGTAGATTTCTATGTCATAAAACAAGAACTGTTTGGACATCATTCATTTTAAAATTCTCTATGTTCAAACGATAATAAAATAGGGGCTCTAAACCCTTGATACGAAAGGAAAAAACTCAATGGCTACTATTCAATGGTTTCCTGGGCATATGTCCAAAGCTCGCAGGCAGGTTCAGGAAAATTTAAAATTTGTTGATTTTGTGACGATTTTGGTGGATGCTCGTCTACCATTATCTAGTCAAAATCCTATGTTGACCAAGATTGTTGGCGATAAACCAAAACTCTTGATTTTAAATAAGGCTGACCTTGCTGATCCAGCTATGACTAAGGAATGGCGCCAGTATTTTGAATCTCAGGGTATTCAAACTCTTGCTATAAATTCAAAAGAACAAGTGACTGTAAAAGTCGTGACAGAGGCCGCTAAAAAACTCATGGCTGATAAGATTGCTCGCCAAAAGGAACGTGGCATTCAGATTGAAACCTTGCGTACCATGATTATTGGGATTCCAAACGCTGGTAAATCCACTCTTATGAACCGTTTGGCTGGTAAGAAAATTGCTGTTGTTGGAAACAAGCCAGGGGTCACAAAAGGGCAACAATGGCTCAAAACCAACAAAGATTTGGAAATATTGGATACCCCTGGGATTCTTTGGCCTAAATTTGAAGATGAGTCAGTTGCTCTTAAGTTGGCACTAACAGGAGCTATTAAAGATCAACTCCTTCCCATGGATGAAGTGACTATTTTTGGTCTCAATTATTTCAAAGAACATTATCCAGAAAAGTTGGCCGAACGCTTCAAACAAATGAATCTTGAAGAGGAAGCTCCAGCAATTATCATGGATATGACGCGTGCCCTCGGTTTCCGTGATGACTATGACCGATTCTACACTCTCTTCGTGAAGGAAGTCCGCGATGGCAAACTTGGTAACTATACTTTAGATACATTGGAAGACCTCAATGACGACGATTAAAGAAATTAAAGAACTCCTTGCTACAGTCAAGGAGTTAGATAGTCCTGTTTTTTTAGAACTCGAAAAGGATACTCGGTCTGGAGTTCAAAAGGAAATCATCAAGCGTAAAAAAAACATTCAAGTTGAATTGGATGAGAATCTTCGCTTGGAAAAGATGCTTACTTATGAAAAAGATCTTTACAAGCAAGGTTTGACCTTGATTGCAGGTGTTGATGAAGTAGGTCGTGGTCCCCTGGCTGGTCCAGTAGTGGCCGCAGCAGTTATTTTGCCTCAAGGTTGTAAAATTAAGGGCCTTAATGACAGTAAAAAAATCCCTAAAAAGAAACATCTGGAGATTTTCCAAGCTGTTCAAGACCAAGCCCTGTCAATCGGAATCGGAATCATAGACAATCAAGTCATTGACCAAGTCAATATCTATGAAGCGACCAAACTAGCCATGAAAGAAGCTATTTCTCAGTTAAGTCTACAACCTGAGCACCTTTTGATTGATGCCATGAAACTAGACTTACCTATTTCTCAGACATCTATTATCAAGGGAGATGCTAATTCCCTCTCTATCGCAGCGGCTTCAATCATAGCTAAGGTTACACGTGATGAACTCATGAAGGATTACGATAGTCAATTTCCTGGTTATGATTTTTCGGCGAATGCTGGCTATGGTACAGCAAAGCATTTGGAAGGTATTGAAAAACAGGGAATTACAGCCATTCATCGTTTAAGTTTTGAACCCATAAAATCATTGGTTTCATCAAAACAAAAAAGTTAGGTTAAGGAAATAACAATGGAAGAACAGACGGAAATAATCCGCTCTAAAAAAGAATTTGCCTTTGCATCTAGTACCATATTAGCCCAAGTAGGAAGAGGGGTTATGGTCGGCCTTGTTGTCGGCATGATTGTTGGATCATTTCGATTTTTAATCGAAAAAGGTTTCCACTTTATTCAAGGACTTTATCGAGATCAAGCAAACCTAATACCTAATTTGTTTATAATTGGATTTTTGTATCTGATCATTTCCTTACTTAGTGCCAAACTAACTACATCAGAAAAGGATATTAAGGGATCAGGAATCCCTCAAGTTGAAGCTGAATTAAAAGGGCTTATGTCTTTGAACTGGTGGAGTGTTCTTTGGAAAAAGTATCTTCTTGGTACAGTAGCAATTGCTAGCGGATTGATGTTAGGTCGTGAAGGTCCCAGTATTCAATTAGGAGCAGTTGGTGGAAAAGGAATTGCAAAATGGCTCAAATCAAGCCCTGTAGAAGAGCGCTCTTTAATCGCTAGTGGAGCTGCTGCAGGTCTAGCTGCTGCCTTTAATGCTCCCATTGCGGGACTCCTATTTGTAGTAGAAGAAGTCTACCATCATTTCTCACGCTTTTTCTGGGTTTCTACTCTAGCAGCCAGTCTCGTAGCAAACTTTGTTTCTCTACTCATATTTGGCCTAACACCTGTACTGGATATGCCAGATAATATTCCTCTCATGACCCTGGATCAGTATTGGATATACCTCCTTATGGGAGTTTTTCTTGGACTATCTGGTTTTTTCTATGAGAAAGCTGTACTTAATGTTGGCAGAGTTTATGATTGGCTTGGTCAAAAAATCCGTTTGGATAGAGCGTATTATCCAATTCTAGCCTTCATTCTTATCATACCAGTCGGAATCTTCTTACCCCAAATTCTTGGTGGTGGAAATCAACTTGTCCTTTCTCTAACTGGTCAAAATTTTAGTTTTCAAGTCTTATTAGCATACTTTATCATCCGCTTTATTTGGAGCATGATTAGTTATGGAAGTGGCCTTCCTGGAGGTATATTTTTACCAATTTTAGCACTTGGTTCCTTACTCGGTGCCCTAGTTGGTGTTATTTGTGTCAATCTTGGACTTGTCAGTCAAGAGCAGTTTCCTATCTTTGTCATTCTAGGAATGAGTGGTTATTTTGGAGCAATATCCAAGGCTCCCTTAACTGCAATGATACTCGTAACTGAGATGGTAGGAGATATTCGCAACCTCATGCCACTTGGACTAGTAACATTGGTTGCCTACATCATCATGGATCTACTCAAGGGTGCGCCAGTCTATGAGGCTATGTTGGAAAAAATGCTACCAGAAGAAGCGTCGGATGAAGGAGAAGTCACCCTCATTGAAATTCCAGTTTCAGATAAAATCGCTGGAAAACAAGTACACGAACTCAACTTACCACACAATGTCCTCATCACAACCCAAGTTCATAATGGTAAGAGCCAAACAGTTAACGGCTCAACCAGAATGTATCTCGGTGATATGATTCATCTGGTTATTCCAAAAAGTGAAATTGGGAAAGTAAAAGATTTGTTGTTGTAGTTGTTTTACATAATTTATGTTATGTAAAACAACTTCTTAATTAAATATATTTGAAAACCGATTCTCAGCAATGAGATCGGTTATTTTTTACAGATAAGATATTTCACATACAAATAATTGAACTTTGGTAAAAATAAGACTATAATCAAGTTAGGAATGATAAAGCATAAAGCTAGAAAGGAGTTTACTGTATCAAATCTTTACAGTAAGATTAAAATCATGAAAAAGAAAACAATAGCAATTATACAATGTATTTTGTATATCATAGCTCCTTATATAGCTCTTCAGTTATGTAGAATGAACAGAAGTATCATTACTGATAATCTCTTTTTTATTTTCCTTATTCTGCTGACTATTTCATTCTGGTTTAGTATTTGGAAACTAGAAAAAGCACTAGCTAATGATTCACAATGAAACTCCAAAAAAACTGGAAATTCTTGTACTTTTCCCTAGATAGTGATTAAACCCTTGATACGACTGAGTTTAAGGCCTAATGTACACTCTTTGAAAAATGTACTTTATAATTGAAATGTACTTTATTTTAAGATTGGATAAAGTACATTTTCACTAAAATGCACATTAAAAAATTTTTAGCTATTCTAAGATCCAAAGTCTTTTTTATTACTTCTAAAAATCTCTATAACATCTTTCCGAAAAACTATAATTTTCTTGAAAAATATATAGGTCTATGCTATACTACTAGTAGACTTACTTATGGAGAAAATACATGAAACGTGAGATTTTACTAGAACGAATCGACAAACTAAAACAAATCATGCCCTGGTATGTTCTGGAATACTACCAATCTAAGCTTGCTGTTCCCTACAGTTTTACAACCTTGTACGAATATCTCAAGGAATATGATCGATTTTTCAGCTGGGTTTTGGAGTCTGGCATTTCAAACGTTGATAAAATGTCTGATATTCCTTTATCCGTATTGGAAAATCTAACCAAAAAAGATATGGAGGCCTTTATCCTTTATCTACGTGAACGTCCTTTGCTGAATGCTAATACGACAAAGCAAGGTGTTTCACAGACAACTATCAATCGAACTTTGTCAGCACTTTCTAGTCTTTACAAGTATCTGACAGAGGAAGTTGAAAATGATCAAGGCGAGCCTTATTTTTATCGTAATGTAATGAAGAAAGTTTCAACTAAGAAAAAGAAAGAAACCCTAGCTGCTAGAGCTGAAAATATCAAGCAAAAACTCTTTCTAGGTGATGAAACAGAAGGTTTCCTAACCTATATAGACCAAGAATATCCCAATGAGCTATCGAATCGTGCTCTCTCATCTTTTAATAAAAATAAAGAACGTGATTTGGCCATTATTGCCCTTCTACTGGCTTCAGGTGTCCGCTTGTCAGAAGCAGTTAATCTAGATCTAAAAGACCTGAATCTTAAGATGATGGTCATTGATGTCATTCGAAAAGGTGGAAAACGAGACTCTGTTAACGTTGCTGCCTTTGCTAAACCTTATCTAGAAAACTATCTCTCAATAAGAAGTCAGCGTTATCAGACTGAAAAAACAGATACAGCCCTTTTTTTGACTCTATACCGTGGAATTCCAAATCGAATTGATGCTTCTAGTGTTGAAAAAATGGTCGCTAAGTATTCTGAGAACTTTAAAGTACGTGTCACACCCCACAAACTCCGCCATACACTAGCAACTAGGCTCTATGATGCGACCAAATCTCAAGTATTAGTCAGTCACCAGCTAGGTCACGCAAGTACTCAAGTCACTGACCTCTATACCCATATCGTCAATGATGAGCAAAAAAATGCTTTAGACAGCTTATAATTTTACATAAATTATATTATGTAAATATTTCCTAAAGAAAGCTGGATAACTAGTCTTTAAAATCAGAAAAACGCATAATACCAGGTCTTGAAGCACCTGATATTATGCGTTTTGTTATGAATTTTTTTATTCATTCTCTATTAAAATAGATTTTATTAATTTTAAGAACTGACTTTTTTCATCACAACTTGTAGGCGCCATTCATATAATAGACCGGTTATCACTAAACTTACGATCAAACCAATCCAATAGCCGTATGCGCCTAGATCGGTTAGCTGGTCTAGCATAAAGCCGAGTGGAATAGAGATGCCCCAGTAGCCAATTAAACCCAAGTAAAAAGGAACCACAGTATCCTTATATCCTCTTAAAATACCTTGAAGGGGAGCTGCAAAGGTATCAGCTAACTGAAAGAACAGGCTATAAGTTAAGAATATTGCTGTTGTTTCTATAAATTTCGGATCATTTCCATATAAACTAGCTACATTATCTCTAAAAATATAGAGGAAGGACAAGGTAAAAGCTGCAAAAACAAGAGCTACACTTCTTCCTATATGAATAAATTTTTTTGCATCTTGGAATCGTTTAGCTCCAAGTTCGTAAGATACAACAATCGCCATGGCGGAAGAAATACTCATAGGAAAGGCGTACATGAGTGTTGAAAAGTTCATAGCAGATTGATGACTGGCTATAATGAGCGATGAAAATTTAGCCATCAACAAACCAACTACAGAGAAAACAGCTACTTCAGCAAAAACTGTTCCTCCTATTGGCAAACCAAGTCTGACACCTTCCTTCATTCTTTCAAAATCAAGGGGAATGATTTTGGAAAATTGATATTCCTTCAGCTTCTTATTCTTTATCAAAATGAAAATTGAAATGGCTAGAAGGCACCAATAAGCTAGAGATGTTCCTAAACCAGCTCCTGCTCCTCCTAACTCAGGCAAGCCAAAAACTCCATAAATCAAGAGATAGTTAAAGCCACTATTTAGAGGCAGTAACAAAAGCATCAGATACATGGAAAGTTTTGTGAATCCTAAGGAATCCAACAAGGAACGGATAACACTAAAAAGTAAGAGAGGAATAATACCAATCGCTAAAAACTGTAAATAGTATATAGCTACTGCGGCTACCTTTGGTTCTAAACCAATATGATTTAAAATTAATGGTGCTAGGAAAATCACCAATCCAAATAAGAAGATAGAAAGTCCTAAAGCTATGTAAATAAACTGATAAAAATCAGAAGCAACTTCTTCCTTTTTTCCTCTCCCTAAATTGTGTCCAATAATGGGAATCATAGCATAGACGATACCTGTCAAAAATGTGAAAAAAGGGTTCCATAAACTAGTTGCTGTAGAGACACCAGCCAAATCCATGGTATTGTATTGACCAGTCATAGTGGTATCTACAAAGGAAGCGGAATAATTGGCAAATTGATAAATCAGGATAGGGAAAAATATCTTTAAAAATAAGATAAACTTGTCTTTAAAACGATGAGTTGGATACATAAAAAGTCTCTATTCTTTAACATTATAGAGCAGGGTACCAACTAGTTTTGATAGACAATTTGTCCCTTACAGATGGTATATTTGACCTGCCCTTTTAAGTTTTCACCGATAAATGGTGAATTGGCTGCTTTAGAAGCAAAATGGGAGTCCACAAGACGGTCAGATTTAGGATCAAAAATAGTGATATCTGCTGGACCATTCTCAGCCAAGTAACCTGCTTCAAAGTTATAAAGTTTTGCTGGATTGTATGTCATCTTTTCAAGTAATTCCATCAAGCTCAACTCACCGGCTTCGACCAAATAGGTCAATCCGAGGGAAAGAGAGGTTTCCAAACCAGTCATACCAGATGGTGCTTTGGTAATATCCTCAACGTTTTTCTCATCTGCATGGTGAGGGGCGTGGTCAGTCGCGATAACTGTGATGACGCCTGATTTAAGACCCTCGATAACAGCACGACGGTCTGATTCCAAACGAAGCGGAGGATTCATCTTAGCATTGCTTCCTTGTGTCAAAAGGAGTGCTTCGGTCTTAGAAAAATGCTGTGGCGCTACTTCTGCTGTGACTTGCGCTCCCAATCCTTGAGCAAACTCCACTACTTTAACACTTTCTTCCTTAGACAAATGCTGGATGTGAACATGGGCCTTAGTTGCATAGGCAATCATGACATCACGCGCCATCATAGCGTACTCAGCCACCCCAGTCGCACCGCAGATATGGAAATGTTCTTTAGCAATATTTTCGTTAAACCCAAGAATCCCATTCAAACCTGGATCTTCCTCATGGAGACTAATAAAGGTATTAAGCTTTTTGGCTTCCTCCATGGCTTCCTTGACAACTTTACTGCTTTCAAGCGGAATACCATCATCTGAGAAACCAACCGCACCTGCTTCTAAGAGTGCCTTAAAGTCAGTCAAATCTTGGCCATTAAAGTTTTTAGTAATGGTCGCCACCGTCTTGACATTAATCTTTTCCTTGGCAGCTGATTGGAGAACTTCTTGCAAAGTCTCCACGTCTGAAATGGTTGGACTAGTATTAGCCATCATAACAACAGTTGTAAAACCACCTGCAGCGGCTGCTAGGGCACCAGTATGGATGTCTTCCTTGTGAGTCTGACCAGGTTCACGGAAATGAACATGAATATCGACCAAGCCAGGAGCAACTACAAGACCTGTAGCATCAATTATCTCTGCTCCTTCTTCTTCAATCTCAGGCGCAATTTTGATAATTTTTCCATCTTGAACTAAGACATCACACACTTGATCCAAACCAGACTCGGGATCCATTACACGACCATTTTTGATTAGTATCATCTGCTTTCTCCTTTATTCATAGAAATCAACTTGGGTATCCAACAATTTATCCCCATCATAAACAAACTTGGCCGAAAAGAAGGGTTTGTCCTCTAAAAGCCACTCAACAAAGGTATGGTCACCTTCCCAAGTCGGCTTACTCAAAACCTCATCATAGGGAACCCATTCTAGCGTCCCCTCGTTGCAGTCAATCAAGTCACCCTCAAACTCCGTCACCTTAAAAACATAAGTGTACCAGTCTAAATCTGGTGTGAATTCAGGAAATGTGATAACACCTTTTAGAACTGGCTTAGCTTTCAGTCCTGTTTCTTCGAGGATTTCACGTGTCGCGCATTCCTGAGGCGTCTCTCCACGCTCTAGTTTGCCACCCACACCAATCCATTTCCCTTCATGAACATCATTTGGCTTCTTATTACGGTGGAGCATAAGCAGTTCTTTCCCGTTATCAATGTAGCAAATTGTCGCTAACTGAGGCATATTCTCTCCTTATCTAAGCCAATCGATTGGCTCTTGTCCTGTCTCTTTTAAGAATGCATTGGCCTTGGAAAAAGGCTTGGAACCCCAAAATCCTCTATAAACCGACAAAGGACTGGGATGGGCTGATTCGATAACCAAGTGATGAGGATTGGTAATCAAGGCCTTCTTTTTGCGTGCATAAGCTCCCCATAGTACAAAAACGACTGGTCTATCTAGATGATTGACCACCTGAATCACAGCATCCGTAAAAGGCTCCCATATCTGACCAGCATGACCATTGGCACGTCCAGCCGGAACCGTCAAACAAGCATTAAGAAGCAAGACTCCTTGCTCAGCCCAAGCTGTCAAATCATGAGATTTCTTAACCCCGATATCATCTGACAATTCTTTCAAGATATTTTGCAAGGATGGCGGAGCTGGAATAGAGTCAGGTACAGAAAAACTCAAGCCCTGAGCTTGACCTGGCCCGTGATAGGGGTCTTGCCCTAGAATCACCACCTTAACTTCTTCAAGCGGTGTTGTCAAGAGAGCCTGAAAAACCTTTTCCTTGGGTGGATAAATAGTCCCCTGAGCATAGACCTGCTTCATAAACTGATTGATTTTCCCGAAATAACCCTCAGGTAATTGCTCCTTAATCAAAGCATGCCAAGATGAGTGTTGCATCGCCAACTCCTTCGTTTTTACTGCCTCTATTATAGCAAAAAGTGGCTATCTAAACCACTTTTTACAGTTTATCTAAACAATCCAGCAAGTCTTTGTAAGAATGGACTTCGTAGGTTGGCTGGGCTTGTGTGGGATTTTCGAGGTCATGAGGATTATACCAGATAGTGTCAATCCCCGCATTATTGCCACCTTGAATGTCGGCGGTTAGGGAATCTCCAATCATCAGCGTCTTTTCTTTGCTAAAACCTGCAATCTGTTGGCCAATATTTTCATAAAAGAGAGCATCAGGCTTTTGTGTTTGCAATTGTTCAGAGATAAAGACTTGATTGAAATAAGGTGCTAGACCAGATTGAGCCAAGCGCCCTGTCTGAATGGCAGTAATACCATTTGTCGCAGCATACAGCTCATAATCTCGCTCAATGAGGCTGTCTAAGAATTCATGAGCGCCTGAAAAAGTTTGCCCCTGCTGGGCAAGGTAAAATTGGTAACGCTGGGCTAGAAAACTACCATCTTTTTCCAGTCCAAAGTGAGCAAATAAACGAGAAAAGCGCGTGTTAACCAGCTCTTGTTTACTGATTTTCTTTTGCTCCAAGTCCTTCCAGAGAGCCTTGTTCATAGGAACGTAATAGTCTTTATAGGACTGAATATCTGCAACTCCTTCTTCTTTTAGAAGTTGCGTTAAAGCCACATCCTCAGCAACATCAAAATCAAGCAAGGTGTGGTCGAGATCGAAGAGTAGAAATTTGTAGGACAATTTGAGAGTTTTCCTTTCTAGCTACTTAATAGATTAGTTTATTTCTTCTTTTTCTTAGTCTTATTCATCAACATACCAACCACAACTGGAGTAACCACACTTCCCTTCGTTGAATTGAGAGGGTGAACATATTATACCAAAAACGAGAAGTCGTCACAAAGTACTGGAAACAATGGCTAAACCATTGAACTTATTCCCTCTATTTACGTGTATAATTTCCGTTAGCATCAAGTTGAATATAGTACGGTTTCATTCTATTACCAGCTAAATCTTCAGCCTCGACCTTTATTTTTTCATTAGACCAGATGAAGTTTTTTTCCATTCCCAAATCCCATATCTCAGAAGTAATGACACGTCGTTTCAATACTTGTCCTTTGGAGTTTGTGAGTGTCAAGTTAGTTGTTTCGTGAGAATCTAACGACAATTGTAATGATATAGATCCTTGATAATGAGATATTATGTTGATTTTTAAATCTGGAGCAACGGTATCATGGAAAGAAATGCTAATAGGATATATTCTTATTCCATAGAAACCAGGGTTTGCAGTAAATTTTCTGACCAGATAGACTAAATAATCTCCCTGCTTTTTGGGAATAAATGAAAATTTACCAAATCCTGTTCTAAAATTATTGTTGATGTCATACAATTCACTAACAAAAGTAATACCTTCGGGTAAATTAAATGCTTTTGCAGTATCCCACGGGTATTCATTAGGAAAATCATCTATCGTTATGACATTTTTATCAGTCAAAGTAGGATAGCGAACGGCATCATTCCAATTTAAATATTTTCTTGGGACAACTTCTACGAAGAAAGGAAAAGTGGAGTTCTGCTCTGAAGTGTCTCTTCCCCAAATTGTATCCCATTTAAGCTTAATTTTTTGTTCCCCTTTTCCTTCATAAGCTAGTAATTTAGGCAAATTCAGAAAGACTTCTGCGTTGTTAAACTTATCAGGGTGAAAATCAACACCATCAATGGTTTGAACTACTTTCCATTTGTCAGTTGGATAATAGTTTCTAATTGTACCGATAGAGTCAGATTCTCTCATATTTAAAGCTAGCCTAACAGCTTCCTCCGCGTTTGCAATCGGGTATTTAAGATTATCATGAACTTCGGAATATCTACCACTGGCGGACCGGATAATAATATTTTTCACTTGTTCTCCTGTTAATTTCGGATTAGCTGACCAAACCAAAGCTGCAATTCCTGACACATAAGGAGCAGCCATGGAGGTGCCTTCTTTTCTTGTGTAGCGACTGTTAATTGACGAGCTATATATTCCTTTTCCGTTTGATTTACCACCAGGAGCCACAACATCAACACGAGCACCAGTATTACTGAATGAAGATAGTTTATAATTTCCATCTACTTTTTCATTATCTATACTTCCGACAACGATAATACGGTTATACACATCCTGACTAATTTCAGGAGTGGTAGCATTCAAATCGGAATTCCACTGCGAATCAATCCAATTGGAATCAGCACTTTCCCCTTTTTCGTATTCATATCCAAAATCCTTTTTGCTATTTTCTTTATATTTAATGTTATTATCATTTCCAGCGCTTGTCACTATCAAAAAATCTTTTTTCTCTAGTAATTTCTCAAAAAATACCGCCGTATCTCTAGCAAGATCCTTTATATCTTGCTGAGCTTTTGCATTACCTTTGCTAGCTGAATATGTTATACCCGAATCAGGTGTGTAACCACGGCTATAGTTTATAATTTTTGCTCCACCCACAAAAATTTGTCTGTAAAATATAAAATATTCTTCCATAGTTGAAAATTTATTAAATTCGTTTTTCTCAATGCTTAGATACTCAGAAGAAGCTTCTAGGGAATCGTCTAAAATTTTAATATTTGGAGCGACACCGACAATACCAATGCCGTTATCTTTCTTCGCACCTATAATTCCTGCCACATGCATCCCATGCTTTGCATCTCTTATTTTGTCCTTATTCATCTTGCGAAGTTCTTCTATACTCCTTTGATGCTTTTCCAGCGAAACATTCTCCACAATATTTAAATCTTCATGATAGGTCTGAATATAAGGTTCGACAACTCCAATCACTATATTTTTATCAACAATATCACCTTTATTCTCATCTTTAAGTAATTTCCACGCTTGTCTTGCTCGGATGACTTCCAATCCCCAGTTATCTCCAGAAGGATTTTCCTCATCCCAACCATCCATGTCATCACCAAATGGGTCGTTTGGTTTTTCTAATTCTGATTTAGTAGAAGCCTCTACTGCGTGAGTGTGTCCTACTTCCTGTTTTGTAGATACTGCCATATCCGTTTTATCACTTTTTGTATCATACACCTGCACATTGTTGAGCTCAACAGTTCTTACCATTGGATTTTGATGCAAATCTTCCACCAACTTTTTCAGTTCTAAGTAAGATTTTACTTGACTGAGTTCTAGCTGGTAGTAATTAGCTTCTATCAAGTGACCTACAATGCCCATTTTGTACTTAGACGCTAAGCGTTCCACTTCTTCCTTAGAGATACCATCTCGTGTTGAAATAATAATTTGATTATCTACAAATTCAATGCCCGTTTCCTCATCTTTTGCGATATGGTTGGCTTCAAGAGACTTGATATAACTTCCATCACCATCTGCTTCAGGCTTCTCAGTTGGTTTAATTTCTTTTTGTTTGTAAGTTCTTGTTTTAATCTGAGTAATCGTGACAACGCCATCAGCAGCTACTTCACGCTTCTTATCAATACTTTCCCGTAGGAATGTATATCCATCTGTATTCTCAATAGGATGTCCGTCTTCGTCAACAGCTATGACTTTTTCTTGGGTTTGAATCTTTGCGTACATATTAGTAACCACAGGAGTTATCACTGTATCACCATTTTCTAAAACGGATTTTTCTTCCGAGTTTTGAGTAGTCTTGAGATAATAAATATCATTGCTCGGATTTGCCCCCATATCTACTCCGTCTTCATTGACATTTACAACTTTTGTAGGATTTGTAATTGTTCTAGTCTGGGATTGTTTTCTTGTTCCTCTTGTTACCACACGATTTACAGGTGGTACGATTTCTTTCACATCTTCTTTTGATGAAACGACCTGTCCATCACGAACGATTTCTGTTACAGTAACGACAGTATAGCCTACTTTTCCAGCAGTAACTTCGATTTCTGTTCCTTCTGCTAAAGTGTCATCATCTCGGTAAAGAGTTTCAAAGTTAGTGACATCACGTCTAACTTCTCTTATGCGTTGTTCCTCTTTTATTTCTGAAATAACTGTTTCTTCAACTGCCGAAGGTTTTGAATCAGGTTTTGGTTGCTCAGGTATAACTTCTGGTGTTTTTCCTTTCTCTACATTTTCTTTTGCAGGAAGATCATTTGCTTCTGTATTTGATTGAGGCTTATCTTCATTATCGGAAGAAATGACTTGTTTTGTTCCAACCCTAACTAGCTCATTTATAGGGGCAACTGTTGAGATTATTTCTTCTGAAGAAGATATAATAACTCCATCTTTTAACACACTCGTTACATTCACTATTTGAATGCCCTCGGTTCCCTCTCGTACTAGTTCTTCCTTCCCAACCTCTAATGTATCATCATAGATTAATTCTTTTGAAAACGGTAGAGATTCTTTTCTCTCCTTAACCACTGTTTCTATTTTTTCCTGCTGAACAGAATTTGAAACAGTAGTTTTATCAATAAAGCTTAATTCAGATTTGTTTGCAGTTTGCAGTGGAGAAACACTTGTACTTGTTTCAGATGTTGATATGACTGGTGCTAGAACAGGAGATGCCTCCCCTTTAATATAGCCTACAAATTCATACCCTGCTATAGAAAGTTGTTCTTTTGGAAGTTCGGATCCAACTGAAAGAGTTACTGTCTTACCATAGTTTTCTAAAGTGTGAACTGTAATAGCTGATACAGAAGTAGCGGTTAGGGTTGTCCCTAAAATAAGTATTGATGATACTGTCTTTTTATTACGACGACCTACACTTACCGCTACTACAATAAGACCAAGTCCCAATAAACTGACTAGATTAGAGTTATCATTACCCGTTTTTGGCAGACTTTGTTCATTAGTCTGCTTTACAGGTTTATAAACCAAATAATATGTAGCATTCTCTGTCACCTTATCAGGTAGGGATAAAACGATTTGTTCTTTTTCTTGTTCAGATAATTCATTAATGGTTACATACTGATAAGTTATGTTTGCCTTCTGCTCATAAGCCGAAACCTCGCCCGTCCAAAACAAACCAATACCACAAGATATCAATCCGATAGCTAATTTACGAAAAGAAAATCTTAATTGTCTTTCTTTATCCATGATGTCTCCTTTTAATTGCTCTTTTCCACTCCATTATATCAGATTTTTCTCTTTATCTGTAAAAGAGTCACGTTTCCGTTCAAAAATAGTGTTATTTGGATAAAAAACATCCACTCGTGGAAATACTATCCTATACAATTGACAGCTCAAATCTTTCAGAATAGAACAATCCTAACTATCGAACACCCTAACTTCATAAATATATATGTAATTCTAGACCTAGAATTCCTATAAACTAAATGTTTTCGTACTATTCTAAGTAATTGATTGCCTTAAATTTTAATTTTTAAAGAATTCTAAAGCTAGAATAGTCCCATCACAATCAGTTTTGAATTATTATACTCAATGAAAATCAAAGAGCAAACTAGGAAACTAGCCGCAGGCTGTACTTGAGTACGGCAAGGCGACGTTGACGTTGTTTGAATTTGATTTTCGAAGAGTATTAACAATTTAGAAACGCTATGATTCCACTCCTTTTACATTAAAAAGGAACTGCATAAAGCAATCCCTTTCTGATTTTGAAATTATTTACTTAAAATTTGATAGTTGAGATAATCAATAGCCCACCTATAAAAAGAGTTATAGTAAAATTCCTTATTTATTGATTTCAAGCTCCAACAACTGTGTTTGAATAACTGACAGTTCTGCACCAGCCTGAAGAAGAGCAGCTGCAGTATAGGCACCTTCTACAATTGGAACCCTGTTGATGATGATACTTTTATCACTGAAATCAGCCACCATTTCTAAGTTCATTTTAGCAGAACCTAGGTCAAAAAAGGCTAATAAAGTATCTGCTGGATTTTCGGAAACAACCCTATCTACTTGATCAAAACTTGTTCCAATTCCTCCATCTTCGGTTCCTCCTACATAAGTAATCGGAACATCTTTAG